>Ga0316204_10005971_pt1 | contig 19378 bp, 20 predicted proteins | sample 6monrhotite_MG_2_FD_205661 | JGI IMG/M metagenome (GOLD analysis project Ga0316204, IMG submission 205661) | Microbial mat bacterial communities from mineral coupon in-situ incubated in ocean water Damariscotta River, Maine, United States -... | ecosystem: Environmental > Aquatic > Marine >...
TACAAAGCCAGAAAAAACGAGGAATACTGAAAAACATTTAAATCGCAATCGATCATACAGACAAACTGGCAACGCTCGCAAACCAGACCCCAAATCAGTAGTCCTTGACAAGCCATCATGCACAACGTTAGAGTTCAAACCGCTTCAGGTGTCCTAGCTGGTTTTATAGCCACAGGATGAAACGAGAAGTCGGTGCGTCACTCTTCCAGATGACAATTCCGACACTGCCCCCGCAACGGTAGGTGAGTAAAGACTGAACCCAAGCCACTGTGCCAACAGGCATGGGAAGGCGTTCAGCCCGGTAGTTCTGCTACCACTCACGAGTCCGGAGACCGGCCTGAGGTTATAACCAGACTGTGTTGCGGAGGGCAACGCCAGGACTTGTTAACCTCCTGTCCTTTTTCCTCTGCACACAAACTGATTCCATCACGTGTGATAAAAACACGTTTAAGCAATCGCACGGGTGTGTGCCTAAGGAGAAAGAATGAAATTTCAAAGAAAATCCCTGTCTGTATGCCTGGCTTTAAGCAGCCTGTTAGCTGTTTCTGCTCAAGCTGAGCAAAGCCCCGAAAACAATGACACCATCATTGTCACCGCTTCACGCATAAATTCAGACATCAATAAAGCAACCGCATATACCAGCATCATCACAGCGGAGCAAATTGCCAATAGTCCGCAAAAAACATTACCTGAAATTCTCGCAACTGAAGCGGGTATATTCAGCCGCAGCCTTTATGGCAATAATGCTGCCAGAGCCACTGTCGATATGCGTGGTTTTGGTGCCGCAGCAAAACAAAACACATTAGTATTATTAGATGGTCGTCGCTTAAATGATATCGATCTCGCTGCCATCGACTTCACCGCCATTCCTTTAAAAAATATCGAGCGCATCGAAATTATTCGTGGCGGCGGTAGCGTGCTCTATGGTGATGGCGCAACTGGTGGCGCTATAAACATCATCACCAAACAAGCTGTCGCGGGAGATAGCAGCGCTGAGGTCTCCGTTGGCCTTGGTTCTTTTAATAACCGCAGCATCAGCGGAGTCGGCTCAACTACAATTGGCTCAACCGCCATGAATTTTACAATAAACAAACAAAATGCCGACGGTTACCGCGACAACAACGAACTCGACCAATTAAACCTACAAGCTGATTTTCGTACCGAACTTGATAGCGGTGAACTCTACTTCAAGCTTGCCAGCGACGATCAAGAATTAGGTTTACCCGGCGTCCGTACTGTTGACCCAGGCTCCAGCATCAATCAGCTTGAGTCAGACCGCAGCAGTACATCAACACCCAATGATTTTGCCAATCAAAAAGGTTCATCCATCACCGCCGGATACTCCATGTTTGTATCGGATAATACGGAACTGATTCTTGATGGTGGTTATCGTCGCAAAAACCAAACCGCCTTTTTTGATTACGGCGGTGGTTCTTCCAGCTATCTTGATACTGACCTAAACACCTGGTCAATAACACCGCGTCTAACTATCGAGCATGATGTTAACGGGCAAGCTGCTACAACGATCGTTGGCCTGGACTATTATCGTTCCAACTATGATTCAGCCAGAGCGCAAACAGCCTCAAGCGTTGGTACGCCTATCCACGATCTGACGATCACTCAGAATAACATTGCTCTTTATGCCCAGCATGAACGACAAATATCCAATAAGCTTAACGCCGACGCCGGCATTCGCCTACAGAAGGTTGAACAAAAAGCCAGCGATACATTCAACAGCTCTGCACCCGGCGGCAGTGCCTTTGACAGTGAAGCGCCTAACTTGGATGAGTCTGACTTCGAGCAAATGTTATCGCTCGGCGCACGTTATAGCGTTTCTGGACAGCTCTCTGTATTCAGTCATCTAGAACGCAGCGTACGTTTCGCTACCGTGGATGAAATCTTCTCTACTTTCCCCGGCGCCTATACCTATCTCAAACCACAAACTGCAAACCAATTTAATCTTGGTGCAGACTATCAAAGAGGGAAAATATCTTCATCAGCAAATTTTTACATCATGGATCTCGACAATGAAATTCACTATGACGTTGCTACATTCAAAAATGTAAACCTTGACCCTACACGTCGCCAGGGTTTAGAACTCACACTGAAAAACCAGCTAAGCAATGATATTCTGCTCGGCATAAGTTACGCCTATACCCAGGCCGAATTTCGTGGTGGCAGCTACAATGGCAACACCATCCCTGTGGTGCCAAAAACAACAGCAAACATTACTGTACTGTGGAATGTCACGCCTGACGTTAGCTTCAATACCAACGTTAGCTATGTTGACGAACGTTACTTCGATAACGATCAGAGCAATAGCTTCGAAAAAATGCCCAGCTATATTGTTGCCGACATAAAACTAAGCAACCAATACGACGCGTGGACATTCAGTGGCAACGTCTACAATGTATTCGACGAAGAATACTTTGACTACGGCGTACGCAGCACTGCAACGGCAGGAAAATATAATGCCTATCCAAATCCAGAAAGGAGTTTCAGCATTGAAATTAGTCGCAGCTTCTAGATTGATAAAACTCACTAACTTTAATGTATAAAATTTATGAATAGCATACTGGGCAAACACACCTCTTCATTCAGCCTTTTTCTTGTGCTGTCTGTGCTTGCCCATGTATTGCTTATTCTAACTGTATTTTCCTCAAACAACCGGGTCAGTACTGAAGGCATACACGACCCTATCAACCTTAGCCTGAATAAAAAACGCGAAATTAATACTTCAAACATTCAACGCAACGACAATAAAACACCTGACATCACTAACACTGAAAAACAAACAATCACTGAAACGAGCACTAAACACACCCAAGCACCTGCTCAAAACAAGATCAATAAAATAACAAGCACTAATAAAAAACACTCCAGCCAAAAAGCCGCAAACTCATCACGCGGTAATGAACACGAAACGCTGGTAAAACTTGAAACATCACGCACTGCCAAAACAAACGGTCACAAAGAGGCCGTCGATAGCAAAGAAATTCATCGCAGTCTGCGCCGCGCTATTACAGCAAATTTTTCCTACCCACCCTTAGCGCGCCGTCGCCAATGGGAAGGATTAGTCAAAGTCTCACTGCGTATTGAATCAGATGGCCAACTCAGCAACATTCAGCTTATAAAAAGTTCTGGCCATTCGATCCTTGACCGCGCTGCATTATATAGCCTGAAACGTATTACCCGACTGCGACATCACGACGACTGGATGAAGGGTCAACACTTTGATACGGTAGTCCCCATTGAATACCGACTGGTTAGCAGCCAATCTACAACAAAACACTTAAGAGACAGCTAAATCATGGGCCACCGAATAAGCAAAGTTTACACGTGCACTGGCGATGACGGCAGCACTGGACTTGGCGGCGGCGAACGCATTACCAAAGACCACCCACGCATTGAGACCATTGGCGAAATTGATGAACTCAATTGTGCCATCGGCCTGATGCTATCTGACGAGGTAAACCAACACATTCAAGAAATTTTCACTGACATCCAACACCGATTATTTGATCTTGGTGGTGAACTCAGCATGCCGGATAAAGAATTCATCCATGCAGAAATGACACAAAAAATTGAGCATACCATTGATGAACTCAATGCTACCCTACCGGCACTGAAAGAATTTATTTTGCCACAAGGCGACGGGGCAACCGCACACTGTCATTTGGCTCGCGCTATTTGCCGTCGTGCAGAGCGACGTCTAGTCTCTTTGTCACAACAAGAAAAAATCAACCAGCACAGTCTAATGTATCTAAACAGACTTTCTGATTTGCTGTTTGTCACAGCACGCATACTGGCAAGAGAAGCCTCCGCTGAAGAAAGTCTTTGGCAAACTGCAATCAAAAACAAACCCGAATCAGGAAAAATCTAACACACTGTTAATTGGGCTACGACACAAGGCTGACCTATATCTTAAACTGCAGTTAATTATTACTGCCTGCATCCCGCACCTTTTGTATTAGCTCGCAAAGTTGCTGTACACCTTCAAGCATGCGCGGCGTCGCTCTTGAAAGTAACTCGGCGGACACAACATAGAGATGTTTATTCTGCACGGCTGAAAGTTTTTTCCAGCTTTCCCAGTCTGCAAAAAAATCGCTGTCACTTCCTGATTGACCACTGATGATGACTTCGGGGTCAGCGTGCATTACGGCTTCTTGTGAAACTGCTGGCGCTATGGCTGATAAATCTGAAAAAATATTTTTTCCGCCACACAGTCTAATAGCATCGCTGATAATATGTTGACCTGATATTGTCATCAACGGCCGACCCCAAATTTGATAAAAAACACTCACCTTGCTGCGCTGCGAATATGTCACAGCAAGCTGTTGCAGTTCTTGCCTAAATTTTTTTACCACCTGTTCAGCCTTAGCCTGGTTTCCTGTCAACACACCAAGTGCTAACGCTTGCTTAGAAATATCTGTCAAACTTTTCGCCTGAGTAACAAATACTGTCACGCCACGATCTTCCAAACGTTGGATATCACTCTTTGAATTACCACCGCCCCAAGCAACCACCAAATCCGGTCGCATGGAAAGTACCCGCTCCATATCAATGCGCATAGCATTACCAATGCGCGGTATTTTTAGTGCTTGTGGTGGGTAATCACTGTATTCGATTGCACCTACAATATTTGTTCCTGCGCCTACAGCAAAAAGCAATTCTGTGTCATGCGGTGCTAAACTGATAATTCGTTGCGCAGGTTTTTCAAGCGTTATCACCTGCCCACGATCATCCGTTACGGATATGGCAAAGGACAGTTCAGAAAATAAAATCAACAGAAAAACTAAAACTCTCATAAACGGCCGTTATGTAAATGCAGCGTCGGTGCTTTTCCTGTTTCAATCTTAATTCTATTAATCGCAGCATTCGAAACTTGCAAGCGAAAAACATTCTCTAAAGGCATCCCCAACACATGTGCGGTCAACATACGTATCACACCCGCATGCGCAACCAGCAAAATATGTTGACCTTGATATTTTTTAACTAAGCTTTTCCAGCCTACCATGGTCCGCGCAGAAAAAACCTCGAGTCTTTCCGCACCATCAGGCCGATATTTAACCGGATCTTTAAAAAAATTATTCAATGCCTGCGGGTCTTTTTCTTTAATTTCATCACGCGTGCAACCTTCCCAGGAACCAAAACCAATCTCTTTAAAACGATCATCTTCCTCAACAAAAATTCCACAATTCTGAGCTAAGCGCTGCGCAAATTCACTGCATCGTTTCAAAGGTGAGCTTACTATAACTTGCCAGGGGACAGGATCCGGCACGGCCGCTTCCATTTGCGCCCAGCCTTTTTCGCTCAACAAACAATCCATCTGCCCACGATAGCGAGATCCGCCAACAGGCTCACCATGCCGCATCATATCTATCAGTGTAACCGCGTTACTTAGTGTCTCGCCGTCAACTTCATTCACAACAATATCAACTCAGCCAACCAACCAGTGTCAAAATAGCCAATACCGTCAACCAGGCCACTGCAGTACGCTTAATAAGCGCCTGTGCTGTCCTAACATGTTCGCTAGCCTGTTCCTTTGACAGCGCATCATCATCTGCCAGATAGAAATCATGCAAATCCAAAGCGCCGATACCCGTACAGGTCAAAATAGCTTTATTGGCAGTTTCAACATCGTGAGACCATTCCTCGGAATGCTCTTTCCAGCTATGAATGGCATGCACAAAATCACCAATAACCGCATAACCCAAAGCGGTTAAACGCGCTGGCAGCCAATCAAGAATTATTTTTAAATACCGTGCCGCAGCATGAAAGCCATGCAGGTTTTCCTGTTGTTCACGAGTGAGGCCTTTCAGTTGCGTAACCGAGCGATACAATATCGCCCCCATTGGACCGAGCACAACAAACCAAAATAAAATAGCTAACAAACGTTCATTAAGACGCCCAAGCAAAACAGCCATAAAACGATGGTTAAGTTGCCGTGGATTTTCAAAAGCAACCGGATCCACGGTGATTTTATTGAGCTGCAAACAAGCCTCGGCTAAATCATCTTTCTGCCACGCATCAAGATACTTGTTTACATGCCCACTAAAGCGCTTTTCGCCAATACAAGCCAGTAATACGGCGACTGAAAACAGTAGACTCAATACCCATATCAATGCGCCTTGCTCATGCCCCAAATAATATTGAATAACTGCAATAAGAAAAACAGCGGGAGAAATAACTAACAATACACCCAATGAACCATCAAACCATCGCGCATGCTCAAGTGAACTGCGCAAGCTCATCGACATACGATTCAGCAAATCAAATCGATTACGAGCATGAATAGAACGCCAATATTTTTCTGTCGCCAATACCAGCAATATTGTAATAAGTTTCATACGAATGATCCCTGCATATCTAAGTCTGAATAATTAAACTTGAACATCTAACCATGAGCATCTAATAGGTAATTAAATTTATCCCAGTCAAACGCCACACCGGGATCCGATTTTCTACCGGGAGCAATATCACAATGCCCAACAATAGCCTGCCGTGAAATACCTGGATATAGCGCTAACAAGGCGCTAACGACAGCTGCAAGCGCTTCGTATTGAGCCATTTCATATAGTTCATCATCGCAGCCTTCAAGCTCGATGCCAACCGAAAAATCATTGCAACATTCACGCTCCTGAAAACACGAAACACCTGCATGCCAAGCACGACGATCGAAAGACACGTACTGATTGATCGCACCTGACCGATCAATCATCACATGAGCAGAAACGCGTAGCTCGCCAATACTCTGAAAATAAGGGTGGACTTGCTCATCCAATGTATTCGTAAACAACGCATCTATCCAGCCGCCCCCATACTTCCCTGGTGGCAGACTAATGCCGTGAACAACAATCAAACTCACTTGCTCACCGCAGGGCCTTTCGTCAGCATTTGGCGACAGCACCCGCCGCGCATTCTCTAACCAGCCTCCAGTAATCGTTAAACGTTTCCCCATACCAGAAGTATTTTATATCCACGCGAACATATCAAATATTATTCGAGTTATTTTCAAATAATATAAAAATATATTTTTTAGTAAAACAAAAACAAGAAATATTAAGAATGAAAACGTATGAGCCATAACTAAAAACGGACACTTTTAATGTCCGTTTTTTACAGTTTCAAACCAGCAATATGAACAACGATAAAACCTATTTCGTTTCAGGCTGCTGGAGCATAATTGATTTAAACTCAAAGATGTCAATCATGGTCAGCGGTATAAACCTGTCACCGCTCATAATTGACACAAACTCAATCACAGTGGTGTCATCTTCAATGCGAAAAACACGACCCTTAAAAACAAAACGCTGTGTATGCCGACTAACATCTATAGTCAATATAATTTCCTGGCCCACCTGAAGTATGACTCCAAGCGCAGAATTCTCATCCATCGTTATCCGCGCATACCTTTCAGAAAAATCCACCACGGTACAATCATAACTATCATGCCCTTGCCAAAGGCTTATCGTCGCAGCAACATTCGTTTTTAAACGGTATTCTCGGCGTTGATCGACCATCGTCATGGAATCAGAGTCCACCTCAAGCACCACCACAGGATGGTGAGCATAATAACCCTCACGCATAATGGTGCGCTTTCTTACTGTGGTCTTTAAATTTGGCAGACCACGATCTCCACTTAATGAGACCAATGTAATTTCGTTACCACGACTAAAGTACGTTTCATTTAAAAGTTCGACTTTTCTCTGGTATGGCACCTGTGCGCTGTCCTCAATGATATGAGGGATAACGATGCACATAGATTCAACCTTACGAACCACAATATCTCGCCAGTCATCATCAATGACAAATACGTGATTTCTTCCTTCTATCTGGCTGTTGATATCATTTTGGCTGTAAATCAAGTGATTATTAATGCCGTACGCGATAACGATTGAATCCATCGCATGCTCTTCAGAATCAGCGGAAAAGTAACGGATTTTCCCACCAATAGGAAAACTCTGCATCACCTCAGTAAGTTGACCAGGATCAAGCGCAGCCTCCTCTGGAGTTGCTGTATCACCTTTACTGAATGTATTTTTAATACTAAACATACCGAGCATATTGACCTATCCAATATTACGAAACACTATATAGACCTATCGGCTTTATAAATAAAAACTATAAATGCGCAACGCTGCTAAAAAAGCTATTGCGCGCAACTACTTACTATTTTGCTTCCGACTTTTCAGTGCCGCAACGAGCACAGCGATACAGCGTCACCAAACGACCCTGCTTAACGTCAAACTGCTTCTCCTGAACCACTTTCCAGCTGTGAAAACCACTTCGGCACAAACCTTTCCCTCGATGTTTTTGCGACAACTTAGGCTTTTTGAATTTTATCAATTCCCCCATACTTAACAAATCCAGATAATTTTAGATATTCATCACCCTATCATAACCAGCCCGAATTGCGCTGAATTCAGGCCAGCATTTGCCGCTATGATGTGTAAGCAAGTGAGTTTTAAGGATTTATACTATGCCAACAATCAAAATGTTACGCGATGACGAAGCAGTATTGAGTCTAAAAAGACAAAATACTGCAGCCGCTGACATAGACGACATCGATGCAATCCAGCCCTACCCTGAAATCAATGCAACGACACCTAAACAACTAACTAGCAAAGAGGAAAAGCAACCCCTGCAAAGACACTTCAAATCACGCACACACAGTAATAGAAAAACCGACCGCCGCAAACGACAACGCAGACGGCATAACAGGGCCGTACTGCTTGATACACGCAGCAACCACCAACGCCGTATAAATCTGCGTCGTGGTGACGATTTGACTAGCCATAATTTTCAGCACAATGATGAAACACAGGAACAAAAACCAACAGATCGCCCTGCTATAGGTATTGATACGCTAATATAAACCCAGCCACTTCTGAGAAAGCCTTAGAGGTTTTCTTCTATCTCAGCAACAAAAAATAGACATCTTTATCAATCCCAAACCAACACCGGCTCATCCATCTGCGCAGCCTGCTCGCGCAAAGAAAGCACATGCTCATCCCAGTAACGCTCGGTATTGAACCACGGAAATGCCATTGGAAAAGCGGGGTCATCCCAGCGACGTGCCAACCACGCTGCATAATGCATCATACGCAGGGTGCGCAGCGCTTCTAACAAATGTAATTCTCGCGGATTAAAATCACGAAACTCAGTATAACCCGCCAGCAGGTCGCCAAGACGCGCTGTCATATAAACACGGTCACCAGACAGAAACATCCATAGATCCTGTATCGCCGGCCCCATTCGGGCATCATCCAAATCAACAATGTGCGCACCCGCATCTCTCCAAAGAATATTACCGGGGTGGCAATCTCCATGTAGGCGCAGCATTTCGACATCACCGGCTCGCTGATAACAAGCACGAATACGAACAATCAAATCCTCAGCCAATGTTCGATAGGCTTCTTTGAGCGCTGCAGGAATAAAACCCTGTTCCAGCAAATATTGATAGGACGCAATACCAAAGGATTCGATCTCCAATGTCGGCCGCGATTCAAACGGACGTACTGCGCCCAGGTTATGAATGCGTGCGACAAAGCGCCCCAGCTGTTCAAGCGTGCCCGGATTATCCAGCTCAGGTGACATTCCACCGCGACGAGGAAACAACGCAAAGCGAAAGCCATTATGCTGCAACAGTGTTTCACCCTGAGAATTAGCCATTGCGGCAACCACTGGAATTTCCAAATCTGCCAGCTGATGAGAGAACGCGTGCTCTTCCAGAATGGCGTCATCTTGCCAGCGACCCGGTCGATAAAATTTGACCACTAACGGCGCTTCGCCCTCAATCCCCACTTGATAAACACGGTTTTCATAGCTGTTCAACGCCAGAAAATGTCCGTCGCAAACAAAGCCCGCACTTTCAACGGCATCTAAAATCTGGTCTGGGCCAAGCGCGGCATAGGAGTCTTTTTCATTCATCATCACGTTTATTCATTGTTAGCAGCAGCTATTCACATTACCATGCCGTCAACAAAAAGCCGAAGCGATAATATTATCTAACTATAAAAAAGAAACCCGAACTTATGCAAACTCAGCTGCAAGTTTTTGATCATAGCTACGACTAACGTTTACAATATTCAAAACGATCACTAACAAAATGAACCGAACCTTGCTAAAACGATTAATCCTGCTATGCCTCATAAGCATTCTGGCTATCAGCTTCTTTACTTTGGATTTTGGCCAGTATTTAACACTAGGATTTCTAAAAACTCAGAAACAACAGCTACTGGATTATTATTCCCTTCATCAGCGCTTGATGATTCTGGCTTATTTTGTCACCTATATTATTGTTACCGCATTGTCATTACCCGGCGCGGCTATCATGACGCTCGCCGGCGGAGCTATTTTTGGCGTTGCAAGCGGCTCCTTCATTGTCTCATTTGCCAGCACCATTGGTGCAACGCTGGCTTTTTTAGTCTCACGGTTTTTATTACGTGACTATGTGCAAAACCGCTTCGGTGAAAAGCTCACAACCATCAATCAAGGCATTGAAAAAGAAGGTGCCTTCTATTTATTTACACTACGCCTAATTCCTCTTTTTCCATTTTTCATCATCAACCTGGTGATGGGTGTCACGCCAATACGCACACTGCAATTTTATCTCGTCAGTCAATTAGGTATGCTGCCGGCCACAATTGTTTTCGTCAATGCGGGCAGCCAACTTGCAGCAATCGAATCAGCATCCGATATTCTTTCCCCTACTTTAATACTCTCCTTCGCGTTACTAGGCCTATTCCCATTGATCGCTAAAAAAATCATCACATCATTGAAAAATCGAAAATATCTCAAGCGCTACAAAAAACCCAATCAGTTTGATTACAATATGATTGTCATCGGTGCAGGATCGGGTGGTTTGGTTTCTGCTTACATTGCATCAGCCATCAAGGCCAAAGTCGCATTAATAGAAAAAAATAAGATGGGTGGCGACTGCCTCAATACCGGCTGCATTCCTAGCAAAACATTAATTCGCTCCGCAAAAATACTTGCCTATGCTCGCCGCGCAAAGGAGTTTGGATTTAAAACTGTTAATATTGATTTCAGCTTCGCTGAAGTCATGGAACGTGTTCAACGTGTCATTAAAAAAATAGAACCACACGACTCACCCGAACGCTACAATTCTCTCGGTGTTGAAGTTATTCAAGGCAACGCACAGCTGATCTCGCCTTACGAAATTGAAGTCAATGGCTCAGTGTTAACAACAAAAAACATTATCATTGCAACTGGTGCCTCACCGCTTGTACCACCTATTCCCGGGCTGGATAGCATTGACTATTTAACCTCAGATACCATCTGGGGGATACGAGAATGCCCGAAAAATCTTGTCATTTTAGGCGGCGGCCCAATCGGCTGCGAACTTGCACAGGCCTTTCAACGACTCGGTGCCAAAGTAACCATCATTGAAATGGCAGACTCTATTATGGGACGTGAAGATCGTGATATCGCAGATGTCATATACCAGCGATTTACAAATGAAGGCATTAGCGTTTTAACTGGCCACAGTGCTGTGCGCTTTGAAAGCAACAACTCAAATCAATCGGTCATTTGCAATCACAACAGCACTGAAGTCACCGTTAATTTCGACAAGATACTTATAGCACTGGGACGAAAAGCCAACACTTGCGGTTTTGGTTTAGAAAAACTCGATATACAGTTAAGCTCGCGCGGCACCGTTGAAGCCGATAGTTTTATGCGCACTAATTACCCCAATATCTATGTCTGCGGTGACATAACAGGCCCCTATCAATTCACTCACACAGCCGCACACCAAGCATGGTACGCTGCCGTTAATGCACTGTTCAGTCCCATCAAAAAATTTCGTGTCGACTACTCCGTTATTCCTTGGGCGACTTATACTGACCCTGAAGTTGCGCGCGTCGGAATCAATGAACTCGATGCCAATGAAAAAAATATTCCCTATGAAGTCACTCAATATAATATTGACGAACTTGATCGCGCCATCACTGACGAAGAAGACTTGGGTGTTGTCAAAGTACTAACCGTTCCAGGAAAAGATAAAATTCTCGGCGTCACCATCGTTGGCGCACATGCGGGCGAATTAATCGCCGAATTTGTTAGCGCCATGAAACACGGACTCGGACTCAACAAAATTCTTGGCACTATTCACGTCTATCCAACGCTGACAGAAGCCAATAAATTTACCGCAGGCGTCTGGAAGAAAGCACACGCACCGCAGAATGTTCTGAACTGGCTAGAAAAATTTCATCGCTGGAGACGCGGATAAGTGTTTAAAAGGCTATAATAAAACAATTAAACAGCCTTATTTTTAGACATGCGCACACAAAAAATATTTTTTACAAATCGCAGTAACATCGAACTTTCGGCTTATCTTGACAGCCCTGATACAGTGAAAGTTACTGCCTACGCAGTATTTGCCCATTGCTTTACCTGTTCCAAGAACATCAAATCTTACACTCATATCAGCCGCGCATTAACCAAGCAGGGCATTGCTGTATTACGCCCTGACTTTACCGGCATAGGCGAGAGTAAAGGAATTTTTTCTGAAACAAACTTCCAAACTAATATTAATGATCTATTGGACGCAGCAAATTATTTAGAACTCAACCACCAAGCACCTCAGCTATTAATCGGCCACTCACTCGGCGGTCTAGCCACCCTTGCAGCTTCACAGAGTATACCCAGCAGCCGTGCAGTCGCATTGATAGGCACACCAGATGAAACTATTCATCTTTACCAACTGTTGTCTGGCGATAAACTTAGAAATGAAAATCAGCACAAACGTGAAATTATACTCGGCGGAAAAACTTTCGAAATATCTGACAGCCTCTTAAACAGTTTAAATAATAGAAATACACGGCCTATCGTTGAAAACTTAAATCAACCCTTGCTGATTCTGCACTCACCACTGGATGACACCGTAAGCTTAGGCAGTGCAGAGCGTAACTTTGCCAGCGCGAAGCAACCGAAAAATTTTATTAGCCTGGATAGTGCCGACCATCTGTTATCTAATGAAAAACACGCAAGATACGCTGGTGAAGTTATCGCTACATGGGCAACACCTTACATGCAAAAACTTCAATAAAAAACATAATTCAAGCCTATGTCCCTCAAGCTCTTTGGAGGACACAATCCAGCCCAACGGGAGATTGTAAAAAAGATTTCCACCACGTCACGCTACAGACGAGAAGAATAAATTATCTGGTTTTTTAATCTGAGCTGACATCATATCTATACTCAGAAAAAGTTTGCCCGGAAAAATAAATTGCATCTTTTACTGCTAACTTACTACTGTGGAAAAAATTCAACAGGGTAGCTAACTGTCGTTTCAGAAACATCACGAGACTCAAATTGGTATAACAATATTCTGGCCACTAACTTTCTTTCCAGTGCTGGCGCTTCCAATTCACTTGAAACAATAGTGCAAGAACTCACATCACCATCAGGCGTGATGGTTAAACTCAACACAACCTTGCCCGCCAATGCTGGATTTCTGCGTAACGCACGATTATAAAGTGTATTTAAGCGCCCTTGGTTGCGCTCCATAACCGCTTGTATTTCTTCTGCCGAACGGATTGTTTTAGTCAACTCTTCCTGAAGTAACTCTTCCTCGGAAATGCCTTCCATCTGCATAACCTCATGTTCTGCCAGTTCCGTAGTAGTGGTAACTTTTTCATGCAAGCCATTATCAATGCCACTACTGGCGTTTGTAATAGCTGTTTCCAATTGATCTTTACCGACCTTAACGGGTACTTGTTTAATTACATCTTCTTTTGCAATTTTATTTTTAGCCAATCGCTTTGAAAGTGAGCCATCACGCAAGCTGTCGAGCTCTTCACTCAGCGCAAGCAAGCCTGATCGCTTGGCTTTTTTCCTTGCCTTTGCAATACGCTGCGCCTTAGATTGAGCTGGCAGTTTTTTTTCTATTTTTTTCTTTTTTAGTTTATTCTCTACAATTTTTTTCTCGGGGTGTGGTTTTTTTGTGGCGGCTTCCTTTTTCTTTTCAGGCTGTTGTTGCTTTCGCTCTAACATTAATGCGGCAACCCGCGGCGGTACCGCAGAAACAATAATACGCTCAGGCAGTGTCACCGACATTATCGGAATCAAAATGCTTGGCACAACAAACGCTACAACCACCCATAAAATAATTCTTTGAAAGTGACGATCTTCGGAGCGGTTACCCTCCCAAAACGCATCAACATTGTCATGCAAAACAGTAGTGCTCATTTATTTTATATCGTCCGCAACATCCTGCATGACAGCCAGTGAAACCTTGGTAAATTTCGCCTTACTGCACGACAACATCACTCTCTTTAAAATTTTAAACGGTATGTGGCGGTCCGCCATCACAGTCGCTTCAGCAGACACTAATCGCACACCTTTAAATTGTGTCTCTAAGGATTCTTTCAGCGCCTCACTCAACTCAGGGATAACACCTGCAGTATCCTCAAGATCTTGAGTAGACAACACAACCCGCCCCTGCACCATAATGTTTTCAGGTGTAACGATAATTGTGATGGTTTGCCGCGGTTGCATTTCGGACAGTGACTCAGGCAACGTCACCAACTTAGTGCTTGGCAGTGTTTCTACATCAGCCGAATTCACCAATAAGAAAAAAACCAGAATCGTAAAGATATCCATCAAAGAAACAAGATTCAGCGAAACAGTATTCTTATGCTTCTTATGATGACGCTCCATGCGTCTTGCTCGACGTGACATTTTCACAGCGACACCTCTGATTTACTTCTTGTCATCATCAAGTTTTGGTGCATCGCCAATAGAAATATCAGGGAAAAGTTCGTAATGATTAACCACATTAAGCTGTTTTTTTGAATATACACGAACAGAATCCATCACCTTCACCAACGTTTCATATTCAATATCTGGCTCAAGTAAAATTGTTGCCGTAGTAAGTTCAGGCACTGTTTTCTTATGCTCTTTAAGAATCACATTCAATGCAGCCATATCCTGTCTGCCGGCCTTAACCGCGATCACCTTAATCTCCTTACCTTTATCCATAACAATAATTTGATTGGACCTAACAATTACTTCGAGACCATGATGCTCGTCAAGGTTTTGCTGCTGGGACTGATCTCCAGTGGGCAAATTAAGTTCAAGAATCGTCATGCGCGTGAAGACAGCGGTAATCAATAAAAACGGTACGAGGATCACCATCAAATTCATGAACGCAGTAATGTTCATCTCCACAGGAACAGTGTGACGATGATTTCGCCAACGGCGCATCATGAGACTAAGCTGCCTTCTCAGACCAGCGGCTAATAATATTAAGAAACTTCACTGATGACATTTCCAGGCTGTCAACCAATTCCGTGGTTTTAGTCTGCAATAAGGCGTGAACCAATAACAAAGGAATCGCCACCATCAAGCCAAACGCCGTGGTATTCATTGCCACTGAAATACTTGCCGAAAGCATGTCTGCTTTTTCCGCCGGGCTTGCGGTCGCGACGGCGGTAAAAGCCTGTATTAAACCTATAATTGTGCCCAGCAAACCAAGCAGTGTTGCGATGTTGGCAAAGATAGCCAAATAATGTGTGCGTCGTTCCAGTCGCGGAAGAATTTCCATCAAACCTTCCTCCATCGCCGTTTCAATTTCATCACGTTGACGCGCTGTTTTTGTTCGCTGCAAACCATAATCTAAAATTTTGCCAATAGTCGCTTTTGATTTAGCAACCATTTGCAGCGCTTTCTCATGATCGCCTTGCATCAATACGGGCGCAATTTCAGCTGACAAATTTCGATTTTCAGCGCCTATAGAGCGTAAATATAAATAACGTTCGATGGCTATCGCGAAACCCAACGCAAAAATAATTACGATGGGGTACATGAAAACGCCACCATTCTGAAAAAATAATATAATCGCATCCATAAAACTAACCCTTATAAAAAAACCGTTATGATTCGGAGGCACCGTGCCGCGTTATTCATCTTTTTTTGATACTTTACTGTCCAGCGCCAAAAATGCTGAATTTATTTCAATTTTAAAAATATTTTTAAGCATAGATTTTAAACTTTTTTCAAATGCATCTGGCAAAGGCTGTGGCTCAATTATAGTCATATCCGTTTCTTGCCATGGAATATCAAGTTCAACCACAGGCTTTTCCTGATCACCATAAATAGAAGTGTCTTTAAGGTCGATTTTTGTTTCAGCGCTCACAAAGCTAGACAGCATCGCCAACAATATAAAAACCAATATCGAAGAATATTTTTTAAAAATTTTAAACTGCATTATCACTACCGCCCTTAATTTTAGCCCACTCTGATTCAGCTATTTTTTTAAACGCCGCTGTAAATCTACAATCCATAGCGCAACCGTTTTATCTTTATCTGCTGTTAGTGTCTGATAGACCTTGTAGTGACCCAATGCTTGTCGTGGTTGCTGCAAATACAGGTCATATAGAATACCTAGATTTAAATGTGCATTGGCATATTCGGCATCAACAGAAATCGCTTGATGGTAATGAGCCAGAGCCTGATCAAATTTCCCCTGCTGCCGGTACATAATACCCATATGGTTATACACGCTGGCATCATTAGTTGTAATTTTCAATGCCGAAAGAAAAGCATCTTCTGCTTGTTTGTATTGTTCTGCTTGCGTATAGACTATGCCAAGATTAGCATAGGGTCCCGACTTATTAGGATACAACGCGGACGCTGCCAATAATTTTTCTTCGGCTTGCAATAAGCTTTCAGCGTCAATACGCTTTACATCAGATGAGAGTTCAGTATCTATAAGACGTTGAGCGGCCAATTTCTTTACATCAGCAGGTCGCAAGCGCGCTTTTTGCCCATCAACGGCGACGCCTGCGCAGCCTGAAAGCAATACCACCAGCATTAAACCGTAAGCAATCCGATGGTGTAAAAAAGTGTTATTCAAAGTCATAAACTACCGCCTCACTTCTTTCCACTTTTCCATATCGAATCGGTAACAATATCGCTAATTGCCGCTGACTAGCTTTAACCCATTTATTATAAATATCATCGCTACTTATTCGCGAAAAGTTCAGCACATGCACATCAATCGCCTGCTCCTCAAACGGGTAAGCCTGCTCTTCAAGCAAAATATTGTATTGTTCTAGCTCTTCCGCAGACAACCCTTTGGGTCGCTGCGACTCCAGCAACGCTGCAGCAAATTTATTATAAATCTGACCAATTTCATAGGTCGCTTCTGTGGACACCTCTGCAACACCGTAGCTCGATGCTTTCTCATAGGCTGCCAATGCTTTTTCCATTGCGCTCTTTTTCACAATCAAACTTTTCTTCAACGGAATTTTTAATTGAATTTTATCAAAGTCAATTCGCAATGATTCAGTCAGCTTCAATGAAGCTCTTGCCGCTACAGCACGGCTAAAATCACTAATATCATTATCGCCCCCCGCAGAATTTAACGCATCACTGTATGCTAGCTCAATGTCTTTCATCAGTTGCATATACGCAAGGCCATCACCCATTTCATGATACATGTCTGCAATACGTTGGCGCGCTTGCATAGCCTGATCTAACGGTTGAGGAAACTGTGACTGATAACGAAAATATACAGCGATGGCTTTTTTCTGTTGCTTTAATTTTTCATACAACTCAGCAGAAATCCATAACGCTTGTTTTTGTAACAAACGATTCGAAGCATCTCTACTCAGACGGTCATATTCAAGCGCCGCCTTCTCATTGTGTTCCGCTTTTAGATACGCATAGGCCAGTTTTCTTGAAACTTCATTGTGAAGCCCAACATCTGGAAAATTTTCACGTAAATATTCAAGCAAAGGAATTGCTTGTATCCAATCATTTCGTGCCAGTAATATTGCAGCCGCATCATACTCTGCTGTTGCTGTAATCGTGGCATCAGGAACAACTTTTCGAATACGAATAAAATGAGCAATGGCAGCATCGTCATCACCCTTTTGTCGCGTTATCTCACCCTGCTTATAAATAGAAGCGGCTAAACGTTGCTGTATTGCTAACGTAGAAGCATTATCCCCAGCATTCAACTGTAACGCCTGTTGATAGGCCTGCTCAGCAAGCCCAAACTCTTCATTTTCAAAAAAAATATTCGCTTTAATAGTCCAAGCACTTCTTCGCAATCCATCGGACACAAAAGACTTTCTCTGTACCAAACGTGTTGCCATTCTATCAGCGCGTTGCTGCTCTCCAGAGGCATACAAATCTTCAACTAAACTGGCTAATACAGCACCAGACTGTTTATGCCATGGGAATTTAGAGGTAAAACTAACTGCGCTTTCGATTGCCTGGGAACGCCAAGCAGGATTTTTTTTGTACGCCAGTAAAGCCGCATAACCCGCTTCAGCGGAAATATCACGCGGCGGATAATCATACGCGACTTTTTCATATTCTTTAATCGCCTGTGGATACTGCTGATTTTCATACAGCATGTCGGCCAACTGATAACGAATTTCCTGAGACTTATTATCATCAGGAAAATAGCTCAAGTAACGCTGATACCATTCAGTGGCCTTGACATAACTTCCTTGACTACTACTGCGTTGTAAAGCTGCATGATAATAATGAGCCATATCAATCACAACACGCTTCAAACTTATAACAACATCCGACAAATCACGCTTATCATGACTCAGCCAAAAATTACTTTCAAAACCAAAACGCTGCACATATTCCTCTTTTGACGCACGCGCTAAATCATAAAATTTAAGTTGTTCATAAATTTCAAAAACACGCTGTTGAAAATATGGCGCTTTTTCATGCGTCGGCATAAATGCAACAAACTCATGATAGGTTCGCGCAGCATCAGCAAAACGTCTTTTACTTAAATAGCGTTGAGCTACCGCCTCAAAAATACGCCAGGAATAACGGCGCTGCCCAATACGCTGCAATGAAATAGCAACCTGTTCCAGTTTTTCAGAATATGAAAATATCAAGCTGATAGCACGTAAACTGTCATCAATCATTTTCAACTCACGACGAGATTGACGATCATCAATTGCGCCTTGTTCAAAGCCTTTTCCCTCAACAAATTTCCTATCTAAAAACATCAAAAACTCATTTAAACCAGCTTCGCGCTGACCCGATAAAAACAAAGACCAGCCACGCTTATAAAAAGCATAATCATGATAATCAATACTTGAACTATCTTGAATCACGGCTTGGTAGGCATTCGCGGCACTGCTAAAACGTGCTTGTTCAAAATAAATTTCGCCAATACGTAGCAAGGCTTCACTGTAAAAAGAGGACAAAGGGTACTCGTTAACCAAGCGGCGCAATGTGACTACTGCACTATCGAACTCACCTGACAAATCGTAGGCACGAGCCAATTGATAAATGACACCCTCACTATCTACATAAGCGGGGTACTCACGCAACAGTTTCTGATATTTAAGTGCTGAATGACTAAAGAGCT
>Ga0316204_10005973_pt1 | contig 19374 bp, 14 predicted proteins | sample 6monrhotite_MG_2_FD_205661 | JGI IMG/M metagenome (GOLD analysis project Ga0316204, IMG submission 205661) | Microbial mat bacterial communities from mineral coupon in-situ incubated in ocean water Damariscotta River, Maine, United States -... | ecosystem: Environmental > Aquatic > Marine >...
TGACATGTCGAACGGAATGGACGGCACCCCAGTCCACTAGCGGTCACTTTCCTTGTAGGTACGAAGAGCCCGGCCAACCACAGCGTTGACCGGGCTCTTCTCGTTGCGGACGATCCCTCCTGTCAGAGCGCCAACGCGCTCGGCAGGAGAAGACAATGCTTAACGAGACCCTCGACAACCCTGAAGCAGGCGCCGACGCGGCCGATCTGAGTACCTCGGAGGGGACCGGCGCAACCGGCAACCCCACCCCCGAAGCTCAGTCCGACCTCGAAATCGCAGCCAACGGGACCGCGGGGAACGAGAGCAGTCAGGCGGAGCCCGAGCAGAACGACATCTACTCGGGCAATCCGGCCGACCTCGATCCCAACGTCTACAACTCGCACTTCAAGCCGATGCAAGCCGGGTACACCCGGAAGATGCAGAGCCTCGCTGAGAAAGAGCGCGAACTCAATGCCAAGATGGCCGAGTTCGAGTCTCAGAAGTCAGCGTGGCAGACGGACCTGAAGTCGTCGTTGACCGCCCCGTCGGCACCAGCACCTGAACGTGAGCCCGAGTCGAAGCCGGAAGCCCCGGCATTCCTCATGGGCGAAGAGCTACGGGCGAAGGTCGCAGAGCTCCACTCCGCTGGTCGCAAGACGGAAGCCCTTGAGTTCTTGATTGAGCAGAGGGCAGGCGCGCAGGCGCACGGGATGGCATCCGCCCTGGAATCTCGCTTCGACAAGCAGGCGGAGACGATCGCGTCCTTGCAGGCTGACTTGAAGCGAGCCCTGGCTCCCGTCGAGGACCAGGCTCAGCGAGGTCAGGTCAGCGCCGCCTACCGAACCCTGATCGAGCAGGACCCGACCTTCGACTCCACCGAGGTCAAGGAGATCGCCGCCGACAGGGTGAATCGCTCGAAGGACGTGGCTGATGCCGTGGCCTCCGGGAACCAGGCGTGGATCACGTCGGCCGTCAGGGCTGAGTCCATGCAGGCCCTCCGCGACTGGGAGATCGGCCGCACGAAGAAGGCCGCCGCTCGAGCGAACACGCAGCCGAAGACGCCGAGCAAGCCCCACCTCGATACCTCGCTCGCCACTGGCGCGCATCCATCCATCGACGACCTCCTCGACGACTTCGTGCGCAAAGAGCCCGAGACCGCGACGAGGCTTCGCTTCCACTGACGGTCGCGGCCACACACGCGCCGCTGCCTGCTGAGAGGACCCAACGATGTCCATCCTGAGCCCGACACTCTCGGACTACACCAACCTGCTCTCCCAGACCTGGGGTGCGCGTTGGGGTGGCCTTGTCAGCAGCATCGTGGACCAGAGCCCGCTCCTGCACTTCTGCTTCGCGAAGGGCGCGGTTCACTTCGAGGACGCTCCCTACGCGACTCGGCCGTTCACCCACGCGCTGAACCCGAACATCCAGACCTACGCTGGCGCCGAGACTCTGAACTCGGCGACGTTCGAGCACACGAAGCTCCTGAAGTGGGAGCAGTGGGGTCAGATCAGTTGCCAGTGCGTGGTCCCCGTGGACGACATCGACAAGAACCAGAACGCGAAGCACGCGGTCTCCAACCTCCTCAAGACCGAGGAGATGATCTGCGCCGAGACCATGTCGCAGTTCATCGAGGAGCAGCTCCACACCGCGAGCGTCTCGAGCAAGGATGTTCAGGGTCTCCGCGACCAGCTGGAGTTCACCACTCCCGCGCTCCAGGAGACTGCTGGCACCGTCGTCGGCGGCATCGCGAAGAGCGTGGCGAAGGGCTGGTACAACCAGTACGCCTCCATCGCCGGTGGGTTCTCCACCGCGGGCGTGAAGGCGATGAAGCTCCTGCACCGCAAGTGCTCGCGCTACGGCCGGTCGGTGGACCTCATCCCCGCGGACCCGTCCATCTACGACGCCTACGAGGACTGGCTGGGCCCGCTCCAGCAGTTGGAGCCGAAGGCGATGGCCGACGTGGGCTTCGACAGCATCTTCTTCAAGAAGGCCCTGCTGTTCGCGGACTACAACATCACCACGGACTCCGGCGAGGCGTTCTTCCTACAGGTCCAGGGCAAGAAGACCTCGAACTACCACATCGACGCGAAGTGGTTCGACCCGGTCAAGAAGGCCTCTCGCGGCCCCGTCGACCAGGGCAACATGCGCCTGTGGTTCGGCAAGACCGCCTTCTTCCAGAGCTCGCCCTGGAAGGACGCCGAGGACCAGCACGTCCTGAAGAACAAGACCCGCGTCTCCCTCCAGCTGACCTTCAGCAACCTGCGCGAGCAGGGCTGCCTCGACTTCGCCTCGGGCTCCTTCCAGGCCTGAGCCACACCCCATCTGAGCGGACTGACCTTCGAGCCAGGCCCCCAGGAGAGACACCATGAAGAGCGAAATCATCACCGGACGCAACGCGGTGGTCGGAGCGTCTGCGAACCTGACCGTCTCAAAGGGCGACGTGTGCGCCATCAAGGCCACGGTCAAGGTGGGCAGCGGCGTCTACGAGATGGACGACCCGCAGAACATCGTCCAGGACGTGATCTACGTCGGCGTCTACGTCGGCGACGCGGACCTGCCCTTCGGGCAGGACGGCCCCTTCCAGGTCGCGGGTGAAGTGGAAGCGGCGGTTGGCGGCGGGGCCATCGGCGACTACGCCATGGTGGACCTGACGACCGACGTGCTCCAGTTCATCGAGTTCACCGGCGGAACCAGCGGCGACGCCATCGACGCCGGTGACGCAGAACTCTACATCCAGCGCGGACGTGGGCTCATCCTCACGACCCCGGCCAGCGGCAAGGCGACCGTTCGACTCTCCAACCCGTCGCGGGTGGTCTGAGATGGGCGGGCAGACAGGCGCACCTGCTGGTCTCGCCAACCAGCCGGCATGGACAGGCCTCCGCAAGGGCAACATGGTGCATGGCATCGGGCTCGTCCCGGTCACCGCTTCGTTCGTCGGGGCCGATCTGACCTCGGTTGCGAGCGCGCGGGCCCCTGTCCTGTTTGGCGGTGGCTCCGAACTCGGCGCATTCCAGGTGGTGAAGGCCTTCATCCGGCCCTCGGCCGCAGTCACGGGTCACGCCTCCAACGGTGTCGAAATCTACCTCCGCAACGTGGGAGAGGACAGCACCGACACGGACGACCTGAGCACGGACCCGGGCTACTCCAGCCTGACGGGCGTGGACGGCACGATGGCCGCATCGGTGACGGTGCAGCTGGAAGTGGACGGTCCTGCCTCCGACAACACGGTCCAGAAGACCTACATGACTGGGGTGGACAACGAGGGCATCGAGGTCTTCATGGCCCAGGCGGGGACTGGCATCGACCTGAGCGCCATCACCTTCCATGTCACGCTCTGGCTGCGACTCTCGCGGCCCTCGATCTAGAGCCAGCCATCGCGCAGTAGGAGAACCACGTGGCCGACTTCCTCGAGCTTCAGCGTCAGCTAGGCGAGCGGCGCGGCTACGACGGCAACCCCACTCGCCTCGGGTCCTGGATCAACCAGGCCATCCGTGAGATCTACGGGAAACGACAGGACTGGTCCTGGGCTCGCGCCGAGGTCCAGTTCTCGTTGCGTCCGAACGAGATCGGCACTGTGGATGCGACGTTCACTGCTGACAGCAACCTGGTCAGCGGTCTCGACGCGGCCACGGTCTCGCGCACGGGTGCGTGGCTGACGCTGCCTGACGGCCCGATTGGGCAGATCGTCGCCGGCGCTTCTGCTGGCACGTCGGTGTACCTGTCCACGAAGATCCCGTCGAGCTCGACGACGGCGTACAAGGTCTACTTCCTGGACTACCCGTTCCCTGCTGGGATGCGCGGTATCCAGTCGATCACGGTCACTGGCGACGGGAACACGTACCCGCTCGAGGGTCGGTCCATCAACCCGCAGTCGATGTCGTTGCTCACGGCGCGCGACTACGAGACGACGCCGACGCTGTACTCGGTCATCAAGCACTCGCGGCTGCCGACGCCTCGGTCCGTTGCTGGGTTGGCTGCTGCCGGGTCCGGCTCTGGCCTGACGGCTGGTGTCTACACCTACTGGTGGTGCCTGCGGAACACGGCCACCGACGAGCTCGGTCCGCTGTCGCCCCTCGCGACGGTAACGACCACGTCGGGGCAGGAGGTGACCGTCACGGCGGGCACGAAGCACGACCTGGGTCGCCGCCTCTTCCGATCGCTCGTGGGCGGGTCAGCCCCGTACTTCCTGGCAGACATCGCGTCCACCGGCACCTACGTGGACGACCGCTCCGACGACGACCTCGGCACCGACGAGACGACCTTCATCGAGCACGGCCGGCACACGGACGCTGGCGGGCAGCACCTCATCCGCTTCTGGCCTCCGCCGGACAAGGCCTACGTGGTGACGGCGCAGATCTACCGGCCCTACCGCGACCTCGTCGAGGACAACGACGTGCCGTGGATTCCCGAGGAGCACCAGGGTGCGATCCTCGAACTCGCCACTGCCTTCGCGTTCGGCGACGACGAGTCCGTCGGTGCTGTCGCCCAGGCCAGGCGGACCTACGGGGAGCTGCTGAACCAGATGGAGCAGGCCGAGGACGTGGACGAGGGGACTGACGGCGCGCTCGGTGGCGGGCTGGGTCGGCGTCTCCGCCGGGAGAACTTCGGCTGGGGCGAAGGCCGGTTCCCGCACATCGTGGGGCAGTAGCCCGTGGCGCGCACACCACAGGGGCGGAGCACCAGGGCGTTCCCGGTCATCACCGAGGGCTACACCGATCAGGTGTGGGCTGGCAAGGGGCAGGCGTCCCAGGTTGATGGGGTGCAGTTCCTCGTGACCGGGGAGGCGCAGAAGTCCCTCGGCGTCCGCGACCTCGTGAAGTGGAGCCCAGGGAACTACCCGTTCGGCGACGGTCGAATCGACGCCACCGCATCCCTGAAGGTGACGAACGGGCCCGACGAACTCATCGTGGCCCACGGCGGGAAGGTCGAGGTGGTTGCGAGGACCGAGACGGAGTCCATCGCGACTGACCGGTCCATCCCGCGACAGCCGTCGGAGGGCGAGAACTTCGCTGCCCATGCCGGGTGGCTGTTCTGGTGCAACGGCGTGGACGGCAACCAGAAGTGGAACGGGGACTACACGGCCGACGTCGGCGTCTCTGAGATCCCGGCGGCTCCGTCTGTCGTACAGTTGGAGGAGACGAACTTCCCCAGCGACTACTCGATCGCCTCCGGGGCGACGGCAGCCGTGCACCAGTACCGCGCGTCCTTCGTGAACTCTGCCGGACAGGAGGGGCCCGTAGGTCCCGCTGGTGGCTCGGCCACTATCCCGTCGGGGTCTCCGACTGGCCGGTTGGTCGCCCGCATCACCGGCCTCGACGAGCCCGTGGCCGACGACATCCTCTGGCGGAACATCTACAAGCGGGCCGCGGACAACGTCTACTACCTGTGGCGCCGGGTGTCTGTCACCGAGCACGTGGTGTACGACTTCGAGCCGCCGCTGGCTACCGGTGCTTCCGGCGGCGTAGTTGCCGACGACACGCGCGGGCCGCCGCCGACCTCCCGCCTCATCGCCTTCTTCCGCGGGCGCGGCTACTACGTGCCAGTGGCGAGCCCGAGCTTCATTGTCTACTCGAACCCGGGGAAGGTCGAGGAGGTCCCGGGGCTGAACTTCCTGGAGGTGAACAGCAGCGACGGCGAGCCGATCACTGCGATGGTTCACTTCCTGGACATGCTGGTGGTGTTCAAGGGGACATCGGTCTGGACCATCACGGCGCGGCCTGACGGGTCGCCGGTCCTGAACCCTGGCGACGGCGGTGTCGGCTGCATCGCCCCGCGCTCGGTCATCAGGCTCTACAAGCAGTTGCTGTTCATCAGCCACCACGGGGTCTACAGCTTCGACGGAGCCTCGACACGTCCTGTGACGAACCGGCTGAACCGCTGGTGGCGGCTGCTCCCGTCGGACTACCTCGTGAACGCCTGCGCGGTGCACGACGAGCAGAAGCGGAAGGTCGTCTTCGCGGTCAGCTCCAGCACGCACGCGCTGAACGACACGGTACTCACCTACCACTACGACATCGGCAAGGAGGCGTGGGCGATGACCCGCGGCCACCGCATCCACTCGCTCGCCCTGTACAAGGGAATGGTGGTCGCCGGCGTCGAGGACTCTGACAACAAGGCGAACCTCGTGGTGCTCGACGGGAGCTACTCGGGGAGCGTGACGACGTACAACTCGGAGAACAACCCAGACGGGACGGCGACAGTCTGGACTCCGACGGGTCGGATCCGGTACGGCCCCTACGGGCAGAAGGACACCTTCAGCGCCGAGGAGACGCTTGAGCTCTTCGGTGTGGATGTCCTGTTCCGATACACGGGCTCCCATTCGCTCACGCTGAACGTCTTCCCCGACCGGGAGGAGGTGGTGGCCCAGACGCGGTCCTTCCAACTCAACCAGGAGGGGTCGCTCCAGACGCTCACGGCGAACCAGGACCTCGAGACCCGTTCTGGCTGGAACGAGAAGTCTTGGGGTCAGGCTACGTGGTCTGGCGATCGGGTCATGTTTCAGCGCATTTCCCTTCCGTCGCCGGTCATCTGCCGCGAGTTCGAGCTTGAGTTCGTGAACGACAACGCGGACGAGCCGTTTGAGGTCGTGTCCTTCATCCCGTGGTTCTCCCGCAAGGGCTCGGAGCGTTCCCGATGAACGTGTCCACCGAGGACGAGACCCCGGAGTACCTGCTCACGCGGCTGCGCCAGGTCGTGGACCGCCAGGCCGACACCTCTGTATCCAGGGCCTTGCCTTTGGACGTGCGTGCGAACAAGGTGCTGGCAGACCTTGCCCTCGGCGGCCGGGTCTTCCTCGACGCTCCAGCCACGGTGCGCCGGGCCATCACCCTCATCGAAGGGGAGGAGGCTGCATGACGTTCTTCCGCACGCTGCCTCTCCCGGCGGACGGCCACGCCGACGTGCCTCTCGACGTGATGCGCGAGATGCACCGGGTGCGCTCGGCGATGATGGGCATCGACCAGAACAACGTGCAGGCTCTCGGGGTCCAGCGCTCCGACATCGTGCAACTGACCACGACAGGCGACGACGCACACTTCGGCATCGCGGACGCGCTGGCTACTGGCGGCTCGGCAGATCCGTTCGCCTACGACGAGACCTCGACGAACCAGACGATCACCCGGGAGGCAAGCGACGGGGCCTGGGTCCGACACACGGCGATCGAGCTCGAAATCACCAACCGGATGGATAGCTACTGGCTGGTCGGGTTCTCGGTCCAGTACGAGTTGGACAACAGCGGCGCGACCCACACGGACTACGTGCACGCCATCGCCCGTGCGGTGGTCAGCGGTTCCGTCGGGGCCGGGCGGCCAATGGCTCCCCTGATGGGCACGGGGGCAGCGACCCCGGCGAACCTCGCGTCTGTGGGGGCGGTGGTTCCCTTCTTCGTGGCGGCTGGGAAGCACAAGGTCTTGTTGGAGACCCGCGTTCTCTGGGTCGGGGCCAACGACGACGATGTGGTCATCGACCAGTCGAACGTCTGGGCTGTGGGGCTCTACCGATGAGCCGCCCGAACTTCACGACGGACATGTCCGAGTTCGCGGGGGCGGTGAACAGCGCCACCCCGCTCAAGGACAACCTCCAGGACATCGAGACGGGCGCCACCGCGCTCGACTGGACGAACGTGACGCCGGAGTCTCTGGACGCCGACCACGTCGAGACGGCCACGGCGCTGTCTGATGCGGAGAGTGCCACTGCGTCGGCGACCTACAACGGCGACGGAAGCGGCGCAAACAACCCGCAGACCATCGACAGCGTCACGGTGACGTGCGAGACGGGCGCGTGGATCACGGTGTTCGCGCAGTTGGCCCACGCTGCTGCTGCCGCCACCGAGGACACCTCGCTCATCATCGACGTGGATGGCGCGACGAAGCGCACGGTGAGCATCGGGAATCGCCCCTACGACTACGGCGGTGGCGTCTCCGTCTGGGCGTTCGAGGCCACGTCCACGTCACACACGGTGAACCTCATCCAGAACTCGACGACCTCTCCGATCTCCTCGGTGGTCAGCTCGCTTGTGGTCAAGGCGTTCAACCGATGAGCGACCTCACCCTCTCCTTCCCAGCCTCGTTTGCTGACGGCGTCAACAACACGATGGACCCCGAGCACTTCTCTGTGCCAATGGGGGAAATCGAGGACTGGATCAACGGCAAGGTCGGCTACGACGGGGTCGGTGACAACAACTGGGACGGCAACGAGTCGCTCCGCGGGGTCAACTTCCGAAGCAACGCTGTTCGGCAGGTCTGGCGAGTCTCTAACGACGCTGACTTCTGGACGGTGTTGGGCGGAGGCGCGCTGAGTGGCGGTCCCCCGAACGGGTTGAGTTCGTCTCCGATGCCCGGCGGGTCCAGTCGTTTCTATCTGCGGCACGACGCTGAGTGGGTTGCCACCTTCTACACAGGCCGAGTGATTCGGCATGGTGTGCTCGGACAAATCTCCTTCGCCCCATCGTTGGACGGAACTGGCCTCGACTCCTTTGACCTGGTCACGACCGGCTCGGCCGCCCCTGCACACAGCAGCCAGCGCGGGATCAGTTTCGGGACGGTCGCCACCAGTGGAGTGGGCGCGGGGTGGCATGACATCTCGTGGACGGTAATCACCCCGACGAGCAAGTGCCTCGTGATGTACGAGACCGAACTCCTCATCGTGGCCGCATACCGGTAGTCTGGAGTCAAGATGTTGATGGACCCCGCAGGGAAGAGACGCGAGATGGCGCAGGGCTACTTGCAGCCGCACGACATCGTGGCGCGTCGGCAGGCCGACCAGCTGCTCGGTGGTGTCCAGCGCGCGCGTGCTCAGGGCGTGCACGGCGCCGGTGGTCTCGACGGGGCCCGGCTCGCTCGCAACTACGCAGCCGAGGGCCAGTACGAGTCCGGTGTGCAGGGCGTGCTCATGCAGCAGGAGGCTGCGGAGCGGCAGCGGCAGATCCAGGAGGCTCGGCTTCGAGCCGCCATGGAGACCCAGCGCATCGGGAACATCGTGAACACGGCGACCAACCTGGGTTCCTCTCTCGGCGCTGGCATCATCGGCCTCGCGCGGCCGGGGCTGAACATGGAGGCCGACTACGAGCAGGAAGCGGTTGGCTCGAGCTACGGCGTGCCCTCCGGCAACTTCTCCCTCGGCGGCGCCGTCAACCGGAGGTTCATGTAATGCCCGAGTACTCACGAGCGACCCAGGGCCTGGCGGCCACAGGCTTCCTCGACCCCTCCCCGTCCGGCACCGCCGCGCGCATCGGCATCGCCGACGCCGACGAGCGGGGGCTGATGCTCTCGGACCAGGACTACTACAACCGCTTCATCCGGCCCGAGGAGATGACTCTCCGGCAGCAGGGGGAGCGCGCCGGTGGTGCTGTTGGCCGAGGGGCCCGCATCGCGCAGGGCGACTTCATGACCGCGCAGGGCCTGGGCGGAACCTCGCTCGGCCAGGGTGCGGAGCGCGGCATGGCTGCGGTGTTCCAGCCCGCACGGCGGCAGGCGATGGATCGGGCTCGACTCCAGGGCGAAGAACTTCGCCGGCAGAAGTTCCAGGAGCGGGACGCGGAGTTGAACAAGATCAACCAGGGCATCAGCCAGGGCCACGCGATGGAGTCCCAGGTGGTCGGCGGCATCATGCAGGCCATCCCGTTCACGGCTCCGTTCGCTCCGCTGGCGTCGGGCGGAATCGCGGCGAAGGGCATCCCCTATTCGACGATGACGACGAACGTGGTGAACCGGCTGAACCGGGACGCAGACCCGTTGCAGACCGTGGACTACGGCTCGGCCATCTACGGCGGCGACGGCGGCACCTATGGGTACGGCGGCGGCGGCGGCGACTTCGGCCGGCTGTACGGGCAGGGGTAGAAGATGCCTGACAAGTACGCGACAGCAGACCCAAACGACTACCCAGCCTACGAGCGAGCGTCTCGTGAAGAGCATGCCCGCCTGTACCCCAACGTCCCGTGGAGTCGCATCGGCGCGGCCGAGTTTGAGAAGCGGTACAGGGCCAATGGCGCGACCCTCCTTCCCGGGGAGTTGCCTCTGTACGCGGACAGGAACCGACGGATCAGCGAGGCGTGGGGCTTCCCATATCAGCCCGAGGCGACCAGGCTCAGGAGAACCCAGACAGAGTTGGCTCCTGGGCTGACCGCCGAGGACGTGCGAAACCAGGCGCTCGACCAGGTGATGTCCCAGCGGGCGGTCGAGTGGTCCGGCATGCCCGAAAGCACCCGGGTGCCTGCTGGGCTTCGGCCGGAGTACTACCGCGGAGGCATCTCGGTATCCAATCTTGGGGCGCCGACAGTGGACCCGAAGACTGCACCTCCGCTCCAGGATCAGGTGTCGATGGACGCCTATCGCGCGGCCGGCGAGAGGATGATGCGGGAGCGCGAAGCGCGGGCCCAGGCCAGCGATGCCAGGAAAGTCGAAGGGGCCCGTCGTTGGCTTCGACTCAAGGAGATGGAGGAGGATGCCTACGCCCGCGCGAACCTCGGTGACGGCATCACCTCGACACCGCAGCCCCAGGGGTTGATGATGCCCTACGACGTGCGGAGGTAGAACCATGGGCGACGAGATCTACGCAGGCGCCTCTCTGGCGAACGACCTCGCGCTGTCGCAGGCGCTCGAGGGCATGTCGCGTGCGCCGGGCATGGCGATTCAGCAGGGCCTCGCCATCCGCGACCAGCAGTTGCGGGAGGAGCAGGCTCGCGAGGCGGAGATGCGGATGCGTCGTCAGGAGCAGCGCCTCACGATGGACCGGCTGGCGGATGCTTCTCTCGCGTCGTCGGGCCCCGAGATGGCGCCCTACGGCGGTGGCGGCGGTGCTCCGGCAGCGGGCCGCGGTGCCACGTCGGCGAAGGCGATGCAGGTGCAGCAGGCTCAGGCCCAGGCGCAGCAGAGGCCCCTGTGGGACTACGCACTCGGCGAGCAGGCTGACCATCAGCAGTTCCTGGACGTGCAGGCCGCGCTCGCTGACTACGACCAGCAGATGGCGGCGGACGCCCAGACCCCCTACGTGGGCGGCCCCGGGCCCGAGGAGATGATGGCTGCCGGTGGCGCGATGCCGCAGGCTCCAGCCCAGGACGACATCTTCGCCGGAGGCCTCGACGACTACATCACGCAGGGCGCCGGTGCACCCGAAGCGAATCAGGTCTGGCGGAAGCCGATGGGCTCGGCCGCGTTTGAGGCGCGTGCCCCCGGCGGGACGACCATCTCGGACCCGGGCTACGACGTAAACCCGATGGCCGAGCTCGGCGAGAGCGCGGCGAAGGCGATGGATCCCGGGCTGGTCGAGAAGTACCTGATGTCCCAGGCTCGCCCCAACGCCCAGTTCAACGCGATGAATCCTGCCGACAAGCAGGACTTCATGCGTCGTTACGAGGACTGGTGGCGGCGCACGCAGCAGACCCGGCGTGGCGATGAGGTCGATGCGGCGAGGATGGCTAGCGAAGGGGCCTCGCTCCAAAGGTCCAACCTCGGCAAGGCGCTGGAGGCCATCGCGCGGGGCAATCCAGAGGCGGCCCCTGTGGCTGAGTCCATCGGTGCGCTCGCTGAGATCCTCGGCGACGACGAGGCTGCGCTCAAGGCCCTCGGTCAGTTCACCGACACCTACCAGTCGAAGGTCTCGGCAGGCCCAGGGCACCGCAAGGCCGCTGTCGCCGAGGGCGAGTTCGCTCGCGAGGGCGACCTGCTCGCGGACAAGAAGCGCGGCGCCTACGACAACGACTACCGCAAGGAGTACGCAGCCTCGCTGGCTGGGGACCAGGAGGCGCTCGACAGGTGGGTCACCCTCGGTCGCCCCACGATCCCCGGTGATTTGGCGGAGATGTCGGAGGGTGAGCGCGTTGCACACCAGCGGGCCTCGGCAGCGGGAAGCACGGCCTTCGACAGCATCGGCCGTCTCGCCGACAAGACCGGGGCCACGGCTTCGAGCGGGTCGAAGGGGATGACGGAGTACCAGGCGGCGAACATCGCCCAGAGCAAGGCGCGTCACGACCTCAACCTCCGCAAGGAGGACAGGCAGGGCTTCGCCGCGCAGTTGACGGCGATCACTGGAACGCTGCGTGGGCTGGAGTACCCGAAGACCATCGAGGAGGAGAACTACAAGGCGGCCCTCCTGGAGGAGTCCACGAAGGTTCGCGCCTCCATCGCGGCGCTGGACAGCAAGGCTGGCGCCAGTTCCTTCGACGAGGCCGACTTCGCCGCTCAGTTCGAGGCCGCGAAGGGCCGGGCTCCTTCGGACGCTGAACTCGCCGCTGCCCGCGCGAAGGTGACCGGTGGCTGATGGCGGACTACTCCGATCTGATTGAGGAGGTCGCGCCGACGCCCGTCCCTGCCGTGCAGGGTGGGACCGACTACTCGTCCTTGATCGATGAAGTCGCCGAGCCAGAAGCAGCGCCGCCGCCCGCGCCCACCCCGGTTCAGGCTTCGGCCCCCGCGCAGGACTACTCCAGCCTCATCGCAGAGGTCGCAGAGAACCCCCTCGTCACCGACATCCGCACGCACGCGACGAAGATGGCGAAGCCGAGGATGGCCCCGTCGATCAGCAAGGGCGGGATGCGGACCTCCGCGCCCCTCGCTCCCCAGCGGGAGGAGACGCTCGACGAACTCGCCGGGATGATCGGCGCCGCCTACGACGTGGACCCAGACATCTCCAGCAGGTACGCCGACCGCACGCTCAAGAGCCTCGAAGCCAGCCTCGACATCCGTCGCGAGAACGGGCAGACGCTGATGGAGGTGAAGGGGGAGTGGGTCCCGTTCGACGAGGAAGCCCTTCGCCAGCAGATCGGCGCAGCTGCTTCCGCCGAATGGCAGCAGGACTACCGACGCACCACCCACGACTGGAACAAGAAGCCTCGAAAGGACCGCACGAACGAGCTCTACGCCTTCCTCTCGAAGTGGCACCCCGACGCGGCGGCCGAGGCGAAGAAGGTGCACCCGGCGTTCGGCGACGCTGCGCTCGACCCGTCGTTCCTGGGCAGTGTCGGTCGCGGCCTCCAGACCATGGAAGGTGCGCTCGACTTCATCGACAGGTACGAGCCCCAGTCGGCCATCGCACGTGCTGGCCGCATGGCCGTCAAGAACACCGCCACCGAGAAGCGCATCACGACCAACGGGCTCGTCGAGTCCGCGATGGCCCGCACGGACCGCCGCGCGATTCGAGATGCCGAGCAGGCATTCCTGAAGGCGAAGGGCTGGAAGAAGGTCGGTGACAGGTACTTCGGCCACGGGGAGCGCAAGGACGACGGCCGCGACCTGATGGACATCTCCTACTACGGGGTCTCCGACAAGTCCGGCGTGCCGGACGAGATGACCGGGCCCGAGTTCAGGCGCGTCTTCCTGGACGAGCTCGACAGCGCGGCGACCAACCAGACCCTCACGGGCGAGTCCGACGACGAACTCTTCGGCATGTCCCCGTACACGCTTCGGCGGAAGCTCGGCCTGCGGTCCTACTTCGACGTGTTCCCCCAGGACACTGCCGACGCCTCCGGCGCGGGCTGGCTCCAGGACATGGCGCTCGCCACCATGGACGACTCCGACGACGCCATCGCCCGGCGCGGTGCCGAGGTGTTGTCTGCCGCGTGGTCCATCCCGGGGCAGGCGGTCATCGCTGGCGCGCGGACGATGCTCGACTCGCCGATGGCGGACCTGGTCAAGCTCGGCATCGGGCTCGATACCGACTTCTCCGACGGGGACTGGGCTGACCGGGTGCTCGAGGGGATCACCGGCATCGAGGGTGGTGACCGCCGGCGTGAGCCAGACGTAGCTGCCCGCGAGAACCTTACCCGTTCCATGGCCGCGTTCACAGAGATGCTGCCCGAGGGCACGACCGTCGGCGACGTTGCGGACACCCTGGCGACGGCGCTCGGCGGTGGCGGGTTCACGGGCGGGCTCGAGGGTGCCGGGATGGAGATCGGCGACCTCATCGACCCGTTCGGGCTCGGCCCGACGAACGAGGTCTCGCCGTGGGCGGACACTGCGGCCGCGCTATCTATCGACCTGGCGGTGGCGTCTCCAACGACTGCGATGAGAAAGCTCTCGGACCTGCGCTCCCTGAACCGGGTGGCGTCGAAGATCCCCGTGGACCTCACCGAGCACGGGACGAAGGTTTGGGACGAGTTCAAGCAGGCGGTGGTGGCGGCGGCCAACCCGCAGACACCGAAGGAGATGCGCGAGGCTCACACGGCCGCGGTGGGCCAGTTCGTCGGCGTGCTCGCTCGGGCGGACATGGAGGGCAAGGCCGTTCGGGATGTCGTAGCGGAGGTTGGCGAGAACGGCGTCGTTCGTGCTGTCGGCGACCTCACCGAAGACCTCGGCATCGACACCGCCCTGGCCGGGCTCGTCTACTCCTCCAACGAGGCGAGGGTCACCCCGCAGATCGCGGCGGCCCGGAAGCGCGCGTGGACGGCGACGGCGGAGAAGGCGCAGCGTGCCGCCAGGCTGCTTCGCGGAGAGCCGGACTCTGCGCAGACGTTCACCGACGGGATGAAGCAGGCGATGAAGCAGCGGTTCGTCGCGGACCCGTTGGAGGTTGCCGGGGCTGCGATGATCGGTGCCCGTGATGCGAAGCGCGCCATGGCGAAGTCGGTCGGCGAGAACATGCGGTCGGCGGGCATGGACGTGCAGATCGGCCTCACGTCTTCGGCCTCCGCCTACCAGGCCCTCCGGCGAGTCATCACCCAGCAGGGCCACGACGCCGAGCGTGTCGTGCACGAACTCTTCCAGGTGTTCGAGCGGCCCGAATTCAAGGCTGCGGCTGCGCAACTCGACCCCGCCGACTACGGCCTGCTGACCCAGGTCCAGGAGATGGCCGGGCACATCGAGCTCACCCCGGGCATGGTCGATGTCGCCGACGATTTCGCCGCGTTCGCCACTGGGCAGAGGTCTCTGCTGCGCGCGCTCGACTCGACGTTCGCGGTCATCGAGAAGGACCCGAAGCTCCTGGCGATGATCGAGGAGCACCAGGTCCTCTCGCAGTACCAGCGTGGGCGGGACATCCAGAGATCTGCGGCGAAGACGCCGAAGGAGCAGGCTCGGCGCGGGGTGGCGACAGCCCCCTCCGGCCCTGAGCGCATCGCGTCGATGAACGAGGCGCAGCAGACCTACGCGGAAGCGCTGTTCCCGACGCACTACGGGCTGGCCCGGCGCGAGGTGTCTGCGGAACTCGACGAGCTGCACATCAAGATGACGAACACGGCCACCGAGGCTGACCAGTTGGGTCTTGAGATCGCCCAGTTGCGTGCGGCCACCCCTAGCGTGGGGAGGCGGGCGAACCTCGGGAGGCAGGGGAAGACCACGCCGGACGCTGTCGAGGCCCTGGAGTTGGAGGCGTCCGCGCTGTTCGACGAGGCACACGCTGCGCAGAGACGAGCGGATGCCTCTGGCGCGTTGTCCGTGCCAACGGCAGCCGATTGGGCCGATGTGAAGCCGAGCGGGACGGCCCTCTACAGGGGGACTCCTGGACTCGGCGGGGACGCGCTCGGCGTGGACCGCACGGGTCTTATCTACTTCTCTGAATCCCCCGAACTTGCGAGCGACTTCGCTGGCCGGATGACTTCGCGCGGTTGGAAGTTGACCACAGGACGGGTGACGAAGAAGGCCGAGCCATCCGTAATGAAGTCGGACGTGAGGTACCGAAAACTCTGGGACCCCGCCGACCCTGCGGCCCGCTCTGTGGTGCGTGGCCTGACGCCAGAGGATGCCGCCGCCCTAGCCCTCGGCGACTACCGCGTGGTGGAGGCTGGAGGAACTCTGCGGCAGATCCGAGAGGCCGGGTACGACGCTGTCAAGACCAGGGACCCATCAGGGAAGGGCCACCGAGGGGCATGGAACGTGGGCGTGTTCGACGCAGGGCAGGTCGAGTCGAGCCATAGGATGGCCTCCGCCTCCGCCGACGCCCAGAAGGCAGCGGACAACTTCACCCGCCAGGCCGAGCGGAAGCTCTCGCAGGCGCAGGCTGGTGTGGACAGGCTCGCCAAAGAGAAGGGCTTGCGCGGCGCGTGGGCCCGCTACCAGGGCCGCCGGAAGGCGAAGGCCGACCACCTCGATCTCATCCGAGAGAAGCAACGCGCACAGCGTCGGCTCCAGGGCGAGGCCCGGGATGCGCAGCAGGCGCTCGCCGATCTAGACAAGCCCTTGCGCGAGCAGGCTCGTGTCCGCGCTCTGGCCTCGGCGGCGCGCTACACGGCGGCCGAGTTCAACGAGCACATCGACGTGGTGCTCGCTCGGATGATCGACGACAGCGTGGACTTCCGCATCCCCGAGTCGCAACTGCAGAACCTCTCGCTCTATGCGAAGGAGGGTGGCGAACTCGTGCTCGCGGAGGACGTGGCCCGCATGAGCGCCCTGCTGGCCCCAGAGGCTGGCCGGGCAGGCAAGGCGAACAACGCGGTGACCCGACGCATGCGCGAGCTTGAGGAGGCGCTGGACGCCGAGTACTCCCCTCTCCGTGGCGCGCTGGAGGCTGCCGGGGCCGCAAAACAGAGTCCGTGGCAGGTCATGCAGCGCATCATGTCGCAGCCCGAGGATGCGCTTCGTGTCGAGGACGCGATGTACGACATGCTCGGCGGCTACAAGGCGAAGGGCGTGGACGGCTCGACACCGGTGCGGAACGTCCTCTCCGCCATCGAGGACATGACGCCCGCCGACATCTTCCGGGTGACGGACGCTGTGCGCGTGGGAGTCCGCAAGGCTCGGGAGACGGGTCGCGGGTACACGCCCGGTGCGCTCGGCCAGTACGCCGGGCTCGCCCCCGAGTACAAGCACTGGGAACCGGTCCTCGCCGGGTTCGAGGAGTTCTACGCGAACGCCCTGAAGATGGCCCAGGCCGAGGGCATGTTCGAGGGCTGGTCCGTCTGGGACATGCTCGACCGATCGAACATCGCGGCGTACATGCACCACACCCTGACCGCGAAGGGTGCGACGAAGCATCTGTCCAATAAGGGGCTGGTCAAGCTCGAGGCTGGCTTCGAGAAGCTCCGCACGATGGGTGGCGGCGTGCTCGAGGTTGACGCGAAGGGCCGTATGACCCTCGCCGAGAACATGGTCCGCAACAAGGCTCTCGCCGGGAAGTACGGGGACGCCTACACCGCCGACATGGTGAACGCGAAGCAGCCGGCTCCCGGCTCACTGGTCGTGGCCGAACTCGAGATGCTCGACGACAGCATCGTGAACTTCTTCGAGAAGGACCCGTTCGTCACCGCAGGGAAGTACGCGAACGAGCTCGGGGAGGTGGTCGCGAACCGCCGGATGATGACCAGGGCGCGAACGATTCGGGACGAGATTGTGCCGGAGAACGTTCGCCGGGAGGGTCTGGTCGCGGAGGCCATCGACCCGGTGACCGGCGAGGTGACTCAGTTCCCTGCGCTGTCCGCCGGAGACTTCGACAAGGCCGCGTCCGCGACGGGCAAGGGGAAGTTGCCGCTCACTGTGCTCGACCAGCTCGCGGCCGACTGGGGTCGGAAGGCGTTCGCTCAGTACGGGGAGGAGTGGTCCCAGCCCCTCGTCCGAGTGTCGGGCCCGGAGACTGCGGCCATGCTCGACGGCTCGAAGTTCCAGTCGTTCGACAAGGCCGTGTTCGACACCATGGATGATCTCGCAGCTCGTGGGGCGTCGGCGGAGGACGTGGTTGCGGAGGTGCTCGACAAGCACAAGGTGACGATCACCATGGAGATGGCTGCGTCGGCCGGCAACCATATGTACCTCCCGGCGGACCTCGCCAACTTCATGCGCGCGCAGCTCCGGCCGCGCCTCACCCAGGGCGGCGGAGCCGTGTCCAGAGCCATCAAGGTCTACGACAACGTCCTCTCCGGTTTCCGGGGGTTCGTCACCGTCATCTGGCCCCGGTTCTTCGGCCGGAACGCTCTCGGTGCGTTGAATCAGCAGGCGGCCCTGATGGGGCCCCGAGGCCTGCTCGACCCGACGAGCCACCACCTTTCCTCCGTCGCTGGGCTGTGGAAGGCGGACGAGGCGATGACCGTCAAGGCGTTCGACGGCGTCACCGACATCGAGTTCACGAATAGGGAGCTCTACGACCTGCATGTGAACGCTGACCAGGCGACCATGGTGGAGGCCACCCGGGCTGCCGAGCGCGAGCTCCACCATGGGACGGCCGGGTCCTTCCGAACCCTCGTGGCACGCATGGGCCCGTTGTTCGACGTGGACCTGCGCGGGACGCCCAGTGAAATCCTTGAGCGCATGAAGGTGGCTGCTCGAGACCTTGAGCAGGGGCACACCCCTCTCGTGGACGAGTTCATCGACGCCGTGGGCGCCGCGGTCACTGCGCCGGCGAAGGGCCTGAAGAGCTGGGGCGGTGAACTCGCTGCCGACTACAAACTGATGAGGCAGAACGCCGACCACCTGAAGGGGCCGGCGGGTCGCGCCCTGTCTCTCACGGCGGCCGGTGGGGCGATCGGCGGATTCGCAGGCGCAGCTGGCGCGTCCGGCATGGCTATCGCTGGTGGAGCTGCCGCCGGTGCCGTCGCGGGCGGCGCCCTCGGATTCCTCCGCCAGTTCCCCGGCGAGAAGCTCACCCAGTTGGGCGGCGAGATGGCCCAGATGCAGGAGAACTACTTCCGACGCCTGGCGTACATCAACGCCCGCCGCAAGGGGCTCTCGAAGGACCACGCGGCGTGGCTGACCGAGGAGACGATGTTCGACTACTCGGTGCACGGGCAGTCGTGGTTCTCGTACGAAATCATGCGACGCATCCAGCCCTTCTGGACGTTCCAGTCGAAGAACTTCTCGCTGTGGGCGAAGCTCCTGGTGGACCACCCGCAGAAGATGGCGGCGATCGAGGCCACGATGTCTGGCCTGATGCACCACGACTCGGACCCGGAGAAGACGGCGGGCCTGTCGGACTACCAGCGGTCGCGCCTGCACTTCTTCCTCGGCGGCGGAGCTGTCTTCGCGGGGATGGGCACGACGGTGGAGGCGGCGGTCGAGATGATTCGCCCCGGCGGAGATGCGGCGGGGCTCCCCGGCGGCGGCGGCCTCATGGGCGGGATGTCCCCGATGCTGAAGATCGGCGCTGAGATCGTCGCCAACAAGAACTTCTTCTACGGTCGACCCCTCACGGAGGTGCGCGGCGCGCGGGACCTCGAGCTACTCCCGCAGGCGATGCAGGAGTTCTTCGGGTACGTCCCCGGGCAGGACGGTCGCGTGGGCAAGGTCGGGACGATGACGCCGACGAAGCCGTGGCACCCCGACTCGAAGCAGGCTGGCCTGCGACTCTACCTAGCGAAGCAGATCGACCTCACCCAACTGGTGCAGATGTACAACCAGGCGGTGGGCAACGCCTACGTCGACTCGGTTGGCGAACTCTCCGGCGGCGACACCGAGATTGCGACGGCGCTTCGGATGGCCCGCATGGGTCTGTCCTGGAAGCCCTACGTCATCTCCGGCGGAGACGAGGCCATCCGCGAGC
>Ga0316204_10005974_pt1 | contig 19368 bp, 18 predicted proteins | sample 6monrhotite_MG_2_FD_205661 | JGI IMG/M metagenome (GOLD analysis project Ga0316204, IMG submission 205661) | Microbial mat bacterial communities from mineral coupon in-situ incubated in ocean water Damariscotta River, Maine, United States -... | ecosystem: Environmental > Aquatic > Marine >...
TCGATCCGCATGGGCGAACAGCCAAACCCTCGCATCACCATGCGTAACGTTTTAAAGACTCGCGATCTTTCAGTCATTGTCTTAATGGATCTATCTGAGTCTACCAACGAAGCCATGGCCGGTTCTGATAAAACGATATTACAGCTGACGCGTGAAGCTGCCACATTGGTATCAACAGCCATTGATGGTATTGGCGACCCGTTTGCACTGCATGGTTTTGCTTCAGATGGTCGCCACGATGTACAGTATTATCGTTTCAAAGATTTTTCCCAGCATTATGATGATGAAGCCAAGTCACGCCTGGCCGGGATGAAAGGCGGCTTATCAACACGCATGGGCGCAGCACTTCGACATGCCGGTCATCACCTGATGAAACAGCCGGAACGGCGCAAGCTGATCCTGCTGGTTACCGATGGTGAACCGGCAGATATCGACGAACGCGATCCGCAGCATTTACGCCACGATACCAAGAAGGCGGTAGAAGAACTGTACAGCACCGGTGTACTGACCTACTGCCTGACACTGGATCCGAACGCGGATACTTACGTGAAACGTATCTTCGGTGAAAACAATTACACCATCGTAGATAATGTCGACCGCCTGCCGGAAAAATTGCCGACACTGTTCGCTTCATTAACCGGTTAATTTTTTTCGCTCCCGGGGGCAGACCTGAGGTCTGTCCCCTATACTCTTTATTTATATCGGCAAGTCACATAACATGTGACATATCGATCACCTGTTAAAGGGCATTAAATGAGCGAGACAATATGAACAACGCTGCGTTGTATACACGCCACGATGAAGTCCCCCAGTTAGGCGCCAGGCCTGGCAAGGTCGATGCTATTTTCTACAATCATGTACAGACAGCTTTAAAACAGCTGGGCAATCAGATACGCCTAAAAATCCCGAAACTCAAACACCTCGACCTGATATTACAGAAAGATGCCTGGATCATCGTTGATATAACATTGAATGATGTCCCCGTGGTTGCATGGACCAATTTTGAAATCAAAGGCCGCACTTCTCTGCACGAACCTATCCAATGTGAGATCCGGTTTTTTCATTATGCTGCCTCGATGATCCTTAACCGCACGCTCGAAGCCATGGAGCTTATGCTAGGTGAATTACTGGAACAGGAGTTGCACGATGAGAAATCTGATGTTTTACCCATCAATAAAGATTGATCAGTCTTGCTGACAGCATAACCAGGGGTACTTAAAACAATAATGAATATCTGGGTAGACGCTGATGCATGTCCGGTGGTGATCAAAGAAATATTATTTCGTGCTGCCGAGCGTACGAAGGTTATAGTGACACTGGTCGCCAACCAGTCGATAGACATACCGGCTTCACACTACATAACATTTCTGCAGGTAAGACAGGGTTTCGATGTTGCTGACAATGAGATAGTAAAACGCATGCAGCATGGTGACCTTGTTATCACCAGCGATATCCCTCTGGCTGCAGACGTTATCGAAAAAGAAGGTATAGCTCTCAGTCCTCGTGGTGAACTCTATACCGCCAACAACATCAGAGCACGGCTGAACATGAGGGACTTCATGGAGACACTTCGCTCCAGCGGTATAAATACCGGTGGTCCGCCTGCATTGAACCAGAGTGATCGAAAAGCGTTTGCCAATCACCTCGACCAGATACTTACGCAGTACGCTAAAAGTAGTTAAATAACAGCTATATCTGTCATCTCGACACCAGGAGAGATGACAGTATGAGAGATGTATTTACACTTAATGTTTATCTGCATTCATATGCTGACTGATAAAGTTTATTGCCGGTAAAATTTATCAAGCCAAACTGCAAACAGCAATACCTTGTAGCATTATCGTATTGTTATACAGCATACACATACTATAAACTCAGAACATATTGATACAAAAAGGAACGACCATGAAATTCCTGATTCTGCTTTTATCTATCTACCTTTATTCACCGCTGGCATCATCAGCAGAAGTTGACCCACGCGAACTGATCCAGTCTGCGATGGACCACTATCGCGGCCTGTCTTCTTATTCAGAGATGACCATGACCATCCACCGCCCAGACTGGCAGCGCAGCATGTCGATGCGCTCCTGGACCAAGGGCGAAAAAACCACGCTGGTACGTGTCACCGAACCAAAGAAAGATGCGGGTAACGGTACTCTCACCAAAGACAACAACATGTGGACCTATGCGCCCAAGGTCAACCGCATCATCAAGGTTCCTTCTTCGATGATGAGCCAGAGCTGGATGGGTAGTGATTTTTCCAACAAGGACATCAGCAAATCCACCGACATCATCGACCAGTATGACCATAAACTTCTGGAAACACGTGAACAGGACGGCCATAAAATATATGTCATCGAATCCATCCCGCATGAAGATGCTGCTGTTGTCTGGGGCAAGGAAGTTCTGACCGTGCGCGATGATTACGTACTTATCGAACAGCAGTTCTGGGATCAGGACAACATCCTGGTCAAATCCATGAAAGCGCTGGAGATCAAAGAACTGGGCGGACGTACCGTCGCCAGTATTATCCGTATGAACAAAAAAGACGAACCCGAAGAGTGGACACAGATGTCTGTACAGGTCATAAAGTTTGACCAGGACCATCCTGACAGCCTGTTCACCCTGTCCAGCCTGAGAAATCCCAGGCAGTGAGCATCACTCTACGCATGGCATGGCGTAACCTGTGGCGACACAAACGCCGCACCTGGCTCACCGTGGGCGCGATGATCTTTTCCAACCTGATCCTGGTGTTCGCCATCTCGCTGCAGTTCGGCAGCTACCAGATGATGATCGACAATACGCTAAAAGCCTATACCGGCCACCTGCAGATCCAGCATGATGGCTACAATGACGAACCCAAGATGCGCAGCAGTATCAAAGGCATCATCCCTTTAGCAGATAGCGTTCGTCAGCACCTGAACAGTGACCACATAGCTGCACGTGGCGTCGCCTTTGCCATGACCTCCAGTAAAGAACGCTCCTATGGCTTACAGCTGATCGGTGTCGAGCCGGATTTTGAAGTTAATGTTTCCAGCCTGCCCGGCCTGATAAAACAGGGCAAATATTTCAGTGACAGTAACGCGGCTGAAATCGTCATCGGCAGCGTACTGGCACGCAACCTGAGAGTAACAATCGGCGATGAACTGACCCTGCTCGGCAGCGGCCATGACGGCTCATTCGCTGCTGGCATCGTTATCGTTGCCGGCATCTTTGAATCAGGCACGGCAGACATCGACCGCAGCATGGCGCAGTTGCCGATCGGTTATTTTCAGGACCTGTTCGGCATGGAAGACCGGGGACATAATATCGTGATCAATGGCCACGACCTGTCGCAGGTATCACTACTGCAGCATGATTTACAGAACATGTTGAGAGACAGGAACGAGCTGGTGGTACTCGAATGGGATGTATTACAGCCCGGCCTCAAACAGGCCATCCAGGCCGACCTCGCCAGCGCCTGGTTCATGTACGGCGTGCTGATCATCCTGGTCGCTTTCAGCGTACTCAATACCCAACTTATGTCTGTACTGGAACGTACCCGTGAGTTCGGTGTGATGATGGCGCTGGGCGTCAAACCGACACGCCTCGGTGCACTGGTGATGACCGAAACGGCTGTCATGTCTGGACTGGGGCTGGCCATCGGTGCCTTTTTCGGCCTGATGCTGACATATTACCTCAGCATCGTCGGTTTCTCCTACCCCGGCATGGAAGAGATGGCCGCCCAGTTTAATCTTCCCGACCGCATGTATCCCAGCCTGTCGGTGTTATCAATAATGCTTGGTCCTAGCATCATCTTTATCTTCAGTCTGCTGGCATCGATCTACCCGGCAGTACGCCTGTTTTTCCTGCAGCCGGTTATCGCCATGAGGGCGGTATGAGGCAGATATGAGCAGGCTACCGTTCAGTGCAGTGTTCACCCTGGCATGGCGTAACCTGTGGCGAAACCACCGGCGTACTACGATCATGCTGGCGGCGATCACGGTGGGTGTCTGGGCGATGATCTTCATGACCGCATTGATGCGCGGCATGGTCGATGACATGTTATTAAACGGCATCCGCAGCATGCCGGGTGAAGTACAGATTCACCATCCGTTATACCGTGATGACCCGAGCATCAATAACAGTATCCCGACACCGTCAGGTGAACTGCTCGAAGCCTTGCAGATTCCTGAAGTGGTCGCCTGGACCAGCCGCGTCCGCGTATCGGCCGTTATTCAGAGTGAACGTGATAGTCGCGGCATCATTTTGCTCGGCGTCGAACCGGCCAGCGAGATACTGGTCAGTTTCGACAGTGACAGCATCATCGAGGGTCGTTTCCTGAAAGGCAGTTATGACCGTGGTCTGGTCATCGGCGCCAAGATGGCCGAGCACCTGGAGACAGAACTGGGCAAACGCGTCGTAGTGATGAGCCAGGACCCGGACAATAATATCGCCGACCGCGGCTTTCGCGTGGTCGGTATCTATAAAGCGAAACTGGCCAGCCTGGAAGAGACCTACGTCTATGCCGGCCGTGACACCATACAGAAACTGCTCAACCTGGATAACAAGGTTTCCGAGATAGCTATCACCGGCGAAGACTATCGCAATGTAGATAAATGGTATCCGAAGATCAAACAGGCAGCTGGCGACAGCGTTGATACCCTGCCGTGGTATGAAGTAAATGCATACCTCGGTTCCATGATGTCGATGATGGATGGTTTTGTACTGGTGTGGGTTATCGTTATCTTCCTCGCCCTCTCCTTTGGCCTGGTCAACACGCTGGTGATGGCAGTGTTCGAGCGCATCCGTGAGATTGGCCTGATGCAGGCACTGGGCATGCGCCCTACGATGATCCTCTACCAGATACTGCTGGAATCTTTCCTGCTGCTGTTTATCGGTTTATTGATAGGCAATGTTCTTGCCGTAGCAACCATCATACCCCTGCAGAGTGGCATCGATATATCAGCTGTCGCCAAAGGTATGGAGATGATGGGAACCAGCAGCATGTTATACCCTGCGCTGAAAATTAATGACATGGTCCTGGCCAACGTCATCGTTATCATCCTCGGCCTGCTGACCAGCATATTACCAGCCTGGCGCGCAGCCAGTTACGATCCGATTAAAGCATTGAACACGAACTGATAGTTAATTGATGAACGGTTAGAGTAAAAAAACATAATAGATTTATTTATAGATGCAATAAAACCAGCACCATGTCATCTCGACCAGCGGGAGAGATCTTATACATAGGCCACCAGGATCTCTCCCGCTGGTCGAGATGACAACTAACGATAAACAGCATATGCAACACTTTATAGGTATAAAACCATGAGCTCTGTCATCTGCAAGGATTTATGCAAAACATTTCAGCAGGGTGACGAGATCATCACCGGTCTGGATAATGTTTCTATCGAAATCGATGAAGGCGATTTCGTCTGTCTATCCGGACCATCAGGCTCCGGCAAGACCACCCTGCTCAATGCCATCGGCGGGCTCGACACCCCTGACAGCGGTGAGATATACATCGGTGATGAGCAGATCAATATACTTGATAAAGGACCACTGGCCGACATGCGCCTGAACAATATCGGTTTCGTGTTTCAGTCGTACAACCTGATCCCGGTACTGACCGCGCGTGAGAATGTTGAATTCGTTATGCAGGTACGCGGTGTATCGGCAGCAGAACGGTCGACTCTCTCACATAGCATACTGAAGGAAGTCGGCCTCGAAGGCCTGGAAGACCGGCGCCCGGCACAACTCTCTGGCGGTCAGCAACAACGTGTTGCCGTCGCCCGCGCCATCGTCAGTCAGCCTAAACTGGTACTGGGAGACGAACCCACGGCTAACCTGGACACACACACTGCCAGGCAGCTAATGGAGCTGTTCGTCGAACTTAACCAGAAGCATAATATTACTTTTGTCATCGCCACCCATGACGTACGCGTTATGGAATACACCAAACGCCTGATCAGGATGGAAGACGGGAAGATAATCAGCGACGAACTCCAGTCCCCTCTCCCTCCGGGAGAGGGTTAGGGTGAGGGTACTTAATATGAACACCCTCACCCCGGGCCTCGGCTTTAGCTTCCTGCGTCGCCCTACCGCTTACAACCCCGTAAGCGTCTCCCTCAGAGAGAGGGAGTGCATCGTTTCATAAATGACATATTCATGCCAAGACTCATTCTCGCCAGACTGATATACATAACACTAGCGTTAACCACAACTGCCATTGCTGATACAGACATATTCAAAGGCGGCCATGCAAAGTATTTTTTCCTTTTAAACACCTTTCCAGATGACAGCCTGTTTCTTGATTATATCGACAGCCCCACGGTTGATCACAAAGGTGACCTGCGCCTCAAGTTCGGCTGGCAAAAAGATAAAGTAGAAATCGCTGCCGATTACCAACTGATTGCCGCCCATGGTGATGGCTTTGAACTGGCAAACAGCCTGCCAGGCAATGTGCTTATAACCGATCCGGTACCCACGGATAAGTATCGCCTGTTCGATCTGACCTCGGTGATATCAGAGAACACTGATAGTGTACTGCTGCAGCGCCTCGATCGTCTTTATGTCGGCATTACGGGTAAAAGAGCCGTGCTCCGTATCGGCCGGCAGGCCGTCAGCTGGGGCAACGGTCTTATCTACACACCGATGGATTTTTTCAACCCATTCGATCCGGCGGCCGTCGACAAAGAGTATAAGACCGGTGACGACATGATATACGGCCAGTACCTGGCACAGAGTGGCGACGACATGCAGGCTGTCTGGGTGTTCCGGCGCGATGTCAATGGCGATGTCACTAGCGATGTCGATTCGATCGCAGCCAAGTACCATGGTTTCGCCGGCGATAAGGAATACGACCTGCTGCTGGCACAGCATTTTGACGATAATGTTTTTGCTTTCGGCGGTCTCAGCGATCTCGGCAGCGCACTGTGGCGAGGCGATATCACACTCACCGACACACAGACAGATAATGTTTTCAGCCTGGTGACCAGCCTCACCTATTCATGGGTCGGCTGGGACCGGAATATCAGCGGTGTCGCAGAATATTTCTATAATGGTTTTGGCCAGGCCGATGGAGACTACAGTCCTGCCGCACTGGCAGCGAACCCTGACCTGGTCGAGCGTCTCGTCCGTGGTGAGCTGTTTACCCTGGGCAGGCATTATGTCGCGCTATCGGCGATGATCGAAATGACACCGCTGTGGTCATTGACACCCAATGCCTTTATCAATGTCGGCGACGGTTCCATGCTGGCACAGCTAGTAACCAACTATGACCTGAAACAGGACCTGCAGATACTGGCGGCATTGAATGTCCCGCTAGGGCCCGCAGGTACCGAATACGGCGGTATCGACTCAGGTATTCCAGGCAAACAGCTCAGTACCGGGCCAGGGATATTTGCCCGACTGGCATGGTATTTCTAAACAGCATTAATTATTATTACTGCTAATCTATATACAATAAATAAAAAAATAACCTTAATAAAGATTATGCCTAAGTACAGTCCTTCCAGTTTTAAAATCGATGCCGTAGCCATGCGCTACAGTAACTTCGCACCGCGTCTGTTTAATTATTGCCTGTCACTCGGCATGAAGCCACACCGGATAATGCCATCACGGGCTTTCTGCTCAGATGAAAACCAGGGTTACCCGATAATACTGATCGCCAAACACTTCGGGTCATTTCCATTTAATCATGGCCGGGTTGGTGGCATAGTCGCGACTGACCGGCATGCTCCACATGCCGGTCATGGCAAAGACCTGGTCATCATACAGGCCAGCCATGTAGGTTATGATCCCGACAGTGATACCTTTGGCATCTATCGCCGTTTACATACAGATGAACAGGATTTTTCATCTGACTGCGGTGCTATCTGCGGTGTATTGCATTGGTACCAGGAGGAATATGATTTTGCCCGCCAGCAGATATCTCTGGCACGCGAGGATGGTAAACCCGTCGTCATCATCGACAATCAACTACTCAGAGTAGACAGAGAAGAAGGACTGTTTCTCAATTTTGATCAAGTGATTAAAGGCCATGACATAAAACATGCTTACAGCAGGGCTAAATCATACATAGCATCAGACAAATTTGCTGAACGCGTCGGCGATAGCTGGCCTGATAAAAAAGCACCGATAGGAGAGTTTTTATACCCAGAGCTGTTCAGCTTTAAACACACAGCAGATGACCAGGTGGCCAGCGGCCTGCTGAACCGTAACCTGATCGAGGCCATGCCGGTCATCCTCTGCAGCAAAACGCCTGAACTAACTGCCGCAAAAGTGAACACTCAGATGGAATTCGACCGGACGTTCCGCACCATCGTTAAAGAAAAAGCTTACCGTGGTAAAAAAGTCGTTTTCATATCCGGCATACATATCGATGTTTCACCACATGAAGGATTGCTCTACCCGTTAACAAAATTTGTTCCCTGGGCCGCTTATATCCAGGATGAAAATGGCGAAGGTTATACCCTGGAGCAAAAAGAGATACATGCTGCACTCAAACAGCAGAGTGCAGAAAATCCACACAAGATCGATTTGACCGAAGCCATTCACACCATGGAAAAAGAACCTGAGATTCACCTGCATATTGATGCAGATTAATCTATAGGCTCAGCTGCCAATACTGGCTGGAAAAAAACCACATAAATCACGATTCTATTCGACTATATTAGCGGTTCCGTATATAATGGCGGGCTCATATATTTCTGGCCTCGGTGTCAGATTATGCCGCTGCAAAAGTTCTGAAGGAAGAGACGCTACCCAACTGTGGTGCGCACCTCCCAACCACTGACACTTGTTGATGATCACTCTGTAGAGCAATCATTCTATTCAATCTGCAGCTTAAGATGCTTTACCTGGTGAGCTGAAACTCACCGATCCAGTTACAAACGAAATAATTATTTTCTATAACACGGGAAAAGAGGTCGCATGAACAAACTTGCAGATGAAGAAAAGACTATTACCAAACCGGGTATAGTGAATAAGAAACAAATCATCGCAGCTGTAATCTTTGCAGCACTGGCTTTATATCTTGCCAGTATCGTACCCACAGTCCAGATAGCCTGGGTAAGTGCCATCCTGGTATTAACCATCTATCTGTTTGCCTTTGAGGTCGTCAGTGTTGATGTTGCCGCAATCAGCGTCATGGTGTTACTGGGACTAACATCATTGCTCGCACCCTATATGGGCCTCGAGCAAGGGCTGGTAGACAATAAACACCTATTCGATGGTTTTGCCTCTAATGCAGTCATGTCTATTATCGCGGTGATGATCATCGGCGCAGGCCTCGATAAGACCGGCATCATGAGCAAGGTAGCCGCCTTTATCTTGAACATCGGTGGAACCACCGAAACACGCATTATCCCTATTATTTCAGCTACTGTCGGCTTCATCTCTTCATTCATGCAGAACGTCGGTGCTGCTGCACTGTTCTTACCCGTAGTGTCTCGTATTTCAGCACGCTCTGGTCTGCCGATGTCACGCTTACTGATGCCGATGGGTTTCACTGCCATCCTCGGTGGTACCATGACGATGGTTGGCTCCAGCCCATTGATCTTACTGAATGACTTAATACTTACATCCAATAAAGCGTTACCTGCTGACCAGCAGATGGATACCTGGGGATTGTTTTCAGTGACACCCGTGGGCGCGGCACTGATTATTACCGGTATCGCTTATTTCGTTATCGCTGGTCGGTTTGTATTACCAAAAACTAAAAGCGAGAGCAGCACCACCGGTACCGATCCAATGCAATATTTTCACGACGTCTATGGTGTCGATTATCAAATATCTGAGCTTGTTGTGTTAAAAGACAGCAGCCTGATCGGCAAAAAATATGATGAGATTGAGAGCGCTTATCGAGTACGTATTATCGCCAACAAGCAGTCTGGTGAAGCGCCCAGGATTGGGCCCGGTACTCTGGCACGAGATACCGAGGTTTTAAAAGGGATGGTATTAGGTATAGTCGCAGACCCGCGTGATCTTGACCACTTTATCCAGAAATATGACCTAAAAAAACGCAGTCAATTACGCAGTTTCTCTGACTCGCTTTCCTCCAATAAAGCAGGTATTGCAGAAATTGTTATTCCACCCGGTTCCACCCTTATCGGTAAAAGTGCACGTGATGTCTGGATGCGAAAAACCTATGGTCTGGCATTAATCGGTTTGCATCGTGATGGTGAAACACTGCGTGAAGGTGATGATATTCGTAATATGGCTTTTCATCCAGGCGACACACTGGTGGTGCACACACCGTGGAATGCACTGGAGAGAATTGAAAAAGACCGTGATTTCGTGGTAGTAACCACTGAATACCCACACGAAGAAGAAGTACGTCCACACAAGATCTTGCCTGCCGCAATCTTTTTTGGCATCGCACTTTTTATGGTGTTATTTACTGACATCCGGCTTTCTGTTGCACTGCTAACTGGTGCAATGGGAATGGTTTTATCGGGTGTATTAAATATTGAAGAAGCTTACGATGCAGTGAGCTGGAAAACTGTCTTCCTGCTGGCATCACTTATTCCACTGGGGCTGGCAGTAGAAACGACCGGTACGGCAAAATGGATCGCCGACCAGGTATTGTTAGTAGTCGGAGACATGGATATCTGGGTCATCCAGCTCGCGATCGCCGTACTCGCCACATTCTTCACACTGGTTATGTCTAACGTTGGTGCCACTGTACTGCTGGTGCCATTAGCGGTAAACATCGCTATTGGTGCCGGAGCAAACCCAGCTGTGTTTGCACTGACCGTTGCCATTGCAACCTCTAATTCTTTCCTTATCCCTACACATCAGGTTAATGCTTTGATCATGGGCCCGGGCGGTTATCGTGTTGCTGACTTTTTGAAAGCAGGCGGCATTATGACGATTCTGTTCCTGGTTGTAATGATGGTCATGATGAACCTGGTATTTTAGGAAATAAATAATTATGAAAAACAAGAATTTCATACTGAAATTAATACCTGCTTTACTGCTTGGCATGCTTCCAGGTGCGGTAATGGCTGCCGAGCACGTAGAAACCCGTATGGACCTGACAAATCACTGGATAGGTTTTCTATCTAAATGATTGAGCAGTTGAAATCTGTCATACAGCAAATCGGACAAGGGTTGTCTGCGCAGCACATGGCAGAAATGTCAGCGGCTGTCGATCAGATCGAAAGACGTAGTCTGAACTTCCAATTAGCTGGTGGTCAAAGTCGGATAGTGTTGATTGCCAGCACAGACCCAATAGGGCCCGCATTTGACTTTGTTGTTGATATTGCGAAACAGACCAGTAGCGTGATCGAGGTGTTATACATAACACCAGCCGATGAAGCTAAAAGCACATTCAGTTCATTACTGAATAGGCTAGGCGATTTGTCCTGTGACTTTCAGATCACCTATCCTGCAGGTGACCTATATGAAAAAATAGCAAGCTACAGCTCACAGCGCGAAGATATAATGTCTGTTGTTTGTAGTGCAATGGAGCCGTTCACAGAAGATCTTAAATCCACCCAAAAAACACTTGATCCTACAATACGTTTTACTTTTCCAACTGTTCTCGTTGTTGGTAACAGCGTAATAGCCTGATATTTAATCTTAAAAAAATGTTAGTACGAATTATTTTCACCATCATTTTATTTGCATGTTTCAATAACAGCTTGCTAGCTGAAGGTCATACACGTGAATATACCTATAACGCATTAGATGTGGACAATAGAACAACCAGTCGCATCATTGCGGTTGACCAGGTAAGAACTCTTCTCTTACAGAAAATCGGATCACATATCCAGCAAACAATTAAAATCACCGAAGATGGTTCAGCTGATTCATACGCGAGAAAAGATGTGGAAGCCGTTACTGCTAACCTGATAAAGATTAACATCGTGGAAGAAAAATGGGATGAATCAAGTTATTACATAAAAGCAGAGATTGAAGCTGACACACAACATGTCCTGGATGCACTAGAAGTATATAAAAACGATCATTCAGAAAAGAGTCGTCAACTGTTAAAAGCGTTAAAACTCAATGAGCGGGAACTTCAAAAATCACGTGAAAATATAGCTCGTTTGAAAAGAGGGTTTAGATTTTCAAAAACCGGTTCTCAGAACACAAAAGTATTAACTGAATACAAAACTGAAATCAATAAGCTTTCGACAGAAGAAATATTTTCTGAAGGCTTTAAGCATCACCAACAGGGAGAGTATGGTGAAGCCGCTAAAAAATACCATAAAGCTGCAATAAAAGGGAACGTGGTGGCACAACAGCTGCTCGGATCGTTGTACATGAACGGTCTGGGAGTAGAACAGGATATTACTAAGGCTATTTACTGGTTTCAGAAAGCCGCAGATCAAGACGAGGCAATTGCACAATATTATCTCGGAATTTTATATCTTAAAGGTGATGGCGTAGAGCCGGATACTTCCAAAGCTGTCCATTGGTTACACAAATCAGCTGAGCAAGGCGATTCTTTAGCGCAATACCAACTCGGTTACATGTATCTTAATGGTAAAGGTGTAGAGAAAAAATATTTTATGGCAACACACTGGTTTCGCAAGGCGGCTGAGCAAAGAGAAGCAATAGCACAGTACTATCTTGGCATGATGTATGCTCATGGTGAAGGTGTAGCGAAAAATGATGTCGAGTCTATTTACTGGTATCGCAAAGCAGCGGATCAAGGCTTTAATGAAGCCATAAAGATAATTAAAAATATTAGTAAAGATGATAAAAAATAAGACATTTATCAGGGCATTTATAATGCATTTTAATTTATTGATAACATCAGTAGAAGTAACTTAAACAGGATATCCCTATCATGAAACAAACCATCACATACATTTTATTCACTTTTGTGCTGTTAAGTCAGAACAGTTTTGCTGCATTCAATCAGGCACCTGACATCAATCTACCCGGCATCGATGGAGATGTACGACTTGAGAGTCTCAAAGGCAAGGTCGTTTATCTGGACTTCTGGGCTTCATGGTGCCAGCCCTGTAAAAATTCATTTCCCTGGATGCGTGATATGAAACAAATTTACGCCGATCAGGGCCTTGAGATACTGGCGGTTAACCTGGACAACGACAGAAAGTTAGCCGATGCGTTTCTTAAAGAAATGGATGTGAATTTTATAGTGGCATTTGATGAGAGCGGTAAAAGTGCATCCGAGTACAAATTAAAAGGCATGCCAAGCAGTTACCTGATTGGTCGTGATGGCAAGGTCTATACCTCGCACATTGGCTTTCGAGACAAAGATAAAACCCAAATAGAGCAGGCTATCAAAAACCTGTTGCACAAATAGTAGGTACTCCTTAAATGAAATCATTTTTTATAGTTACTATCATCGCATTGCTGGCCGGATGCAGCTCCATGGGTGTCGAACCCTGGCAGCGCGATCTATTGTCTAAAGACTCAATGCAGCTCGTGCCTGATTATTTTGATAATTTTTATGACGAGCATATCTATTTCAGTAAGGAGGCATCTAGAGGTGGCCAGGGTGTTGGTGGTGGTGGCTGCGGATGCAATTAAAAAACATCAAAGGTAGGGTAAGTCTTGCCACCTGTTCACTCCTGCAGATCGCCGCACCTGTAGCACAGGCGGACGGTTCTGACTGGGATATAGACACAGCTTTTCTTTATTACGGTGAAAGCGATGGCCGGGTTCAGGCTGCTGAGCCAGCGATTTATGCTGGACGTAACCTTGGTGATGATGACCGGATCGACCTGCGGCTTGTGGTTGACGTATTAACGGGCGCCACACCTAACGGTGCTCACGCATCAACCGTTCCGCAAACATTTACTACACCTTCGGGCGGCGGCAGTTATACGACTCCACCTGGGGAAACGCCGCTAGATGAAACATTTCATGATACACGTGTAGCGGTAGGTGCAGACTGGACGTTATCTCTGGATCGTTTATCAAGGCTTGTCCTGGGTGTAAACGTATCCGGGGAGTTCGATTATTTCTCAGCCGGCATCAGCTCGACTTATTTACGTGACTTTAATAACAGAAATACCACATTAACTGCTGGCATTGCCTTTAATAATGACACGATAAATCCTGTAGGTGGTGTGCCAATAGAGTTTGCTCCGATGGTCCAGCAAGATCTGCCGTTGAATCGAAGCGGCAGCAGTGAGACAAAAACGATATCGGATTTTATAATTGGTGTTACACAGATCGTTAATCGCAAAACGATCATCCAGTTAAATTATACATTTGGCTTAACCGATGGTTACCAGAACGATCCGTATAAAATCGTTACTGTTCTCGATCCTGTAACAGGGTTGCCGGCAACCGGTTCTGATTCGTCCTTTTTTGATACGCAGGTCACTGGAAATTTACCTTATGTATACGAAACCAGGCCGGATACACGGCAGCGTAATGCTATATTTTTCAACTCTGCTCATCACCTGACGGAAGATGTTATCCACTTCGCATATCGATATTTTTGGGATGACTGGGGTATCACCTCCCATACGCTGGATTTGAGGTATCGTTATCAGCTAGCCAGCAGTTATCTGATGCCACACGTTCGTTATTATTCACAGGACGCAGCTGATTTTTACACCCATAACCTGATACTGGGTACTGATGTTGATGCAACAACAGGGGCAGTCTCTAAGGAATATGCCAGTAATGATTATCGTCTGGCTAAATCTGTCACCACCACGCTGGGATTAAAGTACGGGATACCGTTTGGCCATAACAGTGAAATTAGTATGCGTGGCGAGTTGATCCAGCAGGCTATCAGTAATGATGGCGTGCCTGCAGGAGAGGAAACGCCTGATCTTGATGCGGTAGTACTACAGGTTAACTATTCTTTGGTCTGGTAGTATCCGGCTGACATTTATTAGCTGTCATAGCTCTACCTGGGGCACCTCAATTAATTATATTTGATAGTATTCATATGAGTGCTATTTTTAATGCAGTAAAATTAGCAGTTCTGTGCCGCTCGTACGAGTTTAACCAGTTATTCTGGTTCCGGTCAGCACTTCATAATTCATCCTGTGGTTTTGGCACTGTGATTAACATCAATCGTTAAGCTGAGCCTGTGGATGAATAATAATAGTAATAAGCAATGAGTATCTGATGAAATTAGAATTAATCTTTCCTTTTCTCGCCTGGTTTAGGCTGGTCACAAAAGAGTCAATAAAGGCTGATTTTTTTGCTGGCCTGACCGGCGCTGTCATCGTCCTGCCACAGGGCATCGCCTTCGCAACAATTGCCGGCCTGCCTCCAGAATATGGCCTGTATACCGCTATGGTGACGCCCATAATTGCTGCTTTATTTGGCTCATCCCGTCACCTGGTATCTGGTCCCACGACTGCGATCTCTATCGTTGTATTTTCCGCCATAAGTCACCACGCAGAACCAGGCACGAACGAGTTTGTCATGCTCGCGCTGACGTTGACTTTCCTTGCTGGCGTATATCAACTTGGCTTTGGTCTGGCACGGCTGGGTTCGCTGGTCAATTTTGTTTCGCACACGGTCGTTATCGGTTTTACCGCAGGTGCTGCTATCCTGATCGCTACCAGCCAGATGAAGCACATTACCGCGATAACCATACCCAAGGGGGAGTCCTTCCTGCACACATGGGGTGACCTGTTTCAGGGTATGACTGATATTAATTTATTTGTTTTTTCGATAGCGCTGGTAACATTATTTATCGCTATCGCATCTAAAAAATTACTACCTAAATCACCCTATTTACTCGTTGGCATGGTTGGCGGCAGCGTGATGGCGCTTTTCCTGAAAGACTATTCTGAGGGCATAACACTGGTGGGTGAAATTCCCGCACACCTGCCGCCATTGTCGTCTCCAGAGTTTTCCATGGAGACTATTAAAATGCTGGCACCCGAGGCATTTGCCGTGGCACTTTTAGGTTTGATAGAAGCGGTATCGATCAGCCGTGCGGTCGCAACAAAATCAAATCAGCGAATTGATGCCAACCAGGAATTTATCGGTCAGGGCCTCTCAAATATTGTCGGCAGCTTCTTCTCCAGTTATGCTGGTTCCGGTTCATTTACACGTTCCGGCATAAATTATGATGCTGGAGCAAAAACACCGCTATCAGCTATTTTCGCAGCTGTTTTACTGATGGTTATCGTGCTGCTGGTCGCACCGCTTACAGCGTATCTTCCGATCGCTGCAATGGGAGGTATCATTCTCCTAGTGGCATATAACCTGGTCGATTTTCACCATATCAAACAGACATTAACATTCAGCAAAACTGAATCATCTATCCTGTTAACGACATTTTTTGCTACATTATTTCTTGAGCTGGAATTTGCCATCTATCTTGGTGTTCTTTTATCGCTGGTCCTGTTTTTGGCAAAAACATCAACACCAAAAATTCCGACTTTGTCAGTGGATGCTTCCGACGATAAAAGAAAATTAATAAATATTCAAAAGAAACCTCTCAAGCAATGTCCACAACTGAAAATCATCAGGATCGATATGTCTATCTATTTTGGTTCAATCAATCACATTCAAAAGCGGATAAGCAAAATTGCGGACAATGAAAGGATCTATCATATATTGATCGTTGCTACGGGCATTAACTTTATTGATCTTGCCGGTGCTGAGGCACTGGTTTCTGAGAATAATCGTCTAAAGCAGCTAAATGGCGGATTATATTTTGTTGGACTGAAATCAACAGTTTATGAGTTTGCTGCTAAATCATGTTTTGTGAAGAAGGTTGGCAATGATCATTTCTTCGATAGCAAGTCGCAGGCAATTCGTGGTATTTATAAGCGACTGGACAAGTCTGTATGTTTGACATGTAATGCGCTTATCTTCAAGGAGTGTCAGTAAGCATCATAACGTTCAATGTTCAATTAGAATGTATGATGAAAATTTAATCCCTCCGTCCCCTTTAGTTTCAGCTCAGGTAATGCGCACCATTCTCGCCAACCTGCAATCGTTAAAGTCTTGCTCATACTATTAATGCTGAAGTATATATAATTAATACGTGATCACGCTAATTATGGCACGAAAAATCCGTTGCAATTGGGCTTTATAAGATAAATTAGTGCTTGATATCTGTAGTTATACCGCACATTCTAATACTATCTTTCGGGACAGTATCAGGGCCATATTCCACGCATCAGGGTCGTGTCAGCCACCCGCTTGATCGCTATGATCAATGCGGCTGTGCGGAAATCAGGAACACCATCTGCTACCACTGTCCGGCTTTCCGGCGCAACAAGACCATCACCTACGACGCAGTCTTGCCAGAGCTCGAACACTGCATCGACAGCGGAAAACATTCTCTTCTGCAATTTCTTGTTTATTATTTCCAGATCCCATTGCTCGTTCGCGCTGTTCTGTACCCACTCATAATAACTGACAGTTACACCACCGGCATTGGCGAGGATGTCTGGAATTACGTAAATACCTCGTTGCTGCAAGATCTCATCAGCTGCAGGCGTGGTCGGATTATTGGCCGCTTCAACGACCAGCTTTGCTTTGATGTTGCCAGCGTTATTTTTATTTATCTGCATAGCGGTAGCGGCTGGAACCAAAATATCGCAATCTATTTCCAGTAACTCTTCATTGCTTATGGTCAATGTATCCGGCATACCCACCACAGAACTGTGTTCTTTTTTAAACGCAGTTACCTTTCCAGGATCAAGCCCATGTTCCGAATGAATCCCTCCAGCACTGTCACTGATGGCGACGATGGTAGCTCCCTGCCGGAAAAATTCGTCTGCCACCACAGCACCGACATTGCCGAATCCCTGTATAGCGACTCGAGCGCCTGCAATCTCCTGCTGCTCCGGTATTAACGCTTTAGACAAGAAGCGTTGTGTAGCTAACATGCAACCTTTACCCGTTGCTTCACGGCGGCCTAAAGAACCGCCCAGGTTTATCGGTTTTCCAGTGACGACCGGGCGATTGTTTTCGCCAGGATTCAGCCGATCATAGGTATCAAAGATCCACGCCATGGTTTGTTCATCGGTATACAGATCAGGTGCGGGGATATCCGTCGATGGGCCGATGATACCAAACAGCTCGGTAGTGAAGCGCCGGGTAATATGCCTTAGCTCATTTGAACTCAACTCCTTGGAGTTACAGACCACACCCCCTTTAGCGCCGCCAAACGGGAGATTAACCAGGGCACATTTCCAGGTCATCAGCTTGGCCATTGAAGTTACTTCTTCGATGGTTAAATCAGGATGGTAGCGCATGCCGCCTTTACTGGGACCAAAAACACGGTTATGAATCACCCGAAAGCAGTGGATAGTTTTCACTGAGCCGTCATCCAGCTCAACTGGGAAGTTGATTATATGGATATGGTTTGGCTGTTTCAGATAATCGATCAGGCCTGATTTTAAATCAACGATATGAGCAGATGCCTTATCAAATTGTTGCTCACTGATTACGATCGGGTCAAGTCTCTCTTCACTCATAGCCTGTTCCTTTTACATTTTTATCGCTATTCTGTTTGAACCTGTCGCCGAATAATTCCAGGAAGCTGCTACTTATCGATCATGGCATGTCGCCCGATGCTTACACGTTATCTATCTAGCAGCGCTCGTAATTGCTCGATCTCGTCGATCAGTTCTATCGCCAGAGCGACACCGGCGAGATTAATACCCAGATCATGCTGCAGCCTTTTTGCTTTCTGTACGCGCCTGATACTGACACCATTAAAGCACCAGTGTGATTTTTCCACGCCACTGGGCTCGATGAAACCTTCATCAACCAGTTCGATAATGTATTCGGCACGAACCGCGCAGGTATCACATAGCTGGCGCAAGGTCAGCCGGGTTTCATCTTCTACGATACGTCCGCTGAGAATATCTGTTGTCTGTTTGACCATATGTTATACCCCCAATGTTGCGCGCGGATTAAAACTGAATGACTGCTGCATTTTCTCATAAGCCGCTTTCTCACTGTCCGTACTGGCCGGTGGTAACGCGACCTGTAAAACCACATACAGGTCACCTGCACTATTGTTACTGGAACTTGCCGGAATCCCTCGGCCTTTGAGCCGCATCTTACTACCATTGGCTGAACCAGGCTTGATCTTCAAATCGACCAGACCACCAGGTGTAGGCACTTTAACGCTTGCACCCAGTGCTGCTTCCCATGGCGCCACGGGCAGATCCAGATATACATCTCGTCCATCGACATGATAGATGCCATGTGGATTAAATTCTATCTCAAGGTATAGATCACCGGCTTTACCCTGGCCCATACCCGGATTGCCCTGTCCACCAAGTCGAATATGCTGCCCCTGTTTAATTCCTTTGGGGATGTTTATTTTTAGCACACGCTCTTTTGTGGTGACGTGGCCAGCAGCATCTACATCAGGCACACGCAGGCTGATCGAACGCGTGGCACCATTCATGGCATCTTCCAGGTCGATCAGGATCTTTGCATGATGGTCACTGCCTG
>Ga0316204_10005975_pt1 | contig 19364 bp, 17 predicted proteins | sample 6monrhotite_MG_2_FD_205661 | JGI IMG/M metagenome (GOLD analysis project Ga0316204, IMG submission 205661) | Microbial mat bacterial communities from mineral coupon in-situ incubated in ocean water Damariscotta River, Maine, United States -... | ecosystem: Environmental > Aquatic > Marine >...
GTACATCAATGGCTTCTACAATCCGCGCCGCAAACACTCAGCGCTCGGTTGGAAAAGCCCATTGGCTTTCGAAAGAAAGGCCGCCTAAATGAGCAATCGGAGCGGCACGAAAGCGTGACAGGTCCAGGTCTGGACGGCTTGCAGCAGTGCCTCCGGCCTGATCCCTTCCTTCATGGCCTCTTCGATCTGGGCACAGCAGGCCGCTTTGCCACGCAGACGGTCCGGTGGATAGGCTGACAAAATCTTCTCAGCCTCCCCCGCCTTGCGCCTGCGCGAAGGAGGTTCATTCTTAGGTTCAATGGTAAGGTTACTGTCCCGATTTGAGACTACCCCCGTCTCACCCTTGGGACTTTTCCCCCGCGTTTTTGAGACCTTTCCCCCCGTCTCATTTTGAGACGCAACCCCGCCGGGACCACTGCCCCCACCCTTCGGGCGCGAACTGGGGCCAAGGGTAATATCAAGGTGCAGCTCATACTGATTAGACCCTCGCCCTCCGTCGCCATCTCCACGGGCATGGCGCGTGACAAGGCCGCATTCCTCCAACGTCGTCATGTGTCGAAACAGCGTGGCCCGCCCCATCTCGCATTCATCCGCCAACCGCTGGGCGCTTGGGTTGCATTGGCCCGTCTCTTTATTGTGAAAATCCGCCAGTTGGATCAGCACGATCTTGGCGGCGGGCTTGAGGCCTTTGACATTCGCAGCCCAGATCAACGCCATACCACTCATGACGCCACCTGAAATGGGCTGATTGCATGAAGCCTGCCACCTGGTTCTGCGGCTCGGTGTTGTGGAACAAAACCAGATTTCCTTGTGTCAGATTTGTGCCAATAGGAAACATGCGTTCCTGCATCGTTCTGCAAAAGGCTACATTTACTCGCATAGCAAGTACCTTTACCTGTTGCTGTTTTTACTGGGGTTCCGTATGTCCGGCGATGGGACACCCTTCCCCAACGAAGGGCGATTATCTGTAAGGATAGCAGCAATGGCTACTCAAGTTCCGGCAGCGCGGCCGGCTAATCCGCGTTTCTCTTCCGGCCCCTGTGCCAAACCCCCCACACATGATCTGACCGCCTTGTCCGATGCGCCCCTGGGCCGCTCGCACCGCGCGGCCATTGGCAAGGCCAAGCTGAAACAGGCCATCGACGACACCCGCGCCATCCTCGGCATACCGGATGACTACCGCATCGGCATCGTGCCCGCTTCGGACACTGGCGCATACGAGATGGCGATGTGGTCCTTGCTCGGAGAACGCCCGGCAGAGATGGTGACATGGGAATCTTTTGGCGCGGGCTGGGTCACGGACGTCGCAAAGCAACTCAGGATCGAACATACGGTCCATACCGCCGACTACGGCGAGATCGTGGATATGACCGCGCTGAACTATGACAACGATGTCTGTTTTACATGGAACGGCACGACCTCGGGCGTGCGTTTGCCGAATGGCGACGCGATCCCCGCCAACCGTGCGGGCCTGACGCTGTGCGATGCAACGTCAGCCGCATTTGCGATGGACTTGCCCTGGGACAAGCTTGATGTGACGACATTCAGTTGGCAAAAGGTGCTGGGTGGCGAGGCCGCGCACGGCATGCTGATCCTGTCGCCCCGCGCGGTTGAGCGGCTGGAAAGCTATACGCCACCCTGGCCCATGCCCAAGATTTTCCGCCTGACCAAAGGCGGCAAACTGATCGAAGGTATCTTTGTCGGTGAGACAATCAACACGCCCTCGATGCTGGCGGTCGAGGATTATCTGTTCTCGCTGAATTGGGCCCGTTCGGTCGGTGGGTTGCAAGGGCTGATCGCCCGCGCCGATGCCAACGCCGCAGCGATTTCCGCCTTTGTAGAGACGCATGACTGGATCGAAAACCTTGCTGCAGACCTGGCCACGCAATCGACCACCTCCGTCTGCCTCAAGTTCGCGGATGACCGTATCACCGACGGCGCGGCCTTTGCCAAGGCCGTGGCGAAACGGCTGGCGGACGAGAATATCGCCCTCGACATTGGCGCGTATCGCGACGCCCCTCCGGGCCTGCGTATCTGGTGCGGCGGGACGGTCGAAACATCCGATATCAAGGCGATGCTGCCCTGGCTTGCATGGGCGTTCGAGGCCGAGATCGCGGCGGGATAGTCCCGCCCCATCCCTTTCAACCTGACGTAAGGCGCGGTTCACCCCGCCTCTCCCGACATCTCCAAAAGGACCACAAGCATGGCTCCCAAAGTACTCATCTCCGACAAACTCAGCCCCGCGGCCGTCCAGATCTTCAAGGATCGCGGGATCGAGGTCGATTTTCAGCCCGACCTTGGCAAGGACAAGGACAAACTGGCCCGGATCATCGGCGACTATGATGGCCTCGCGATCCGCTCGGCCACGCGCGTCACGCCAACGATCCTGGACAACGCAACCAACCTCAAGGTGATCGGGCGCGCAGGGATCGGCACCGACAATATCGACAAGGATGCAGCCTCCAAAAAGGGTGTGATCGTCATGAACACGCCCTTTGGCAACATGATCACCACTGCCGAACACGCCATCGCTATGATGTTCGCCGTCGCGCGGCAGATCCCAGAGGCGTCGGCCTCGACCCACGCGGGCAAATGGGAAAAGTCCAAGTTCATGGGCGTCGAGTTGACCGGCAAGACGCTGGGCGTGATTGGTGCGGGCAACATCGGCGGAATCGTGTGCGACCGCGCCCGCGGCCTTAAGATGAAGGTCATCGCCTTCGATCCGTTCCTGAGCACGGAAAAGGCCAACAAAATGGGCGTTGAAAAGGTCGAGCTTGATGATCTGATCCGGCGCGCCGACTTCATCACCCTGCACGTGCCCAAGACCGAGCAAACGGCCAACATGATCACCGCCGAACGCATCGCGATGATGAAACCCGGCGTGCGGATCATCAACTGCGCGCGCGGCGGTCTGGTGGACGAGGTTGCACTGGCCGCAGCCTTGAAATCCGGCCATGTCGCAGGGGCCGCGTTTGACGTTTTTGCCGAAGAACCCGCCAAGGAAAACCCGCTGTTCAACCTGCCAAATGTTGTGGTGACACCCCACCTTGGGGCCGCAACGACCGAAGCACAGGAAAACGTGGCCCTTCAGGTCGCGGACCAGATGGCGAATTACCTGCTGACCGGGGCCGTTGAAAACGCGCTGAACATGCCCTCTGTCACTGCCGAAGAAGCCAAGGTCATGGGCCCTTGGCTCAAACTTGCCGGGCATCTGGGCAGTTTTGTCGGGCAGATGACGGACGAACCGATCAAGGCGATCAACATCCTGTACGACGGGGTCGTATCCGAAATGAACCTTGAGGCACTGAACTGCGGCCTGATCGCGGGGATCATGAAACGGGCAAACCCGGACGTGAACATGGTCAGCGCACCAATCGTCGCCAAGGAACGGGGCATCAAGATTTCGACCACCAATCAGGACAAATCCGGCACCTTCGACGGCTATATCAAGGTCACCGTGGTCACCAGCAAACGCGAACGCTCGGTCGCGGGCACGGTGTTTTCCGATGGCAAGCCCCGCTTCATCCAGATCAAGGGTATCAACATTGATGCCGAGATCGGGGCACATATGCTCTACACCACGAACGAGGACGTGCCCGGCATTATCGGCCTTCTGGGGAACACGATGGGCAAGAACGGCGTGAACATCGCAAACTTTACCCTGGGTCGGAACTCTGTCGGTGGAGAGGCGATTGCGCTGCTCTACGTCGATAACCCGATCCCGGCGGACATTTTGAAAACTCTGGACGGTACCGGTATGTTCACGCAGGTCAAACCGCTTGCTTTCGACGTGGCCTGAGTTCGGCAAAAGGCGTGAAGCACGGGTCATTCTGTGCCTTACGCAATTTGCGACCTTCGGACCAAACGCCCTGATGTTCAGGCCATGCCCGCATCAACTGGACAACACCGCGCGACGGCAACTGACAAGGCTTTTGGCCTGCCCTGCGTAAACTGGCGGACGCCAGGATCGCAGTCCGGTTCACCCTGTGTCCGGGCGACCCAGTCAACAAATAAAAGACTATGACATCGCGCGCCTTACATCTGCCATCGAATCCCGTTACGCGACGGGGATTGAAGATTTCTTGCCCGGATAATCATGTCAGATCCCATTTACGCTATCGGAGATATCCACGGCCAGAAAGCCGAACTTGACCGTGTTCTGGAATTGATCGATGTCGATGGGGGCATGGATGCGCAGGTGGTCTTTCTCGGGGACTATACGGATCGTGGGCCAGACAGTCGCGGCGTGCTGGACACATTGGTCGCCGGGCAAAAAGCCGGGCGCAACTGGACGTTCCTCAAGGGGAATCACGACCGCATGTTCGAATGGTTCATGCAGCGCCCTATTCTGCACGACCCTTACATGATGGTCGAACTTTACTGGCTGCACCCGCGTCTGGGCGGTGACACAACGCTCGCCTCTTATGATGTGGATGCCGGGCCACGGCGTCGGGAAAAGGACGTACAGGCCGATGCGCGCGCTGTCGTTCCCGAATCACATGTGACCTTCCTCGAAGGGCTGAAACTGTCCCATACGGTGGGCGATCTGATGTTCGTTCACGCCGGTATTCGTCCCGGTGTCCCGCTTGATCAGCAAGTCGAAGAAGACATGCTGTGGATCAGAAACGAGTTTCACGACCATACCGGGCCCCATCCCAAGATCATCGTGCATGGCCATACTCCGATCAGAACCGCGACCCATTACGGCAACCGCGTCAACCTCGACACCGCCGCCGGGTACGGAGAGCCTTTGACAGCGGCCGTGTTTGAAGGGACCGAGGGCTGGTCGCTGACAGAACATGGGCGAAAGGCACTGCAGCGCGACACCGAAACCGCCTGACCGTCAGGTCCAGTCAAGCACGACCTTGCCGGATGATCCGGATTTCATCGCCGCGAACCCGTCAGCAAAATCGCGTGCTTTGAAGCGGTGTGTGATGACACCGGACACATCAAGTCCGTTCTGCAACATCGCGATCATCTTGTACCATGTCTCGAAAATCTCGCGGCCATAAACGCCCTTGATGGTGATGGCCTTGAACACGATGCGCGACCAGTCCACCGGGGACTTGCCCGGCGGAATGCCCAGCATCGCGATGCGCCCACCCATGGTCATTGCCTCGACCATCTGATCAAGGGCTGCCTGATTTCCCGACATCTCAAGACCCACGTCGAAACCCTGTTTCATCTTGAGTTCAGGCATGATCGCGCGCAGGTCCTCACGCGCGACGTTGACCGGGACAACATCCGCCACCTTCGCCGCCAACGCCAATCTATCGGGGTTCACATCCGTGATGACGACGTTGCGCGCGCCGACGTGCCGCGCGACGGCAGCCGCCATAATTCCGATGGGTCCGGCCCCGGTGACAAGAACATCCTCGCCCACAAGATCAAAGCTGAGCGCGGTGTGTACCGCATTGCCAAGCGGGTCCAGAATTGCGCCGATGTCATCACTGATCTCGTCCGGCAACGGCACCACGTTGAAGGCGGGCAGGCTCAGATATTCCGCAAAAGCCCCCTGTTCATTCACCCCGATCCCGCGCGTGGCTGGATCAAGGTGAAACTTGCCCGCACGGGATTGGCGCGAGGTTTTGCCGATCAGGTGCCCTTCACCGGAACAGCGCTGTCCAACTTTCAAATCCTCCACGTTAGAGCCGATTTCGACGATCACTCCGGCAAACTCATGCCCGGTGATCAGGGGCGTCGGGACAGTGTTTGCCGCCCAGTCATCCCAATTCCAGATGTGAATATCCGTGCCGCAAATTCCGGTCTTGTGAATGCGGATCAGCACATTGTCAGGGCCGATTTCGGGGACTGGCGCGGTGACCTGCCAAAGCCCTTCTCGCGGGTGCGTTTTTTCCAGCGCAATCATTTCGTCGCTCATCCCAGAACCCCCACCGCTTTGCCTGCAACCTGAAATGCAGCAAGGCCGCGATCCAGATCATCGCGGGTCAGGGCGGCGTTCATCTGCGTGCGGATGCGCGCCTGCCCACGCGGCACGACCGGAAAGAAAAAGCCGGAAACAAAGACGCCTTCGTCAAACAGGCGCGCCGCCATGTCTTGCGCCACCTGCGCCTCGCCCAGCATGACCGGAATGATCGGGTGTTCACCGGGCAACAGATCAAAACCGAGATCGGTCAAACCAGCGCGCCAATAGGCCGCGTTGTCAAACAGTTGTGTGCGCAGGGCGTCGCCCTCTTCGACCAGACGAATTGCCTCGATCCCCGCCGCGACGATCGGAGGGGGCAGCGAGTTTGAAAACAGGTAGGGCCGCGCGCGCTGACGCAGCAGATCAATGACAGGCTGTGGCCCGGCGATATAACCGCCAATGGACCCGCCCAGCGCCTTGCCCAGCGTTCCGGTCAAAATGTCCACGTCGACACCCGCATGGGCGGGAGAGCCTGCGCCTTTCGGCCCCATGAACCCGGTGGCATGGCAATCATCCACCATCACCAACGCATCATATCGAGCAGCCAGTGCGGTGATTTCAGGCAGCCTGGCCAGATAGCCGTCCATCGAAAACACACCGTCCGTCGCAATCATGACATGGCGCGCGCCTGCGGCACGGGCCGCCTTCAATTGTGTCTCTAAATCAGCCATATCGCTGTTTGCATACCGATAGCGCTGCGCCTTGCAGAGGCGGATGCCGTCAATGATCGAAGCGTGATTAAGCGCATCCGAGATTATCGCGTCCTCGGGGCCAAGCAGGGGTTCGAACAACCCGCCATTGGCGTCGAAACAGGCCGCAAACAGGATTGCGTCGTCCTTGCCCAGAAACGTCGCCAATCGCTGTTCGAGCTGGCGATGCAGGTCCTGCGTGCCGCAGATAAAGCGGACCGAGGCCATGCCGAACCCATGGCTGTCCATCGCCCCATTGGCGGCGGCAATCAGATCAGGATGATCCGCAAGACCCAGATAATTGTTTGCGCACAGGTTGAGAACCTCGCGATCTCCGACCGCGATGCGCCCCCCCTGCGCAGAGGTAATCATCCGCTCGCGCTTGGTCATGCCATCGGCATCGATCTGCGCAAGTGTATCGGCAATGTGACCAAGAAAAGCGGCTGTCATGTCAGAACTCCTTTGGGGACAATTCTAACATATCGGAAATGATTCCGAAATAGGGGATGTCGTAATGCTGGACGCAAATCCGCTAAATCGGATATCAGGCGTCCTGAACCACCAGGAATGCCCGGCTTGGCCTGCTGGCCTCGATGCGATGCACAACATCCGCAGCGTAGCGTGCGGTATCACCCTGCCCGATTTTCTGGCGCGCTTCGCCGCTGGCTACCAACAGTTTGCCCTCGATCACGGTCAGATGCTCGCGCGCGCCCCGCCTGTGGGGCTGGCTGTCCAGCACACCGCCTTGTGCAAAGCGCAGTTCATAGACCTCGTGGCGGCCCGCATCTGCAGGCGCGGACAGGATGCGGATCGTGCATCCCGCGCCGCGGTTTTCGATGCAGGGCACGTCGGCGGCGCGCAGCACTTCGATGCTGTTGGCCGGTCCATCGTCGAGCAGGCCGGCGAAATCGACCTGCAAAGCGCGCGTGAGATTCCACAAGGTCGCAATGGTGGGCGAGGATTCGCCGCGTTCGATCTGGCTGACCATGGAGCGGCTGACGCCGGACAACTTGGCCACTGCATCCAACGACAGGCCCTGCCCCCGCCGCGCATCTTTCAGCCGCGTCGGCAACAGCGATAAAATAGCGTCCGTTTCATCCGTCATGACGGACAGATGCCCGTGCCGTTGCGTCGCTGTCAAGGACAAGGCTTTCCTTGCCCACGCGACAACGCCATCATGGCGCGAAACAGGAAGGATCATCATGAGCCAGGACATTGTCATTTTGGATGGCGCGCGCACGGCCATCGGCACTTTTGGCGGCGCGCTTGCCGGAACCACACCCATCGACCTTGCGACGGTTGCAGCCGGGGCCGCTCTTGAACGGTCGGGCGTCGAGGGCGGACAGATCGGCCATGTCGCATTCGGCCATGTCATCAACACTGAACCACGAGACATGTACCTGAGCCGCGTTGCCGCAATGCAGGCCGGAGTGCCGGACACTGTGCCTGCGATGAACGTGAACCGACTGTGCGGATCGGGCGTGCAGGCGATCGTGTCCGTTATTCAGTCTCTGATGCTCGGAGATGCGGAGTTTGGTCTTGCCGGTGGGGCCGAGAATATGTCGCGCTCACCCTTCATCATTCCGGACCAGCGCTGGGGTGCAAAGATGGGCGATGTGCGCACGCTTGACATGATGCTGGGCGCGCTCAACTGTCCGTTCGGGACCGGACACATGGGGGTCACGGCGGAAAACGTCGCGTCAGAACACGGGATCACCCGCGCGGCGCAGGATGCCTTTGCCCTGCAAAGCCAGGAACGCGCTGCGGCTGCCATCGCCGACGGGCGCTTTGCCAGCCAGATTGCCCCGGTCGAGGTGCGCATCAGACGTGACACCGTTGCATTCGAGGTTGACGAACACCCCAAGGCGACCAGCCTTAAGGCGCTGGGCGCCTTGCGCGCCGTGTTCCAGAAAGACGGGTCTGTCACCGCAGGCAATGCGTCCGGAATAAATGATGGGGCGGGTGCCATTGTTTTGGCCACAGCCGAAGCGGCGGAGAAAGCCGGGCTGACGCCGCGCGCCCGCGTCCTTGGCTACGCTCATGCCGGGGTGCGTCCCGAGGTCATGGGGATCGGGCCCATCCCGGCCGTGCGCAACCTGTTGGACCGGGCGGGTCTGTCCGCTTCTGATTTTGATGTGGTCGAGTCAAACGAAGCCTTTGCCGCACAGGCTTTGGCGGTGTCGAACGATCTTGGGTTTGATCCGGCGCGGGTAAATCCCAATGGTGGCGCAATTGCGCTGGGCCACCCGGTGGGCGCGACCGGCGCAATCATCACGGTCAAGGCGCTTTATGAACTGGAACGCATTGGCGGGTCCAAGGCGCTCATCACCATGTGTATCGGTGGTGGGCAGGGGATTGCGATGGCGATTGAGCGGATCGTGTGAGACAGCGGTCGGACCGGGGGCCAGCCCCCGGACCCCCGTGGTATTTTTGGTCAAGAGATGATCAGGCCAGTGCCTCGACCAGGAGCATGAGCCCACCGCCCGCAAAAACCCCGAACACGCCTGCAAGCGCAATCCAGCGCCAGAAACCCCGCCGGTTTTCGTGCGGCGGGCTGGATTGCGCGATCAGCGCCTGTTCAACCAGTCCCGGCAACCGGGGTCCAAAGCGCGTGAGGACCCGGGCTGTTTTGTAAAGGTCGTTTATGACGGCGCGCGGGCCGATGGATTTCTGGATGTAGTCGGTGACGACCGGGGCCGCCACCTGCCAGATATTGATGTTCGGATTGAGGCTGCGCGCCACCCCTTCGACCACGACCATGGTGCGTTGCAGCAGGATCAGCTCGGTCCGGGTTTCCATGCCGAAGCGTTCGGTGACTTCGAACAGGTAGGTCAGCAGGCGGCCCATCGAAATCTTGGACGCGTCCATGCCAAAGATCGGCTCGCCCACCGCGCGCAATGCGCGGGCGAATTCATCGACATCCTTGTCTGCGGGCACGTAGCCCGCCTCGAAATGCACTTCGGCCACACGTTTGTAATCCTTGCGGATAAAGCCAAACAGAATCTCGGCATAGACCCGGCGGGTATATTCGTCGATGTGGCCCATAATGCCGAAGTCATAGGCAACTATGTCCCCATTTGGCGCAACCTTGAGGTTGCCCTGATGCATGTCGGCATGGAAATAACCATCGCGCAGGGCGTGCAGAAGGAACAGTTTCAATACCCTTTCACTGAGATCAACGCGGTTGTGCCCGGCTGCGTCGATCGCCGCGTTGTCGCCCATCGAAACGCCATCGGCCCATTCCAGTGTCATGACACGGCGTGCGGAATGTTCCCACCTGATCCTGGGCAGTTCGAACCCCGCGTCATCCTTGGTATTGGCCGCGAATTCGCTTGCCGCCGAGGATTCGAGCCTGAGGTCCAGCTCGCCCTGCACGACACCGTCGAAATGCGTGATCACCTCCATCGGGCGCAAACGCCGCGCACCGGGAGCAAAGATTTCGACAATGCGGGCGGCAAGAAAGAACGCGTCCACATCCTTTTTGAACGCCTTTTCAATGCCGGGGCGCAGCACTTTGACTGCGACCGGATCGCCGCCATCGGCAAGTATTGCCTTGTGCACCTGAGCGATGGATGCCGCAGCGACGGGTTCACTGAACTCGGAAAATATGGTGTCGGCGGGTGCGCCCAGCGCCCGTTCAACCTCGGCCTTGGCGTCCTGTCGGGAAAAGGGCGGCAGTTTGTCCTGCAATACACGCAGTTGCACGGCCAGTTCGTCGCCGACCACATCGGGCCGTGTCGACAACACCTGACCGAACTTGATGTAGGCCGGGCCCAGCGCAGTCAGCGCGCGTGTGGCCGGTGGCATGGTCGGATCGCCGCGATACCCCATCCATCGGAACGGTTTGCCCAGCGCCCTCGCAACAAAGCGCAGGGCCGGGGGGGCTTCGAAGGCGTCAAGGACGACATTCATCGCACCGGTGCGTTCCAAGGTGGCGCCTGTACGGATCAGCCGGATGATGTTGTGGGGGCCGCGCATGTTACAGTTTCCAGCCGGAATGCAGGCACGCAACGCCCATGGTCAGGTTGCGAAACCTGGCCTGTTCAAAGCCGGCGTTACGGATCATGGACAGGAAGGTTTCCTGATCAGGAAACTTTCGGATCGATTCGACAAGGTATTGATAGCTGTCCCGATCGCCCGCAATGACCTGCCCCATGCGCGGAATGACGTTGAAGCTGTACATATCATACAGCTTTTGCATCCCGTCATTGGGTAACTGGCTGAATTCAAGCACCATCAACCGGCCACCGGGCTTTAGTACGCGGTAGGCTTCTGCAAGCGCATCCTGTGGCCGGGTTACGTTCCGGATGCCAAAGCTGATCGTATAGACGTCGAAGGAATTGCTTTTGAAGGGCAGCGCCATGGCGTCGCCGACCACCCAATCCAGGCTGTCGGCCATCTTGTCGGCTTCGGCCCGTTTGCGTCCCTCGACCAGCATCGGTTCTGTCAGGTCCAGGACAGTCGCATGCCCCTGGCCCGCGCGTTTGAGAAACTTGAACGAAATGTCGCCGGTGCCGCCAGCCACATCGAGCAGTTTCTGACCCGAACGCGGCGCCAGCCAGTCCATCATCGCTTCTTTCCAGATGCGGTGTATGCCGACGCTCATTACGTCATTCATGACATCGTATTTGGAGGCGACCGAGCTGAAGACACCCTGCACCCGTCCGGCCTTTTCGCCCTCGGGCACTTCGGTGAACCCAAAATGGGTTTTCTTTTCAGGGGCTTCAGTCATGCAAATGATCCGGGTCGGTCGCTGTTACGTCGCATTTGTGCTTAAAGACTCGCGCGGCAAGAAACAAACGGTCAAATCAGCGCAAAGGTCGCAGCCTTTAGCCTCATTGTTTTGTTGGTCGTCATCCTGTTTGTCGTGATGATCATTGGTGTCAGTTGCATCGCAAGGCAATTGGTCGGCCCACGTGACATCCGTGGCGATCAACAGATGTGGGAACGGCCGCTGAAAGCGCACCACTTTGATCTGTGGCAACTGACATCGGCGAAAAAGACAAAGGACGACTTCACGCTCCGGTTTACGGGTCGCACCAGAATATCGGTGCCGCCGTTCACAGAAGGACGCGGCGTGTTCAGGACCCGCATTATGGCCCGGTTAGAGACAAACGGGCGCTGATTGCGCCGCGCGCTGATGGGCAGTATCTCTGGACGTCTCACGATTGAAATGAGTACCGATGCCCGAATTGCCCGAAGTAGAAACCGTCCGCCGTGGTCTGAGCCCGGCAATGACAGGTGCCGTGATCGAACGCGCGGATGTCAACCGGCCCGACCTGCGCTGGCCGTTCCCACCTGCGATGGCCGATCGCCTGACAGGGCGGCAGGTTCTGGGGCTGCGTCGGCGGTCGAAATACATCCTTGTCGACCTGAGCGGGGGTGAGACGCTGTTGATTCACCTCGGCATGTCGGGACGCATGCTTGTGTCGGGGGATCCGCTGGGACAATTTGCGCACGAACACCCGGCAGCGGAAAAGCACGACCATGTGGTGCTGCACATGGCCAACGGCGCGCGCATCACCTTCAACGATCCGCGCCGCTTTGGCGCAATGGACCTGATGGCGACGGACACGGCAGATCAGCACAAATTGCTGGCCGTGCTTGGCCCGGAACCGCTGGGCAATGGCTTTCACGAAGGCCACCTGATCAAGGCTTTCGAAAACAGGAACACGCCTGTGAAATCCGCGCTTCTGGACCAGAGAATCGTTGCCGGACTGGGCAACATATATGTCTGCGAGGCGCTTTTTCGCGCCCGAATCTCGCCCGTGCGCAAAGCAGGGCGGATTGCAAAATATCGTGTCGCGGCACTGGTTCCCATAATCCGCAACGTCCTGTCAGAAGCGATTGAAGCCGGCGGATCATCCTTGCGGGATTTCCGGCAAGCCGATGGAGAGCTTGGATATTTTCAACATCGGTTTGACGTTTACGGGCGCGAGAGCCAACCCTGCCGCACCCCTGACTGCGGTGCTTCCATATCCCGGATTGTGCAGTCGGGGCGATCCTCTTTCTACTGCAAGTCGTGCCAAACTTAGCTTGAAACAAGCGCGCGCCGTGGTAATGCTCGACCCTCAACGGCAACCATTGGACAGACACTTATGGCCTACGAGACGATCATCGTTGAAGTTGAAGACCACATCGCCAAGGTGACCCTGAACCGGCCGGACGCGTTAAATGCCCTGAATGACCTGTTGATGCGCGAACTTGCCGATGCAATGGCGGCGGCACAGGCTGACCAAAAGGTACGCTGTATCATCCTGACCGGGTCGGAAAAGGCGTTCGCAGCGGGCGCTGATATCGCGATGATGAAAGACAAATCGTACGTCGAAGTCTTCACCGAAGACCTGTTCGGCCCCGAAACAGACGCCATCAGCCGGGTTCGCAAACCGATCATTGCCGCCGTGTCCGGCTATGCGCTGGGCGGCGGGTGCGAACTGGCAATGATGTGCGATTTCATTATCGCCTCGGAAACCGCCAAGTTCGGGCAACCCGAAGTGAACCTTGGCGTGATGGCCGGAATTGGCGGGACACAACGTCTGACACAAGCGGTCGGCAAGGCAAAGGCGATGGACATGAACCTTACGGGGCGCTTCATGGACGCGGCTGAAGCAGAACGTTCTGGATTGGTCAGCCGCGTCGTGTCACCCAAAAAGCTGATGGAAGAGGTCATGGCCGCAGCGCACAAGATCGCGGAAAAGTCGATGATTTCGACGATGGCGATCAAGGAGGCGGTGAACAAGTCCTTCGAAGTGCCCCTGCGCGAAGGGCTGCTGTTTGAACGGCGCGTGTTTCATTCGCTGTTTGCGACGGAAGATCAGAAAGAAGGCATGGAAGCCTTCCTCGAGAAACGTCAGGCGCAGTTCCGTGACAAGTAGGGGCTTTGCCCCCGGCCCGTTCCGGGCCTCCCCCATGGTATTTCTGGTCAAAAGAAGCCTTGGGGAGAGGCTGATTTCTTCTGACTGAAAATACCACGGGGGAGCGTCAGCGGGGGCAGCGCCCCCTCCCGCCTCTCCGTCTGCTTGACAGGCAGGTGAGTCGCGCCTAAAGACGCCTCTTGTTGAAACTACCGCACCAATATTGGGACGAGAAAAAATGGCAAATTCGCCTCAGGCCAAAAAGCGGGCCCGTCAGAACGAAAAACGCTTTCAAGTAAACAAGGCGCGCCGGTCGCGCATCCGCACCTATCTGCGCCGGGTCGAAGAGGCGATTGCCTCGGGTGACAAGGATGCAGCCGGTGCCGCCCTCAAGGCGGCTCAGCCCGAACTGATGCGCGGCGTGACAAAAGGGGTGTATCACAAGAACACCGTGTCGCGCAAAATGTCGCGCCTGTCCGCACGCGTGAAAGCGCTGGGCTGACACAACCCAAACACGTATATTGAGCGCGTCGCATTTTTGCGGCGCCTTTTTCGTTTTCTCTATAAAAACAAGGCGCGCACAGATTCTTTTTATAGAAAGTCCGAGTCAAGTCGCAAGATAAGTAGACGGGCTGCGAGCGAACTTGATACCACCGAAAGTGCGATCAGGAATCGCCTTGGGGGAACAGGCCGGAAAGGGATGCATGCTGCAGTGTATCCACGACCGGATCGGAAGATGCCGCTGCTGGTATTGCCCGAATTTTGGTGCACGCCATCGTGCTGCTGCTGAACCTGTCATGATAGTTTGGTGTGCGGAAAGCACGTTTGGAATGCCCGCATAATGGGTGCTGTAACGTGCGAGATCTGTGAAATCCAACCGAACCGGATGCGGAGCCCTTGGGTGATCGCAGCTATGCCGGTTTGCCTCAGGAATGGGACGGGCATTTACGGCGAGCCAATGATCGTCGGACAGAGGTGGCGGAAAGGGTATAGTGCGCATATGACACAACAAGAATGGGGACAGCTGAGAAAACGGCTGCTGAAGACCGTGGGTCAAAACAATTACACAACATGGATCGAACCGCTGAAGTTTCGTCATTTGTCAGACGGAATCGTCACCTTTGATGTGCCGACAAACTTCATGGGCAACTATGTCAGCCAAAACTTTTCTGACCTGATCCTGCACGAACTCAAATCTGAAAATGACAGCGTGCGCCGGTTGAGTTTTGCGGTGGCCGCAAACACCCAGAGGAGGCCCACTGCTATCGACGCACCTACACCTGCTCCGACTGCGCCTGCTGCACAATCGGCATCTTCGACGCTGGCCGCCGCTGCGCTGGACAAGCGGTTTACTTTTGACAGCTTTGTCGTGGGCAAGCCGAACGAGTTGGCACATGCCGCCGCCCGTCGTGTCGCCGAGGGCGGACCAGTCACCTTCAACCCGCTTTTCCTGTACGGCGGCGTAGGGCTGGGCAAGACGCACCTGATGCATGCGATCGCCTGGGAATTGCGTGCGCGCCGGCCTGGCATGAATGTTCTGTACCTGTCCGCAGAACAGTTCATGTACCGCTTTGTGCAGGCATTGCGCGATCGCAAGATGATGGACTTCAAAGAGCTCTTTCGCTCGGTCGATGTTCTGATGGTCGATGACGTGCAGTTCATCGCCGGCAAGGACAGCACGCAGGAAGAATTCTTTCACACCTTCAACGCGCTTGTCGATCAGAACAAGCAGATCATCATCTCGGCCGACCGTGCGCCCGGCGAGATAAAGGACCTTGAAGAACGGGTGAAATCGCGCCTGCAATGCGGTCTGATTGTTGACCTGCATCCCACTGATTACGAACTGCGCCTGGGCATCCTTCAGTCCAAGGTGGAACAGCAGCAGGTGGTCTATCCGGACCTCAAGGTCGAAGATGGCGTGCTGGAGTTCCTTGCCCTGCGCATCTCGAACAACGTGCGCGTACTGGAAGGGGCGCTGACCCGTCTGTTCGCTTTTGCCTCTCTGGTCGGGCGCAAGATTGATCTGGATCTGACGCAGGATTGCCTTGCCGATGTTCTGCGCGCGTCGGAACGCAAGATCACGGTCGAAGAGATACAGCGCAAGGTGTCCGAGCACTACAACATCCGTCTGTCGGACATGATCGGCCCCAAACGCCTGCGCAGCTATGCACGCCCTCGTCAGGTGGCGATGTATCTGTCCAAGCACCTGACGTCGCGCAGCCTGCCCGAAATCGGCCGTCGCTTTGGTGGGCGAGACCACACCACGGTGATGCATGGGGTCAAACGAATTGACGAGTTGCGCCAGCAAGACGGACAGATCGCAGAGGATCTCGAACTGTTGCGCCGCGCGCTTGAGGCGTAAGGCACCCCTCGAATGCGAAGCAGCGGCGCCCTGGGGCGCCGTTTCTCTTTTAGGGCGATGCGATCCTACAACTCGTGGGAAATCGGTTCGTTCAGCAAATCCTCCAGGCGCGCGTTGAACGCCTCGACCGCCATGGATGGATCAAGATCCCGCAAGGGTCGCAGATCCATTGCCACGTGCCGCCGCCCCTTCTTGATACCCAGGAACGTCCAGAAGCTGTCATAGGCCGCATCCTGAAACTTTCCCAACCCGTCAAGACGCAGCAACATGACCGGCGTTTCGGGCTCAGCCCGCAGAATGTCGTGCACGCCGGACAAATAGGCAGGCACCTTTTCGCGTTCTTCGCGACGGACCTTTCCTGCAGGAAACAGCAGAACCGAATTTCCCTTTGCCAGAACTTTATGAACGATCTTGAGCACCACGGCCTTGCGCGCCTTGCGCTTTTCATCAGGCCAGGATTTCGGGGAACTCATCGGTATGGCCGAGGCAATGAACATCGGCAGGAACTGGGACCAGTTGTAATACTCGTGATAATGCACCGTCGGGCGGATGCGTTTCGTTGAATACAGCAGCGCCGCGATCAGCGGTCCGTCATGGCGACTGACATGGGTGGCAAGGATCAGGGTGCCAGGCTGGTCCTGCAAAAGGTGCTTGCCCGAACAGCTCACGTTGAAAAACAGGGCGTAGTAGCTGCGAATGAGCACAAACAAGAGATGGCGCAACCATCGGCCCAAATTCGCATCCACAAATCGGATCATCCGGCAGGCGCAATCTTGAACGGTGAAATCATCGGTTGGCTTTCCTGAACATGATTTGTCTGCGTAAAGATACTGAACCGTTGGCCAACGCTAATTCAGGGTCAATGGTAAATAATGTCTGAATTTCCCCGTTATGCCGCGCGGGATGTGGGCATGGGAGGCGCGGCTGCACATTTTTGCCACCCACACGGGCGACGTTGACTTGACGCCCTTCACGATCCGACGGAGAAAACAATAAAATACTTGTGATGCCGCGTGGTTGGGCTAGGGTGCCCCTCCCTGCGGTGCGGTCGGGGATGGATGGGAGACAGATCATGAAAATCAGTGTCGAACGCAGCGCGCTGCTCAAGGCGGTCAGCCAGGCCCAATCCGTGGTTGAACGGCGCAACACCATTCCCATTCTCGCCAATGTGCTGATCGAGGCCGAAGGGTCCGATGTCACCTTTCGCGCGACCGATCTGGACATCGAAGTGGTCGACAAGGCGCCCGCGCAGGTCGAGCGCGCCGGAGCGACAACCGTCTCTGCGACCACTCTGCACGAGATCGTGCGGAAACTGCCTGATGGGGCTTTGGTGTCGCTGACAGCCGACAGCGCCGCGGGTCGCCTGACCGTAGAGGCGGGGCGTTCGAACTTTTCGCTCGCCACCCTGCCGAAAGAAGACTTTCCGGTCATGGCATCATCTGAATATGCCTCGAACTTTTCGATTGCCGCGCCCAAGTTGCGCCGCTTGTTCGACAAGTCCAAATTCGCGATTTCAACGGAAGAGACCCGGTACTATCTGAATGGCGTCTACATGCACATCGCTGATGGCGACGAGGGCCGCGCGTTGCGCTGTGTGGCCACGGACGGTCACCGCTTGGCCCGCATCGACAGCGAATTGCCCGAAGGGGCCGCCGACATGGCCGGCGTGATTGTGCCCCGCAAGACAGTCGGCGAATTGCGCAAGCTGCTGGATGATGACGACATGGTAATCGCTGTGAGCGTGTCGGAAACCAAGGTGCGTTTTGCCACGCCGGACATCACGCTGACGTCCAAGGTCATCGACGGCACCTTTCCCGACTACACACGCGTCATTCCTGTGGGCAACACGCGCAAGATGGAAGTGGACGCCTCGGATTTTGCCAAGGCGGTTGACCGTGTGGCGACTGTTTCATCCGAACGCTCGCGCGCCGTGAAGCTGCAACTGGACGAAGACCGTCTGATCCTGTCGGTCAATGCGCCCGATTCCGGCGCGGCCGAGGAAGAGCTGGCGGTAGCTTATGGTGATGAGCGGCTGGAGATCGGGTTCAACGCCAAGTACTTGCTGGAAATTGCCAGCCAGGTCGATCGCGAAAATGCCGTGTTCCTGTTCAACTCATCCGGTGATCCGACATTGATGCGCGAAGGCAATGACCTGAGCGCGGTCTATGTCGTCATGCCGATGCGCGTTTGATTTCTTGCCTCCGGCGGCGATTTTTTTTAATCAGAGAAGGGGACGGTGATGGCACTGTCCCTTTCTGCTTTGACGCTATCGCATTTTCGCTCGCACAAACTGGCGCGGCTGGAAATGGATGCGCGGCCTGTCGCGATCTATGGGCCCAACGGTGCGGGCAAGACCAATATACTTGAAGCAATATCGCTGTTTTCACCTGGTCGCGGGCTGCGCCGGTCATCGGCCGAGGATATGACCCGGCGGCCCGAAGCACTGGGTTGGAAACTGTCAGGGGTATTGCATTCCCTCCACCAGAGTCATGAAGTCGAAACCTGGTCTGAAAATGGCGCGGCACGTCAAGTGCGCATTGATGGCAAGACGACTGCGCAGACAGCGCTTGGTCGCATCGCGCGCGTGTTGTGGCTGATCCCGTCCATGGACCGGCTGTGGATCGAAGGGGCGGAGGGGCGGCGGCGGTTTCTGGATCGCATGACCCTCAGCTTTTTGCCCGATCACGCGCAATTGTCGCTGGATTATGACAAGGCGATGCGCGAACGAAACAGGTTGCTCAAGGATATGGTCCGCGATCCACATTGGTATCGGGCGCTGGAACAGCGCATGGCCGAAACCGGGGCCGCCATCCACGCCAACCGATCTGGTGTCCTTGAAGCACTTGCAGAGGCGCAGGGCGATGCGCAGACGGCATTCCCTGCCGCGACGCTGACATTGCAACCGGGAGAGTTGGGCCTGCCGGAGACAGCGGAAGATCTGCGAACGGCCCTGGCCGACGGACGCAGTCGCGATCTGGCGGCGGGGCGCACGTTGATCGGACCCCATCGTGCGGATCTGTTTGGGGTCTATGCCGCCAAGAATGTGCCGGCCAGGGACTGCTCGACCGGTGAGCAGAAGGCGCTTCTGGTGTCCCTGATCCTGGCCAATGCGCGTGCGCTGGCGCGGGATTTTGGCGCACCGCCGTTGTTGCTGCTGGACGAGGTCGCCGCCCATCTGGACGCGGAGCGGCGTGCCGCACTGTATGATGAAATCTGTGCCCTTGGCGCACAGGCCTGGATGACGGGCACGGAAACGCAGTTGTTCGACAGTCTGGGGGCGCGTGCCCAGTATCTGGAGGTCATCGAAACCGACGGCGTCAGCACTGTGTCGGGTCCATGACGCTCGGCCCCTGGGATATTGCGCTCTATGCTGGTGCGTTGCTGGTGCTGTTCCTGACGCCGGGGCCGGTCTGGGTCGGGCTGATCGCCCGCAGCCTGTCAGGCGGGTTTCATGCCGCATGGCCGCTTGCCCTTGGCGTGGTTGTGGGCGACGTGTTGTGGTCGTTGCTGGCGATCTTTGGCATCACCTGGGT
>Ga0316204_10005976_pt1 | contig 19359 bp, 19 predicted proteins | sample 6monrhotite_MG_2_FD_205661 | JGI IMG/M metagenome (GOLD analysis project Ga0316204, IMG submission 205661) | Microbial mat bacterial communities from mineral coupon in-situ incubated in ocean water Damariscotta River, Maine, United States -... | ecosystem: Environmental > Aquatic > Marine >...
ACTAAGGGACTGTGCGTGCGACTATAGAGTTCGGGTAGAGGCTATCGATATGCGAGATAAAGAGCGTTTATGCTTCTTATATTTTTATAATTAGATATTCAAAAAGGATTTAATTGTACTCTCCAGGAATGTCGTTTTTTATAACCGTAACCTCGCCAACTTTCTTACCTGACATTCTCAATAATTCGTCTCCAGAAAATTCATAACCAAGCTTTAATGCTATTCGCGCGACATCATCTGCTGTAGAAGTTGCCAGTACTTCATTCTTAAGTGCTGGTTCAGACTGCATTTTCTTTAAAAATGCCTCGAGTTGATCTAAAGCCATATTTGAAATTCCTATTTATGCTAGATACTTAATATATTATCTAGAAAAACCATTATATGTATTAAGAAAATTCTACTACCCTTATAAGATATAGGCAATGAGTTAACGCCGCAGATGAGTAGATATAATATGCAAGAAAAAAGCATTACAATGCTCATCATGAGGATAAGCCTCATTGCATAGGTAAAAAAAGGTAGGTGAAGAAAAATGGGAGCAGGAATATTTTCAATAGTTTTTGGCGCTATTAGTTTTTTCTCGATAGGCTTTTTATCGGTTCTTGGGTTTGCTTTGGCGATAAGCAGTTTTATGCAAACCTCCAAACCTCTTACTGAAAAGGAGTTAGAAGACGAGAACCTGGTGTTATCCCATGCTCGTAATAAGAAAATATCGGTTGGTGCGCTAATATTAAATAGTGTCGCCTTGATTTGGTTTTTACTGAATAGGTATATGCTATAGCCATCTTACATTGAACAATGCAATCAAGTTGTTCAATTCGCACTCTTAGTGATAACTAAAAGCCTCACCCTCCCCCTTGTTTATTTATGTCACTTTGGTTTTTGTGTTAGAAATAGATTAACCCTTGTTTGCCTATTTTGATTGAACCGAGGTTAATAGGCAAAATCTATTATAAAGATAGAAATAAACAGTTTCACAAATTAAAAGAAATAGTCAATATTGTCTCATGAGTTCAATACAGCTGTATTGAAAACTAATTACTTCACGAAACAACAGGAGATTATTCGATGTCTAATAGCAAATGCCCGGTAATGCATGGCGGAGCAACAGAAAGCAACATGTCAAACATGGAATGGTGGCCCAAGGCGCTTAACCTCGACATTCTTCACCAACACGACAGCAAGACCAACCCACTGGGAATGGGATTTAACTATCAGGAAGAGACAAAAAAACTAGATGTTGCAGCACTTAAAAAAGACCTGCATTCAATGATGACTGATAGCCAGGCCTGGTGGCCTGCAGACTGGGGGCACTACGGTGGTCTCATGATACGCATGTCTTGGCATGCAGCTGGAACCTACCGCACCTCTGATGGGCGAGGTGGTGCTGGCACTGGCAACCAGCGCTTTGCTCCCATTAACTCTTGGCCAGACAATGTTAACTTAGACAAAGCACGTCGCTTACTATGGCCGATTAAGAAAAAATACGGCAACAAACTCAGCTGGGCGGATTTAATAGCCTATGCCGGCACTATTGCTTATGAATCTATGGGCTTGAAAACCTTTGGTTTCGCTTTTGGGCGTGAAGATATCTGGCATCCGGAAAAGGATACTTACTGGGGCTCAGAGAAAGAATGGCTAGCGCCCAGCGGTAGTGAAGGTAGCCGTTATTCTGGTGAACGCGATCTGGAGAATCCGCTTGCATCAGTAATGATGGGACTAATCTACGTTAACCCTGAAGGTGTGGATGGTAATCCCGATCCACTAAAAACAGCTAATGATGTTCGCGTCACCTTTGCTCGTATGGCGATGGATGATGAAGAAACTGTCGCTTTGACTGCCGGTGGTCATACCGTTGGTAAAGCTCACGGTAACGGCAATGCAGAGATACTTGGACCGGAACCGGAAGGTGCTGAAATCGAAGATCAGGGTTTTGGCTGGCTCAACAAAACCAAGCGCGGCATTGGTCGCGATACGGTATCAAGTGGCATAGAAGGTGCGTGGACGACCAACCCCACACAATGGGATAACGGCTACTTCTCTCTTTTGCTTAACTATGACTGGGAACTGAAAAAAAGCCCGGCCGGTGCATGGCAATGGGAGCCTGTTGATATCAAAGAAGAAGATAAACCTGTTGATGTCGAGGATGCCTCTATTCGTTATAACCCGATCATGACTGATGCCGACATGGCCATGAAGATGGACCCTGAGTATCGCAAGATATCAGAGAAGTTCTATAACGATCCCGATTATTTCTCTGAGGTTTTTGCTCGTGCGTGGTTCAAACTGACGCACCGTGATATGGGTCCTAAGGCACGTTACATTGGTCCCGATGTACCGCAGGAAGAACTAATCTGGCAGGATCCGGTTCCGACAGGTAACGTTAATTACGATCTACAAGCAGTGAAGGACAAGATTGCGGCCAGTGGCCTGAGCATCAGCGAAATGGTGGCGACCGCCTGGGATAGTGCCAGAACCTTCCGTGGTTCGGACAAACGCGGCGGCGCCAACGGTGCACGTATCCGCTTGGCACCGCAGAAAGACTGGCAAGGAAATGAACCCGAACGTCTTTGCAAAGTGTTGTCAGTGTTGGAAGCCATTGCAAACGAAAACGCTGCCAGCGTGGCGGATGTGATCGTGCTGGCAGGTAACGTCGGTATCGAGCAGGCTGCAAAAGCTGCAGGTGTTGATGTCAGTGTCCCCTTCTCAGCTGGCCGCGGCGATGCAACTGATGACATGACAGATGTGGAATCCTTCGACGTGCTGGAACCGCTGCATGATGGTTATCGCAACTGGGTTAAAAAAGACTATGTTGTTAGTGAGGAAGAGCTAATGCTGGACCGCACCCAATTGATGGGGCTGACTGCCCATGAAATGACAGCATTGGTTGGCGGCATGCGTGTTATTGGCACTAACTACGGCGGTAGTAAACATGGTGTATTTACCGATAATGTTGGCGCATTGACGAATGATTTTTTCGTTAACCTAACAGACATGAATTACACGTGGAAGCCGATAGACAATAATCTGTATGAAATTCGCGATCGTGAAACGGATAATGTTAAATGGACCGCGACTCGCGTTGATCTTGTTTTTGGATCCAACTCGATCCTACGCGCCTATGCTGAAGTTTATGCACAGGACGACAATAAGGAAAAGTTTGTACAAGACTTTGTAGCAGCATGGACCAAAGTTATGAACGCTGATCGCTTCGATTTAGCTTAAATAACACTAAACATCACCGCGCCGTTAACTATAACGGCGCGGCGATATTTTAGTTGTGTAACAACATGCCACTTAGTTCTGTAGTATCATCGATCAAACTCAAGTCTAAGGGCTATTAAGTGGATAAAGAAAATAAAGATAAACATCTTGAAGACATTATGGATGTTCTGGGAGAATCGATCTCGATATCGGATATCGAATCTTTTGCTCGCAATAATGAAACTCTAAAGCAATACGAAAATAATAAAGATAACCTCTACTCATCTATCCTACTCTCACTAACACACGAAACCTACAATGAGAATGATGCAAAAAATTTATGGGCTAATATCATAGATCATATGAAGTTATTAGAACATATTCTAGCTAGACGAGTAGGAATATCTGTAGCGACACTTGATTATCTATCGAATATTGAACATATATTAAAAGAACCAAAGATAATTGAAGAAAATAAAAGCGAACTAGTTGCAGAATTTTCGACAATTGATGAACTGACTCAACTTTATTCAAGAGATGTATTTGATGTTACTTTACTGAAAAGTGTTGAAGAATCAAAACGAACACAGTCCCCACTCTGCCTTGTTTTAATAGATATTGATGATTTTAAGCTGGTTAATGACCAATATGGGCACCAAAAAGGAGATGAAGTTTTAAGCCATATTGGCCAGTGTATCAATGAAATAGTTCGAGAAATGGATTTAGCAGCAAGATATGGAGGTGAAGAATTGGCAATAATTTTACCCAATACCGATATTGAAAAAGCCTATATTTTCGGCGAACGTATTAGAGAGGCTGTTGCAAAATTAAAATTTGATACATTATCAGTCACAGTGAGTATTGGACTAAGTGAAACATATAAAAATAGAAAGAATACTCCAGAAGCATTAATTAAAGCAGCAGATGTGGCGCTATACAAAGCGAAAGATTTGGGGAAAAATATAACAGTTAAATAAGGTAGTTCAAGTTACATCATTCATTAAAGCAATCATAAATAACATACAGTTAGACAACGGTAATTGATGTTTCGCTCTATGTCCTTTTTGATAGTAATGATGTAATGCATTACATTAATAATCCAACCAAGGTTAACAAAAATTTTGACGACAAAGAAAAATAAAACGGTATCACTTGTTTTGGGAAGTGGTGGTGCACGTGGTTTAGCGCACATTGGAGTGATTCATTGGCTTGAAGAAAACGACTTCAAAATAGAATCCATTTCAGGTTGCTCTATGGGTGCACTTGTTGGGGGTATTTTTGCCGCGGGAAAGCTCGATGATTTTGAATCTTGGATTAAATCAACAACTAAATTAGATATCATCAAGTCTCTTGATCTATCATGGAAAAAAAGTGGTCTTGTTAAAGGCGATAAAATTATCAACACACTGACAGAACTTGTGGGTGATAAAATCATTGAAGATTTACCAATAACGTATACCGCTGTTGCTACTGATATTTTTAATGGCAAAGAGGTTTGGATAAACTCAGGAAAGATTTTTGATGCTATTAGAGCATCTATTTCATTACCTCTTTTTTTCACACCATTCAGATACGAAGGTGTCGACCTAATTGATGGTGGTGTTTTAAACCCAGTTCCAATCGCCCCCACCTTTAGTGATGTAACGGATTTTACTATTGCGGTTAATCTTTGCGGCAAGGTAAATTATGAAGAAAAAATAATGGTTTCCAATCAATCTAAAACTAGCCATAGCACATCCTTTACAGAAAAAATCTCCGAATTTGTAGAAAGTATTAAAGTATCGACAGGAAATGATATAAACAATGACTGGGGAGCATATGATATTGCGCATCAAGCATTCGATGTAATGCAAGGCACTATTGCAAGACAAAAACTCGCTGCTTACCCAGCTGATCATGTATTAGAAATTTCTCGCAATGCATGTGGGATTTTAGAATTTGATCGTGCTTCAGAAATGATAGAACTTGGATATAAAATTGCTCAAGAAAATTTGAGTAAAATTCACTAATAAAATTAAAACCTCTACACTGAACTTACATTGCTATAAAAAATACTAAATACTAAATACTAAATACTAAATATTAAAAATCATGAGTAAACTCGAAGCTATTGGATTTAACGCTTGGTTCAACAAGCAACTTGACTCTGACAAGATAGTTACTCATGAAATTGCTCGGGTCTTTGCTGTACACAAGGACAGATATATCGTCTCCAATGCTCAAAGAGAAGTTTTTGCTGAATTAACCGGGCACCTTTTATATACCGGAAGTTCTGCTGCCGATTTCCCCACTGTAGGAGACTGGGTGTATGCGGATTTTTATGACGATGATACACACGCGATCATCCATGATGTTATTCCCAGAAAAACTCTACTAAAACGAAAGACTGCTGGAAAGCTTGTCGACTTTCAATTGATTGCAGCAAATATTGATTTTGCATTTATTATTCAATCTGCAGATAACAATTTTAATCTTAGAAGATTAGAACGTTATTTGGTTATGGTTAACGAAAGTGGAATCACGCCTATTATTCTACTAAGCAAATGTGATCTCATATCGAAAAATGAAGTTGACGAAATTAAAAATAGTATTTTAACTATTGCTCCTGAAGTTGTTCTAATGGCCTTTAGCAGTTTAAATCAAGAAACCGTTGACACCATTAAAGAAACTTTAGTTTATGGTAAGACATACTGTTTACTTGGTTCTTCAGGTGTAGGTAAAACAACATTACTTAATAGCCTAGTAGGAAATGGAACATTTGAAACTCAAGCTGTTAGCAAAATACAAAACAAAGGCAAACACACCACAACTAGTCGTGAGCTCATACTTTTAAAAAATGGAGCAATGATAATCGATACGCCAGGAATGAGAGAGCTTGGTAATATTTCAGTAGATAGTGGCATTGACGAAACATTTTCTGAGATATTAGCACTTTCAGAAAAATGTAAATTTAATAACTGTAGTCATAGCAATGAAAAAGGTTGTGCCATATTAGCAGCGATTGAAGCAGGTGAGCTATCAGAGCAACGCTATCAGAACTATATAAAAATGAAAAAAGAATCAGCCTTCTACGAAATGTCTTATTCAGAGAAAAGAAAAAAAGATAAAGACTTTGGCAAGTTAATTAAATCAATGATCAAAAGCAAAAACCGCTAGCACGTAAATAGAACTCATCACTCCCTTATCGGACAAGTGCCTCAAACTTTTATACTGCATTACATATTCAGTATCTATTAAACAAACAATAAATACTTTTAAGTAAATAACCAATATTACCCATAATAAACACATGGATAATTGTTAACAAATTTCACATTTTTTTATTCAAGAAAATCGTTCTGTAGACGATAAATACGTGACTAAATAGAACACTTACTAAGAGGAATATCTGTTATGTCTAAAATCTACTCACTGTTGATAACTGTTTTAATGATGATGGCGATGGGAGCTGCTTTCGCAAAAGAATCTCCTGTGACTGTAAATGGTGCAAAAACTGTGAATGCAGCTGAAGCAAAAGCATTATTTGATAAAGGAGTGCTTTTTGTTGATGTACGTAGCAACAAAGACTGGGCTGCTGGTCGTATCCCTGATGCTGTACATATTGAATTAAAAAAAGTGTTTTCTGAAGCGACATTAACCAAAGAAACTAAAAAGAGCGACCCTGTTGTAATTTACTGTAATGGAGTGAGTTGCTTACGCAGCAGTAAAGCAAGTGCAAAAGCTGTTAGCTGGGGATTTTCTGATGTTTATTATTTCCGCTTAGGTCTTCCTAGCTGGAAAGCAGCAGGATATCCAACTGAATAGTCCTTTTTGGGGTAATAGTTACAATGACTTTACGAGCAAAAATCACAATAGTCGCAATCTCCGTTACATTCCTAGTTGCTATTGCATTAATTGTTACAGCAAAAATTTCTGAGCAGCAAGCTGAAACACGTTTTGCTAGTGCAACTATCTCAGGGAAAAAAGCTCTTTGGAATAAAATTATTTCAAGTGAGTTTGATGCAATGACAGAAGGCGTATCTGGACTTGCTCGTGATAGAGCAACACGAAATGCATTAAAAAATGCAGATTATGAGTCACTCAGTGAAAGTGCAAAAACGACTTTTAATTTATTGAGTGCCTCAAAAGTTCTATCTCGGATGCAAATATTAAATTTGCAAGGAGATGTTGTTTTCTCTTCCCCAAACAAGGTTAATTCTACCCGCAAGATACTATACAAGGAGGCGCTAAAAGAAGGAAAAATCATGCGTGGTCTAGAGCGTGATGACGACAACAAACTAGTAGCTGAAATTGCCTTCCCTCTTTTCATGAGGGGAAAGGTTATTGGAGTCGGTATCTTTGCAAAAAATCTAAACGCATCAGTAGCTGATTTTAAAGCCACTGATAATTCTGACTTATATATCATTGATGCTGCTGGCAGTCTAGAATATGCAACAGATAAAGAATTCTATAATTCATTAGAAATAGACATCCCAAATCTAGGCGACTCCAATGTTAGCATTGCAAAAATACAAGATGAAGCTTATTCCGTTTCCATTTTGCCAGTCACTTCATTCAATGGCGAGTCTTTAGCACATTTAATGGTGCTCAATGATTTTAGCGAAAGCTATCGTGCACAAACGAATTTTAGACTAGCAGCTTATTCTATCGTTGCTTTGATTATTATTGCGGCATCCTTTGGGCTATTTTATTACATGAAAACAGCACTCAAACCATTAGATTCTGCAGTTGAAAGTTTACAAAGTATTGCTAGCGGTGATTTATCAATAGATATACAAGTAACAAGCAAAGATGAAATTGGTAAATTACAAAAAGCAATGAGTGATACCGCAAAACAATTGCAGGAAATGATAAACCAAATTACATTAATTACCGCTACATTGTCAGATTCATCTACATTAATGTCGGACAACACCAATAAAACAAATGAAAGTATTGCTCGCCAGCAGTCAGGACTTGAGCAAGTTGCAACTGCGATGAATGAAATGACAGCCACAGTACAAGAAGTTTCAAGAAATGCAACTCAAGCGGCAGAGGCTGCGACAAATGCTGATAACGAATCACAGACTGGTAACTCTGTTGTAAGAGCAACAGTTAATTCAATTAATGATTTAGCGGCTGATCTCGAAAACGCGACAACCGTTATAAACACACTAAAAAATGATACTGAAAGTATTAGTGCTGTAATTGATGTTATCAGAGGAATTGCAGAGCAAACTAATTTATTAGCATTGAATGCTGCTATTGAAGCAGCCCGAGCGGGAGAACAAGGTCGTGGATTTGCTGTAGTGGCCGATGAAGTTCGTACACTTGCAAGCCGAACACAACAATCAACTGAAGAAATTAATAGTATGATTGTACGGTTGCAAGATGGCGCAAATTCAGCTGTTGATGTAATGGAAAATAGCTTTAGTCGTGCACAAAGTACAGTAGACCAAGCAGCGAAAGCAGGAAGTTCTTTAGATGGAATAACAACGGCAGTGGCAACAATCAGTGAAATGAATTTACAAATTGCCAATGCAGCAAAAGAACAAAAATCTGTGGCAGAAGAGATCAATAAAAATATAATTGAGATAAATGAAATTGCAGAAGAAACTACTGCTGGCTCACAACATGTTGCACAAACCAGTTCTGAACTAAAAGGTTTATCGAATAAACTAATAGAACTAGTTGGACAATTTAAACTTTAGTGAAATCTAACAGTATAGATTGACAAAAAACACTGAATATATTTCATTTCTCTTTAAATTCTTCGCAAATAATTTGCTAAAAAGATTAATAGATTTTATTCAATCCCTTCAGGAACGAACCAGTTCAACTTGTCATGCAATTTCACAACCTCACCAACAATAATGAGTGTTGGCGCTTTGACATTATTTTTTTCAACAATGTCATGCAATGAAGTTAAATCACCAATATGTACTTTTTGTTCTTGGGTGGTACCCTTCTCAACTAAAGCAGCAGGGGTTGAACTTGATAAACCATGTTCAATTAGTTTTTTACAAAGCTCTCTGACTGTTTGTAGCCCCATGTAAAAGACTACTGTTTGATTGGGTTGGGCGACTGCATCCCAATTTAAATCAATTGAGCCATCTTTTAAATGCCCAGTAACAAACATGCATGACTGTACATAATCACGATGAGTAAGAGGAATACCTGCATAAGAAGAACAACCAGCAGCAGCAGTAATACCGGGTACCACTTGGAAGCTGACATTTTCCTCAGTAAGTGTTTCTATTTCTTCACCACCGCGACCAAAAATAAATGGGTCACCACCTTTTAAACGTAAAACTTTTTTACCTTCTTGAGCTAATCGAACGAGTAAGGCGTTAATACCTTCTTGCGGCAAGGTATGTTTATTACGTTCCTTTCCTGCATAAATCATTTCTGCATCACGACGGACTAAGTCCAAAACACCTTGTGAGACTAAACGATCATAAACAACCACATCAGCCTGTTGCATTAAACGCAATGCTCTAAAAGTTAATAAGTCAGGATCACCTGGACCGGCACCCACTAAATAAACTTCACCACGCTCTGCCGGTGCTTCAGCACTATCAACAGCTGCTTCTAATAATGCACGTGCTTCTTTATCTTTACCTGCAATCAAGTTATCCGCAACAGGACCTTCTAAAATGTGTTCCCAAAAAGTACGTATGTCATCAGAATTTGTAAATTTCGTTTTTACTTTATCGCGGAAGGCTTCAACTAAGGTCGCTAAACGACCATAAGCCGCAGGAATAAACGTTTCCAAACGTGAGCGTAATAAGCGCGCAAGAACCGGGGATGCGCCACCAGTAGAAATCGCAATTTGTACCGGGTTGCGATCAATAATTGACGGTACAATAAACGTACCCAATTCAGGCGCATCTATTACGTTGACAGGTATGCCTTTTGATTTTGCGAGTTCTGCAATATTACTATTCACTTTCTCATTATTCGTTGCCGCGATAACGATTTTGCTATTTCCAATATCAGCGTCTTCAAAGTGACGATCAATATGTGTAATTTCACCTTCATTTTTGCGAATGGTCAGATCTTGGGTGAGTTCAGGCGAAACAACAGTCACTGTAGCACCCGCTCTTGTCAGCATAAAAACTTTACGTGTGGCTATTTTTCCACCACCAACAACTAAGCAGTTTTGGTCCTGAACATTCATGAAAATAGGTAAAAAATCCACTGTACATCCTCGAAATGACTGTTTAATAAAGCGCGTATGATACCTATCCTTTAACGCTACGTCTTTAGCAAATTAGTGATATATCATTACTTTAAAAATGGTTATTTTTGTATTTATGCTGCCAGCGACTATACTGATAATGCTGTTCACAAAAAACCTCATATTTCCGGATTTGTCTGGAAGGAGTGTTGTTATGAAACGTCGTTTATATTTTCTCTTACCCAACCTACAAACTACAAGAGTCGTCCACAATGAGCTGCTACTCGCGCGCATTGAAGAAAGAAACATGCATGTCCTTGCTCGTGATGACATTGCTTTAACCGGCTTGCCTGAGGCGTCCTTATTTGAAAAAAGTGACCTCATTCATGGTTTACAGCTCGGTTTTATCATTGGCGGATTTACTGGTGTTGTTCTCGCCACTATAGCCTATTTGGCAGGAATGATTGTACCTACTTGGGAAGTGATTTCCATGGGAGGTATTATTGTTGGTGGCGCATTTCTAGGGTCCTGGACTTCAAGTATGGTCGCGGTGAATGTGCAAAACTCGCGATTGAAAGAATTCATGAAAGACGTGAATTCTGGACAAATACTTTATATGGTTGATGTACCTGTTCGCCGTATTGATGAAATTTCAGAACTGGTTCATTCACATCATCCTGAAGCAAGTGTACGTGGCGTTGATCACACGATACCTGCTTTTCCATAAGCATGTCGTCATGTTGTGGTTAATCTTTATTAACCACAACATATTTTTAAATCCGCAATTAGTTAATGAGACTACTTAATCAGCGCGTCGACTGAGAAACCTTCTTTCTCTAAAATTTCTCTAAGTTTACGCAAGGCTTCAATTTGAATTTGTCTTACCCTTTCACGTGTCACACCAATACTGTTACCGACTTCTTCGAGTGTAGATACATCATAGCCATGTAAACCAAAGCGTCGAGTAACAACTTCGCGTTGCTTTTCTGTTAATTGAGTGAGCCAGTGTTCAATGTTGTCTTTGACGTCATCATCTTGAAGCAATACAACTGGATCAATATTATTCTCATCAGGAATAGCATCAAGTAAAGATGACTCTGAGTCTTGCCCTAGAGGGCTATCGACAGATGCAGTACGTTCATTTAAACCCAACATGCGTTTAACATCATTAATAGGTTTATCTAACATCTCTGCAATTTCTTCGGGGCTGGGTTCGTGATCAAGCGTTTGCGCAAGATGACGTGCGGCGCGCAAGTAAATATTAATTTCTTTAACGACATGAATAGGCAAACGAATCGTTCTTGTTTGATTCATTATTCCGCGTTCGATAGTTTGGCGAATCCACCATGTTGCATAGGTTGAAAAACGAAAGCCTCGTTCCGGATCAAATTTTTCTACTGCGCGAATTAAACCTAAATTACCTTCTTCTATTAAATCTAATAAGGCTAAACCACGATTTAAATAACGACGAGAAATTTTAACCACTAAACGCAAATTGCATTCAATCATTTTTTTACGTGCGGCTTCGTCGCCTTTTAATAATTTTCTGGAGTAATAAACTTCTTCTTCGGCTGTCAGCAAAGGAGAAAATCCAATTTCATTAAGGTATAAACGCGTGGCGTCTAATTGGCTTGCAGGTATGGCTCCAGGCGTGAATTTTTTTTCATCATCGGCAACTTCTTGATTAATCACATCTTCTTCTGCATCTTCATCATCGAGCAATAAAACATCGTCAGATTCAGCTGGTGCTTCAGATTCAGTTTTCTTTATATCTTCCTTGTTACTTTGTTTTGCCATACTTCTTTTACAGCCTTGTTAATGTTGTTAACGCCGCTTCGGTAAGTATTTCATCGGATCTACCGGTTTACCATTACGACGAATTTCAAAGTGTAATTTAGTGTTTACTGAGCTTGTATTTCCCATATCGGCAATTGTTTGGCCTAACTTTACTTTTTCATTCTCTTTTACGACGACATTTTCAGTATGGGCATATGCACTAAAGAAAGTTTCATTATGTTTGAGTATTATGAGGTTGCCGTAACCGCGAAGGCCGTTGCCTTTATAGACCACACGGCCGCCTGTTGCTGCTCTAACAGGTTGCCCTTTTCTGCCTACGATATCAATACCGCGACGACCGGGATCACTAAAAGAAAAGGTACTCACCACCTTACCTTCCGTCGGCCATTGCCAAACTAATTTTTTATTTAAAGAGCGTTTAGCCGATTGAACGATCGCAGGAGGACTCGTGACTTTATCTTTTTTCACTGTGCGAGAGCTTGTTCGTCTTTTTTGATTTTTCTTATCAGCGACAATTGGTATAACACGCAGTTTTTGCTTAGGAAAAATGGTATAGGGCCGACGAATGTTATTCCAACGAGCGACATCACGATGATCTCTACCATACTCAAAAGCAATAGAATAAAGCGTTTCACCTCGCTTTACATAATGGTGGGTCGCATTTTTAGTGGCAGATGATTGTTTATTGTTTCTAGCAGCAATCGCTCCCTGATCGGGATGGACAAAACGAATGCACCCTGAAGTAAGCAGTAAGGAAATGATTAAAATAATTAGTTTATTGTAATTTACTAACATGAACGACATTAAGGTTATAAAATTTTATAAGTAATATAAGCGATTATCACAATCACCACTACAGACCAGCCAATAATATCCATGTACTTGCGTAAGTTCTTTTCCATTTTTTCTCCACCCCACAGCATTAAGCCTGAAACAGCGTAAAACCGTGCTCCACGAGCGAAGAGCGAAATAACAATGAACGGCAGCAATGCCATATTTAACGCACCAGCCGTTACGGTGAAGAGCTTGTAAGGCACAGGTGAAAAACCGGCAATAAATATGACCCAAATGCCCCACTCCTCAAACCACAATATAATTTTTTGATAGCGCTCCCAATAACCGATGGTGTGCAACCAGGGTTCAAGTAAATCCATTGCAAAATAACCCACTAAATAGCCCGCCAAGCCACCTAGTACAGAAAATACTGTGGCGATTAAAGCAAAACGCCAGGCACGGTGCGGTTGAGCCAAAGACATCGGAGCCAGCATGACATCGACTGGAATAGGGAAAAAAGAAGACTCAGCAAAGCTCATGCCTGCAAGATACCGAGGTGCATGCCGATGTTCTGCCCATTTCATTGCCAATTCATACATACGAGTAAACAAACGCACTAACTATTCTCCCTTACTAATGGTACAAAGCTCACCATATCTAAATCTGTTGTGGTGAATTCATCACCGTTGCGAACAATTAAACTTAACCGCTGAGCAGATGATGAACCATGCGGAATAATCAGCCGTCCGCCATCTACCAATTGCTCAGTTAGCTCTTTTGGCACCTCTTCTGGTGCAGCAGTAACAATAATGGCGTCATATGGAGCGTGCTTTTCCCAGCCCCAACTGCCATCGCTCAATAAATAGCGCAAATTGCTTAAACCTAATGCACCGTGACGCTGTTTTGCTTGTTCTAATAACGGTGCGATACGCTCTACAGTAAACACCTGACCCACTAAGGGCGACAATATTGCTGACTGATAGCCCGAACCTGTTCCGACCTCAAGCACTTTTTGTAAAGGCCCTGAGGCAAGCAGCAGCTCTGTCATTCGGGCAACAATGTAAGGTTGAGAAATGGTCTGGCCGTGGCCGATAGGCAGTGCGGTATCTTCATATGAGCGACTAGCCAATGCCTCATCAACAAATATATGGCGAGGCGTTTGCCGCATCACTTCTAACACACTGTCATTTTGAATTCCCTCTTCTCGTAAGCGATCAATCAAGCGATCACGTGTACGTTGCGAGGTCATACCAATACCGTTTAGATTGTAATTCATACTTCGTCTTTAATATCTTGCTCTAACCAATCTGCTAAACCTTCACATGCTTCATGACGAGTTAAATCAACTTGTAATGGAGTTACTGAAACGTAGCCATTCTTCACTGCATAGAAATCTGTACCATCGCCGGCGTCTTGCTCTGCGCCAGGAGGCCCGACCCAATAAATATCACGACCACGAGGATCCTTCTCTTTAATGACAGGTTCCGCTTTATGTCTATGGCCTAATCGTGTCGATAAAATGCCTTTAATTTCGCTCCAAGGTTGATCTGGAACATTCACGTTTAATATCGTATTCGATGGAAAGGGAGCATGTGTGAGCCGTTTAATAAGAAAACGTGCCACTTGTACAGCAGTATCATAATGCGTCAAAGAGTGTTGCTCACCCATGCTGGCAAGCGATATTGCTATAGCCGGTAGGCCTAAAAAACGCCCCTCCATTGCGGCAGCGACGGTGCCTGAATAGAGCACATCATCTCCCATATTGGCACCAGCATTAATCCCCGAAATAACCATATCGGGCTCAGATTCCAGCAAACCGGTAATGGCAAGATGGACACAATCGGTCGGGGTACCCGCGACACGAATAACATTGTCAGACATTTTTTTGGCCCGAATCGGGCTATCTAAAGTCAGCGAGTTACTGGCGCCGCTGCGATCGCGATCGGGAGCAACAATCATTAGTTCCGCCGTATCTGACAAGCCCTCTTTAAGCGCTAGAATACCCGGCGCTTCAACCCCATCATCATTACTTATTAAAATTTGCATCATTTTTAGACTATGCCACTCAACAAAATTGACTCGGCTTAATGGTACACTATGCCCTTACTAACCCATAGTATGAAATGTATGGTTAATAAAAAGACAAGCAATAACACACAAATAAATACTCAGCAGACTCATGATGATGATCTCATATTTCGAGATGCGGTTGCTGATGTTCGGCCGATGAAGTCAGATGGGCGAATTGAGCCTGTGCGTAAACGACCGCTCGCTAAGCCACTAAACCGAATACATGATGATGAATTTGAAACCGAATCGACCATTTTATCTGATCCTGCTGACTTACGTGATGTTGAAGTAGGAGATGAGCTTTTCTTTGCTCGCGCGGGGATTCAACTCAAATTACAAAAAAAACTGCGTCGTGGTGAATTACCTATCGAAGATGAATTAGATCTTCATGGTTATACATCGGCTGAAGCAAAAATAGCCATTACTGATTTCATTCAACATTGTAAGCAAATGCATATACGCGTTATTCGCATCATTCATGGTAAAGGCTATCGCTCACAAGAAAAATTACCGGTACTTAAAACCTATGTCGCCTATTGGTTGCCTCAACATAAAGATGTTCTTGGCTTTTCATCTGCCAGGCAAAATGATGGTGGTACAGGCGCCGTTTATGTATTATTAAAAAAATAACCCATTTAATAACAATAATTAAAAGAAGAATAACTATGTCGGATACCACACAGCGTTCATATATGGCTCTTGCTCCATTGAGCTCACTTGCAGGAATATTTATAAACCCTCTCGCATCAACTGTTGCCCCACTTATTCTCTATTTTATTTTCCGTAGTCAACGTCCAAAAGTGGCTAAAGTCGCATTACAAACCGCTGATCTTGCATTTAGTATTCAACTTTGGATCGTCTTAGTGAGCTTAACGCTAATGTTAGGCATATCGCTAGATATGATTGTTGCTAATGATGCGAAAGAGATGATGGGGCTCGCCACTAGTGCAATTCTCGTCATATTTGTTGTATCGCTATTATATGCAACATATAAAGCCATAAATGGACAAGGCTGCTCACATTTTATTTCCTTTAAAATTTCAGAACGAATTTTTAATTTAATTGGAAACCGTTCTAAGAACTAACAAACATTCACATAAAGTCGAATAGTTTTGCGTTGTCCTCATTTGAAATATCATGAATCATGGCTAAAAAAAGCTCGGCAGCTGCTATAGCATCATATAAAGCGTTATGGGCTTTATAAGCAGGTAAGTTATATTTTTTTCGTAAGTTAAATAAACGAAGTTCATTTTTCTTTACCGAATCACCTTTTCTCGACAATGATCGCCTCGCTAAAAACTGCGTGTCAATCACAGGCATGATAAATTTCGTGTCGTATAAGTTCTGACAAGCTTTATTGATAAAACTTTGTTCAATTGTTTTATTGTGAACAATAACCACTTTACCCTTTAACCTAATAAGCAATTCTTGAATGGCAACATCAATAGGAACCCCAGAAGAAGATATATCATCGGTGACTTGATGAATGACAACACTTTCACCCGGAATATTTTTTTTATGTTGAATATATTGATGCCAATGACTATCCAGCTTGATAGCTAGACCATCTATATTTACTAGCCCTATGCTTAAAATCTTATCTGTTTCAGGATTTAAACCGGTCGTTTCAATATCAAGAGAAACCAGCTCAATCGAACCAATGCGTTTATTTTGGCTTATAAAGGGGACAGACAAGTAATCTTTCATTACCTTTGATGTTGTTTTACGCAGCCAGTACCGTCGCTTAATATTTTTAAGAATACTATTAAATATCATTATTGAATTTAAGCTGAGGGGTAACGAGTAACAAAAAACTGCTGCATCGTTTTTATAATTGAAAACGCATCTTTAAGATGTGATTTCTCTAAACCAGAGAGATCTTTTATCGGCAAATAATTATCTGCATGCTTACCTGCTCTAATTTGCTCTGCCTGATGTCTAATACGCAATGATGAAATAAGCTCCAGTGCATCAAGTAAATTATCATGCATTTCTTTACTTAATGCCTTGCATAATAAACCTGCATGCAGGCGTTCGACAGTATTGACTTCATTAATACCATTTTCCAAAGCAATAACCCGGGCAATATCAACGATAGGAACAATACCTCTACGTTTCATGTCTAAGCTTTTTTTATGTTCTTCATCATGAGTCATAAGAAAGTTTCTAAAAAAACCTAAAGGTGGTTGATGCGTTAACGCATTCGTCACCATATGAGAAATAAACAACTCATTATTTTTTGTTTTAGCTAATATGCTTTCATGTAAACCTTCATATAATAATTGACTGCCATAAACCGATCTAAGATCAAAAAATATACTAGAAAGCATCAATGCTTTTGGTTCAGGTTGTGATATCCAGTTTTTAAAATAAGACTGCCATTGTTTTAATGGCTGGCACCACTCAGGATTCATCGCCATCGCGTTACCGGGACAATAAACATAACCACATTCATTTAAACCATCACAAACAAATTTTGCGAGGCTAGAAAAATAAGCTAAGTCTTCTGGCTTGTAGTCATTTGAGATAAGCAATGCGTTATCTTGATCGGTATGAGATGTTTGTTCATTTCTCGCTTGAGAGCCACCGGCTAACCAAACATAATCAACCGGTGCTTTTCCTAGTTCGTCTGTCGCTAACTCAATTAAACGAATAGTGATGGCATCAGTAATGGATGAGAGGACTTCTCCAATGTGTTTTGCGCTTGCACTTGAAAGTGACAATTGTATTTGTAACTCAGGTAATTTTGCACTGATCTTTTTTAATGCATCAATTGAATGAGCTTTATGAATATCGGTGGCGATCAACGCTGGATTTGCACTTAAATGTCTAACGATATCTGTTGTGGTTAACATGCCAATCGGCATATTGTCTTTTAATATAGGTAAGTGATTAATTTGTTTTTTTGTCATCGAAAGTAATGCCGCTGACAATAGAGTGGTATCTGTTACCGTTTCTAAATTAGTCGTCATAATCGTTTTTATTGGACTACTAACATCTTTGTTTTCAGCAACACAACGCGAACGAATATCACGATCCGTTATCATTCCTAGAAGCTGATTATTATCTACAACTAATATTGACGAGACTTTTTCATCGGTCATCAATTTTGCGGCTTGTTGAATAGTCATCCCAGCATCAACAATGACTGGAGTCCTGTCCGTCAAGCTACTGACTTCTAATTTCATCGAGCTCAAGTCACGCATATCCGCATCAAGCGCAGTATTCACAGCATGTTTCAACCTTTCGTTGATAGACTGCGTGAGTAACCTATCAAATTCATTATGCTGTTTTTTAATTTTATTAATAAAATCGCATGGCAGAATGTATACCAAGGTATCTTCTACTAAAGTACCATTGCGCTCTTCCTCAAAGCTGGTACTCATACAGCCTTGATACGAGTAGTCTCCTTCAGCAAATTTATCAATCAAGCTGTTTTCTTTATTGCGAAATTCAATTGCGCCAGTACGCAGTATAAAAAAATACGGCTGGTCTTTATCTAAAAAAGAAAACTCATTCCCTCTTCGATAATAGCGAATACTAATGTTATTGGTGACTTCATTTAACTGCTCAATACTCAGCACATTAAACGGCGAGTGCTCGGCGATAAAGTCGCGTATTTCTGCTAGTTCGATTTCCATAGTTAAGTTATATATTAAATCTGTCCTAGATTAAATCTTTATAATAAAAAAAGCCCCGAATGATTTCTCACTCGAGGCTTTATCGCAAAACAAATCATTGTTTTGGCTACATCACAGACTTAATGTTCTGTTGCCGCAGCAGATCCTTTAGGAACTCGAATATCTTCAACTAATTGTTGAATGTGTGCTGGAGGCGCTTCAGTCACTCTTGAAACACCCAGTGCAACAGCAAAGTTAGCCAGAGCACCAACACAACCAAACGCATTAGGCGAGATACCAAAGAACCAGTTAGGTGACATTCCACCAAGGAATGATGTACCTGGTATAAACATAATGCCTTTGTGTTGGAATACATAAAGCATAGTGATACTTATACCTGTCACCATACCGGCAATTGCTCCAGTACGATTAACTTTTTTGCTAAAGATACCCATCATCAACGCAGGAAAGATAGATGAAGCGGCTAAACCAAACGCTATCGCAACAGTACCGGCGGCAAAATCTGGCGGATGAAGGCCAAAGTAACCTGCCATTGCTATCGCACCTGCCATCGCGATACGACCAGCCATCAACTCTTGTTTCTCATTAATTTCAGGTTTGAAAATACCTTTGAGTAAATCATGAGAAATAGCTGATGCAATCGCAAGCAATAAACCTGCTGCGGTAGACAGTGCCGCAGCTAAACCACCAGCAACAACCAGCGCGATAACCCAA
>Ga0316204_10005977_pt1 | contig 19358 bp, 16 predicted proteins | sample 6monrhotite_MG_2_FD_205661 | JGI IMG/M metagenome (GOLD analysis project Ga0316204, IMG submission 205661) | Microbial mat bacterial communities from mineral coupon in-situ incubated in ocean water Damariscotta River, Maine, United States -... | ecosystem: Environmental > Aquatic > Marine >...
ATTGGTAGAACCTGTAACTTTCACGCGGTCGCGGTTATTGGCCTTGTCATATTCATATTCGGTTTTGACATTGTTGTTGACGGTGCCTGAGCGTTCGACCTTGATCAAACGACCTTTTGCATCATAAGTATATTTCTGGGTTTCCGAAGCAATTGCTTGCCCTGAAAACGCCAGTGAAAATATTCCACAGCTAGCTAGAAACTGATGTCGTTTGCTCATGAATGGACCTTTCCTATTCTCAATTTAGATGAGAACATAGAGTGAACAATATCTTGTAGGAAAGGCGTTTTTGATATTTTTGGTTGGTGAAACATTCGAGGGAGCCTATAACATGTTTGTAGCTGTATTTTCAGCCACACGCGTTTGTTGTCCCAGCAATTTCAAAACATCTTTCCCTGTTTATTCGAGTGACAAGATGCGACCATTGTTTTGTTATTTACTTAAACTGTACTGTAATTCCGAACATAGCAAGAGTGATTCGTATAATAAAACCAATTTGGGTTTGATAGTTTCGGACAGTCTAGAAATTTTGAATTTTTGGAAACTAGGACGTCTGCAATTGCGCCAAAAGTAGATGTTACCCCTGGTCTTTTTCAAGCCTTAGTAAGGTGCCTTGATCGATGCCCCAACGTTCAGCCATCTCACGACTGGTGAGACCCATTCTTAGCCGAGAATGTAATAGATGCTCACCCGGAGATGCTGGTTTGGGGAATGGATCATATCCAAGCCATTCGATTAGGACAGGGTAGTAGCTTGGATATCGAATTGCTCCTCTGCGCTCCCAATTGGTCACTGTATGAGGGTTCAAATTTAGTGCTTCAGCCACATCAATTTGTCTCAATCCGCGAATTTGGCGCTCTCGCTTAATGTGCTCCCCTATGGTTTGTGGATTTTCCAAAATTTCCGCTGGGCGATCAACTTTCCGTTTGATTTCAGTGTATAACGGTAGTCCAAAACCGAATTGCATGAAAGCAACACAAGGACAGGGATTCATTGCTGCGATCATCTGCACCCTTGCGGGAAAGGTCACATGAGCATTGGCACGCGCTACACTGACTGCCCCGCTCTCCAGGGGCTGACGGAGGGAATCCAGAACGGATCGCTGGAATTCTGGCAACTCATCGAGAAACAGCACGCCCAAATGTGCAAGACTTACCTCCCCCGGCTTCACCTTCAAACCACCCCCGACCAATGCAGCCATGGACGCGCTGTGATGCGGTGCTCGGAACGGGCGCTCGCGGCTCATCTGCCCGCCTTCCAGTGTCCCCGCCACGCTGGCCACCATCGATACTTCCAACGCCTCGGATGGCGATAGTGGTGGCAAAATTCCCGGCAGACAGGAAGCCAACAGAGATTTCCCCGAACCGGGAGGGCCGTTCATGAGCAGATTATGTCCACCTGCCGCCGCAACTTCGAGCGCCCGTTTGGCAGTTTCCTGGCCTTTTACATCTTTCAGATCGGGCCCGTAATCCGGCTCTGGCGCATCGCCGGTTTCGGGAGGTGTCAATATCGCCTGGCCTTTAAAATGATTGAGCAGAGAAAGCAGATCTTTGGGCGCCAACACCTCAACATCGCCGGCCCATGCGGCTTCCGAACCCTGCAAAGCCGGACAAATCAGTCCAAGCCCCTGCCCCGACGCATGGAGAGCCGCCAACAACACTCCCGGCGTTTCCGCCAACCTTCCATCAAGCGACAACTCGCCGACCACGACATAGCTGGCGAGAGTCTCGGCATCGGCAATGCCCATCGCTCCAAGCAGGGCCAATGCAATCGGTAAATCATAATGCGATCCCTCTTTTGGCAAATCAGCTGGTGACAGGTTGATCGTGATACGTTTGGGCGGCAGCGACAAACCCATGGATGCAATGGCCGCCCGAACCCGCTCCCGGCTCTCCGCCACCGCTTTGTCTGGCAGGCCAACCACATGGAAGGCCGGCAATCCCGGTGCGACTTGGCATTGCACCTCCACCCCGCGCGCCTCCAGCCCGAGATAGGCCACGGTCTGGACCAATGCTACCATGATACCGCGCTGAAAGTCATGATACGAATAGTGGCGAGCCGGAGAATCAGAGTCGAGCAGCAAGCCGCCCCTGGCCGAAAGGGTCAATAACTGGCCAAGTCACGGCCCCTTCACTGGTTAACGCCCCGCAAACCAGTCAAAGTTACGATTTTCAAACTGCTTGCGGTGCAAAACTCATCGCATGTTGAGGGAAAACGAAAACTTGGTTGGGAATCAGGATGATGAGAAGGCCAGCTTTGGCGGCCTGTTCATCGGCGCGTTCATGCTCCTCGCGCTATTCCTGGCTCCTGCCAATCGCGCGGATGCAGCGGGCAGTTATACCGTCACCGAAACGGTTGAAACGATCGAATATGAAATTGTCGAGCCAAACGGTTATGCACCATCTTATGCTTCGCCATCGACGGTTTTGGGAGAATATGGTCCGTTTCGCGTGGTCGCTCCCTATAAAGCCGAAATGTATGGCACGGTTGATAGCTATACACCGCAGCGTTTTCGCCAGATGATGCAACGTTTCCCCGGGATAAAACATATCGAAATGATTGATTGCGATGGCTCGGTCGATGAAGAGGCCAATCTCAATCTGGCCCGGATGATCCGCCGGACAGGCATTAGCACCCACGTTCCGGCAAACGGGTCCGTCCGTTCCGGTGCGGTTGAGCTTTTCCTCTCCGGGGTCAGAAATACCGCCGATCCGGGTGCTGAATTTGTCGTGCATAGCTGGATGGATGAAGACGGCATGGAGGCTAAAGATTATCCTGCCAATGATCCGGTTCATGCAGAATATCTGGACTATTATCAGGAAATGGGAGTTCCGGCCGACAAGGCACGTGCTTTCTATGCGCTAACCAATAGTGTTCCATTTTCCGGACAATTGAAACTCTCGCGCAACGATCTGGCACAATATTCGCTGCTGCAGTAGGCGCGTTCACCTTCCAGCCATCAATAGCTGATATTCGACCAGTTGCACCAACTGATCGATCGAAAGGCTTGTGGGATACCCGAAAACCCACCATGTTTGAATAGTGATGGATGAAAGACAAAGACGAAAACGCTGGCGATATACGTCGGGTTCGCGATTTGCGTTATCCGTCCTTGGCGTTTTTCTGATCCTGATTTCACCCATTATCGGCGCGATTCCAGGGCCTGGATTCATTATATTATTCCCGCTCGGCCTGGCATTGGTGCTGCAAAATTCTCGCCTTGCCAAAAAACGCTATGTCGATTTCAAACGGCGGTTTCCAAAATATGGCCAATGGACAGACTGGGCGATGCGTCGTCCGCGGCACAAGACACTGCCTGACGGATTCGAATTGCCAATTTTCGGCAAAGTGAAAACCGGCAATAAAAAGGAAAAGCCCGCGCGCTAGCGCTTGACTTTCAGCGATTCTCCACTTAATCGCTCGGATCAACAGGCGGTCGCGGTTTTGCGCGGCCTTTTTTATCGAAATTATTGTTTAGGATTTTCGCGATGAAGCGCACATTTCAACCAAGCCGACTCGTTCGCAAACGGCGCCATGGTTTCCGCGCCCGCAAAGCCACTGTCGGAGGCCGCAAAGTGCTGGCAGCCCGCCGTGCCCGTGGCCGCAAAACACTCTCTGCCTAATACGGATAATTCCGTAATTGCTGAGCCTTTGGACTCGTTCGAATCCAAAAGCATAGAAGCGGCTACTTCCAAAAACCTGATTTCAGTGATTCGCAAAAGGCCGGACTTTGTCGCGGCGAATCGCGGCAAGCGCTTTGTTACACCCGGGTTCGTTCTATTGGTTCACAAACGCCGTGATGGTCATATCGCTGATGCAGATTCGATTCGCTACGGTATCACTGTAACCAAGAAAATCGGCAATGCCGTCATGCGCAATCGTATGAAACGGCGCTTTCGTGCGTTGATCGCCGAAACTCTTTCAGATCATGGCATTGCAGGGGCGGATCACATCCTGATTGGCCGCAAACGGGCCAAAGAACCAGCTTTTGACGAGATGCGAGCCGGTCTTGAGAAGGGCCTGAAGCATCTGGCGAAGAAATTTTAGACAATGCTGAAACCGATTTTCATCTTTTTCGTACGCTGTTGGCAGTGGGGGCCTTCCCGGATATTGCCGCCAACCTGTCGCTATCAACCGACCTGTTCGGCCTATACAATAGAAGCGATTGAAAAACATGGTGCAATTAGGGGTAGCTGGCTGGGTATGAAACGGCTATTGCGCTGCCATCCTTGGGGTGGCTCGGGTTATGATCCGGTCCCCTGAATAAAGGTGGCATCGGCGTCGCGCCATTCCTACATGAAACAATAGAGCAAAAACAGGGACAGTTTAGTGGACGATAAGCGCAATATTATCATGGCGGTGCTGCTCACCGGGATCATCCTGTTTGGCTGGCAATATGTCGTCGAGTTTTTCTTCCCGGAAATGGCCCAGACGGAAGAGGTCGTAGAACAGAGTGCAACCGAGACACCGGCGCAGACAGCCGGCGGTGACCCGTCGACAGTGTCTACACAGCCGGGTAATTCTTCGATTGCCACCGAAGTTGCGGGCGCAGCGGTAAGCCTTCCCAAGGCATTAAAGGCCAACCCGCGCGTAGCGATTGAAACACCGCGGGTTAGCGGGTCAATCAATCTGACCGGCGCACGACTCGATGATCTGACCCTTACCGATCACCGGGTTAGTCAGAACAAGGATAGTGCACCCATCCGCCTGTTTGCTCCATCCGGGACCAAAGATGCCTATTTCGGCCGATTTGGCTGGGCCGGAGACGGCGTCGCGGTTCCGGGCAATGATACCGTATGGACAGCCGATAGCAGCAAGTTAACGCCCGACACGCCGGTAACACTGAGCTGGAGCAATGAAGCCGGTCAAACCTTCGCCATCACCTATTCGATTGATGAAAATTATCTGATTACCGCCGAACAAAGCGTTACCAATAACGGAGAAGCTCCGGTCGCACTCAATCCATTTGGCCTGCTAAGCCGGGTGCGTGATCTGGAAAACCTGCCAACATCCGAACAGAGCAGTTGGACTATTAGAATTGGTCCAATGGGCGTTTTCGAAGAAGTAGCCAATTTTGACTATGACTATGAAGATGTTGCGGAGGCCGGTGCCAACGGCGTTGCCGTTGATGCCGACAAAGGCTGGATCGGCTTTACCGATCGCTATTGGCTTGGTGCATTGATCCCCGAGAGATCAGCCAAGGTCGACGCCAAATTCCGCGCGGGCAATAACAATATCTATCAAGCCCAGATTGCCGGTGAAAATGCCAAAATCATTGCTCCTGGCCAAAGCTTGAAGACAACCACCCGTGTCTTTGCCGGTGCCAAGGAAACCGTGCTGCTCGATACCTACAAGGAGCAGTATAACATTCCTTTGCTTGACCGTGCTGTCGACTGGGGCTGGTTTTACTGGTTTGAAAAACCGCTTTTCTACATGCTCGACTGGCTGTTCAAACTGGTCGGCAATTTTGGCGTAGCCATCATCTTGATGACCTTTGTGGTGCGCGGAGTCATGTTCCCGATTGCCCAGAAACAATTTGCCAGCATGGCTCAGATGCGTGCGGTCCAACCAAAAATGAAAAAGCTTCAGGAGCGATTCAAAGACGACAAGCAAAAGCAGCAACAGGAAATCATGAAACTGTACAAGGATGAGAAGGTCAATCCGCTGGCCGGCTGCCTGCCTATCTTCCTGCAAATTCCAATCTTCTTTGCGCTCTACAAAGTGTTGATGCTGTCGATTGAAATGCGGCATCAGCCTTTCGCGCTTTGGATTCAGGATTTGAGCGCGCCCGATCCGATGACGCCGGTCAACCTGTTCGGTCTGCTACCCTTTGATCCGCCATCATTCCTGGCAGTCGGGATCTTGCCAATCCTGATGGGCATCACCATGCATCTTCAATTCAAGCTCAATCCGGCGCCGATGGAAGAAATGCAGAAACAGATTTTTGCCATCATGCCGTGGATCCTGGTGTTCATCATGGCACCGTTCGCAGCCGGTTTGCAGCTATATTGGACCGTTTCCAACATCCTTACCATTGCACAGCAGAAATGGCTCTATTCGCGCCATCCGCAGTTAAAGGAGCAAGCAGCGAAAGAAGCGGAAGAGAAAGCCAAAAACTCTGAGGCAGAAGCCAAGAGCTAGGCCGTGGAACCGCTCCATCCCAAGATATTTTCCGGGCCGATTTCTTTCCTGAAATCGGCACCGCAATTGCAGTTCCTGCCCAAACCGACAGTGCCGGAAATTACTTTTGCTGGCCGTTCCAACGTTGGAAAATCCTCGCTGATCAATGCACTAACCGGACGGAACGGGCTGGCGCGCACATCGAATACGCCTGGCCGGACACAGGAGTTGAATTTCTTTGACGTGGGGGATCCGCTGATCTTTCGGATTTGTGATATGCCCGGCTATGGCTATGCCAAGGCACCGCCCAAGACCGTCAAGAAATGGCGTTTCCTGATCAACGACTATTTACGCGGCCGTGCCGTATTGAAGCGCAGCTTTGTGCTGATAGACTCGCGTCACGGCATCAAGCCAGTCGACGAAGAGGTGATGGCAATGCTCGATGATGCAGCGGTGAGTTACCGTATCGTCATGACCAAGACCGACAAGGTGAAATCGGCTGAGTTGGAGAAAACCAAAGCCAAGGTGGCGGAAATGGCCAAGAAACATCCGGCGGCGCATCCCGATTTGATTTTGACATCGTCCGAGAAAAAGCTGGGAATTGACGAACTGCGTATGGCCGTTCTGGATGCTGTTCAAATTTAACCGTGGCAGCCCGATATAGATTCCCGCTTTCGCAACAAAGGCGAGTAAGCTAAGCTACCCAAATGAAACTGATAATCGGAAATAAAGCCTATTCCAGCTGGTCGATGCGCGGCTGGCTGGCCTGCAAACAATCCGGGCTTTCGTTTGAGGAGCTAACGGTTCCCATCTATGGCGAAGACTGGGATAAAGTGCGCGAAAGTGAAAACTTTGCGCCATCTGGCGGCAAGGTCCCGATCCTGTGGGATGGGGAATCCGTTATCTGGGACAGCCTGGCGATTATCGATTGGCTCGCCGACAAAACCCACCGCGACCGGTTCTGGCCCAAGGATGAAACCGCGCGCGGCATGGCGCGGTCGATGGCGGCGGAAATGCACAGCAGCTTCATGGCTTTGCGCAAAACATGTCCGATGAACACACGCAAGCAATATGAAGGTCTGCAATTTGACGAAGCGGTTATTCAGGATGCTGATCGCATCCTGCGCCTCTGGGCCGAAGCGCGTGCGCGGTTCGCAAAGAGCGGGCCGTATCTGTTCGGCACCTATGGCGCGGCCGACATTATGTATGCGCCGATTGTGTCGCGCTTCCGGACATATGGGTTTCAACTGCCCGGCTTTGCCGAAGCCTATATGCAGACGATATTGGAACATGAATGGACGGTCCAATGGATGGAAGCGGCTGAAGAGGAACCATGGGTGATCGAAAAATTTGATGCGCCGGAAGCCGGATAGTTGTTTCTTTCGTCATGCTGAACTTGTTTCAGCATCCCCCTCTTACTAAAAGCCTATGGAAATCCTGAGTTAAAAACCACCGTAGGTAAACAAGTTCAGGATGACGAGTATATTTATGACCGATCATACCGCCCTCGACCTAGCCAAACGGCTGATCAAGCATCCTAGTGTGACCCCTGCAACCGGCGGCGTGTTTGACGAACTGGAGTCGATGCTTGAACCATTGGGATTTGCAGTAACCCGATTCATCAAAGGTGAAGCACCTGATGGACCGGTTGAAAATCTGTTTGCCATTCGCAAGGGATCACAAGACCATCGCCACTTTGCTTTTGCCGGGCATCTGGACGTAGTGCCACCCGGTGACGGCTGGCAGTCCGGTCCCTTCGAACCCGAGGAACGTGGTGGCTTGCTCTATGGCCGTGGGGTCGTCGATATGAAGGGCAGCATTGCCGCCTTTATAAGCGCGCTGCACACCATCGCCGATGATCTGGGTACCATAAGCCTGATCATTACCGGTGATGAAGAAGGTCCCGCTCGATATGGCACGGTCGCTCTTATGGACATGATGGAAGAACAATCCATTACGCCTGATCTTTGTTTGGTGGGAGAACCCACATCAGTCCACAAACTCGGGGACATGATGAAGATTGGTCGCCGGGGATCAGTCAATATGTGGATCACTGTCAACGGCACTCAGGGCCATGTTGCCTATCCACATAATGCAGACAATCCGATCACCCGGCTGGGCAAGATCCTGAGCGAGATTGACGCGCTGGAACTTGATCAGGGCACCGACTGGTTTCAGCCAAGCAACATAGAATTCACCGAAATCAGCGCGCCCAATCCGGCACACAATGTCATTCCGGCTCAAGCCAATGCTCGGCTGTCCATCCGTTTCAACGACCGGCATAGCGGCGCGAGTCTGTCTGATCTCATTCGGGAAATTGTTGAACGGCATGGCGGTGAATTGAACCCGATCATTTCCGGTGAGCCTTTCCTGACACCTCCGGGGGAGTTGTCCGGTCTGGTTGCGGGAGCGATTTCCCAGGTAACCGGTGTCGACCCTGAATTATCGACCAGCGGCGGCACATCCGATGCGCGTTTCTTGTCCAGAATAATGCCGGTGGTCGAATTTGGTCTGTGCAATGCAACAATGCACAAACTGGACGAAGCTGTTGCGATTGCCGATTTGGAGCAGTTGGCCAAAATCTACGTGCAGATACTGGAAGAGGCGCTTTCCCGCTAGTTCGTCACTCTGCCCATGCTGCGACCGCATAAAGATGGTTCCCGAACGATGACTGTCTGACCACGATTCAGCCATTTCGCTCGCTTGATCCGGTGCACATCAACCGATATTGCTGAGAAGCAGAAAAACCGAAATGGACCACTATGATAAACTATCTATTCTCCGGCGCTCTTTTGATTTTTGCAGCCACCTCTCCGAATGGAGAGGAAAAGGTTGCAGAAGGAGGCAATGCGTTTGAGATCGAAGAAGCGGCGGTGTTCAAGGGAGCGGGATTCAAACTGGTCGAAGAAGAATGGCGTAAATGTGGAGATCCAGGGACGCCCAGCTATCAACCCGGAGAAATTTCCAAAATCGGTGATTTTAACGATGATGGCTATCCGGACGCGATCGTCACCGAGGGTAGCAGCTACTGTTTTGGGCGTTCGGGCTCAGGCTTCAGCATTGTCAGCCAGCAGGAAAATGGCGAATGGTGGATCATGGCAGATATGACCGGAATTCCAAAATTTTTGGACAATCACGGAATTAACGGTTGGCCTGACCTCGAGATTGCCGGGCCAGGTTTTTGTTTTCCGATTTTGCGCTGGACCGGTGCGGAATATGTGGTCGACCGACACGAATATGAGGGGAAACCCTGTGAGCCTTGATGGCATCTATCTAGATGGCCAGAATCCCTGTCTTCAAATAACCCGAACATAACAGCTTCAGCGCCACAAAATTGCGCATCTACCGCCTTCGCCTGAGGATTATGTATAGCGCCCCCGCACCACCATGACGGGGATGGGCGCGACGGACCGCCGCAATATTGGGGGCGTGGCGGGAGGCGGCAAGCCAATCGGAAATAGCTGCACGGATTGCCCCGCGCCCGCCTTCATTATGTCGCTGCTCATTGCTTCGGGCTTTTCCCGTGATCAGCAAGATTGCGCGATGGCCTGCGGCAATACTCAGTTCCAACGCGCTGTCCAAGCGTCCATGGGCGGAGGACAGGCTATGGCCATGTAGATCAACCGTTACATCGGGATAGATGACACCTTTGGAAATTCTGCGATCCCAATGACCGTCTAGACCATTAGTTTCGGGAACTGGTTTTTGATCTCTGAGAGGAACAGGTTTGGCCATACCGCCGAAGGTCGCCGCAGTAATCGGGCCTTTTACTTCCGGTAGTCTTTTTTGCACTGGCAGGCTATCGATGCGTCTCACGCGCCCCTGATCCAGGGGTTCAACCGTTTCAATGAATTTCTGCCAAAGTGCCTTTTCACCGGCAGATAGCGGCCGGTCGGACATGCGCCTTACCGTCCTGTCAGTTTGGCAAATGTGCCTTTGGGTAGAAATACCAGAGCCTGGCCGCGCGAAGACATACCGCCGGCAATCTGCTTGGCCTCTTCACCGGCACCCCAGAAAGTATCGAAACGATTAGAGCCTTTGATTGCCCCTCCCGTATCTTGCGCCACCCACAGACCGTCGGCAATATTATGCTCCACATCAAGGAACACCGGAGCGCCCAGCGGCACAAACATGCGGTCGGCGGCGACCGAGGTACGCGGAACCACGGGATGCCCCATGGCACCCAATGGACCGGGACCGGTCAGTTCCTGGAAGAAAATATAGCTTTGGTTTTCGCGCATGATCTTCATGCCCTCAACCGGGTTTGCCCGCAGCCATTCGACAATGCCCTGCATATTGGTCTTGCCATCGGCCAGCAATCCGCGTTGCCGCATGACCCGACCAATGCCGGTATAGTCACGACCATTCTGGCCCGCATAACCGATCCGCATAACTCGTCCATCGGGTAGCGCCAAACGTCCGGACCCCTGAATCTGCAGGAAGAAAAAGTCGATATAATCCTGCGCCCAACCAATTTCGAGGCCTTTGCCGACGAGCGCACCATCGTCGATCTGGCCGCGATCTTCAAACAAGACGAGTTTATTGCCCTCGACCTTGCCGCGCACGCGCTTGTCTTTCAGCTCATCGGAGAACAGGCCCAAATCGACATCAATCAAATTGGGTGGTCGACGATAGATCGGGACTTGATAATTTTCATTCCGAACCCGTGAACCCTGAATCTGTGGTTCAAAATATCCGGTGGCATGCGCCTTGCCATCTCCCACTTGTACCGCTTCAAAATAGCTGGTGAAGAAGCGCAAGGCGTCATTATCCTGCCAGCCTTTTGAGGCGTCACAGGCCAGTTGCCAATCTGAACCCTGCGTCAAACCGCTCTGGTCAATACGGCGCACCAAGGAGCTGCAGCTTGTGCGAAATGATTGCAGTGCTTTGGTTGCCCGATCGGACTTAATCGGCAGCGATGATATTTGTGGACCCAATGCAACACCAGTGCCGCTGGCACGGGTTTGATCTTCCGCCACACGAACGAGTCTGTTCGATGCGACGGGCGCGAGCGATACGTTGAAGCGGGATTGCGAGCCGGCTGTCCCGTTTGAAGGAGAAGTGGTGGATGGTGCCGGTTGCGGTGCGCCTTGCGTCCATTCACCCTCTTGCTGCGAAGACGCCCCGTTAGCCGTGCCTTCCGGAACCAGCGTCAACGAGCAGGCGCTGAACAGAATCAAAGCGCCTGAAAGCCCTGTGAATTTCATGATGTTGCCCCAGCCCGAATTTTTGATCTGCCCCTTACGGGACCTATGCCTCATCGGTCTCGTCAAGCAACCAGTTTGGATCGGCACTGGAAAGGTCACGGCTGAAGGTCCAGATATCGTGAGTTTCCACGGCATCAGACATAGAACCACCAATCAGATTGCCATCTTTGTCCCTGACCACCGCAGCAATATCGGAATCAAACAATACAGTGATACTGGCGACACGGCCATTGAGTTCCGCGCCAGAGATCCGTGCGTTTTCGATTCGAACCAGCTGGTTTTCGAGGATTTCGCCTTTTTCTTCGCGATCATCAATCGCTGCGACAAAACTCTCATAAACGTCATCATCACAAAGTGATTTCAGCTCTTCACGGTCCCCTTTCCAGAACGCTTCCAGAATCATGCCATAAGCGGCCTTCGACCCTTCGACAAAGCGCGCAACATCAAAATTGCGGTCGGCACCCAAAATGGCACGCATCCCGGGTTCAGCCGCTTGATCATAGATCATGGCCGGCTTGGCCGGTGTTGCTGGCTTGATATCTGGCACATGCGGCTGTTGATCTTCCGGCTGCTGCATATCACGAGCGCGCGGTTCGATTTTCCGCGGCATATGCTCTTGCTCATGCCCGGTGCGTTTTCCGAGAACCGAATAAAGGCGCAGGCCCAGAAAAGCCGCTACCATCGCCAAAAGGATAATTTCGATCGTCACAATGAATCCAATCTTCTTTCTTTCTTCTCACATAGGACGGAAACGCGCCAGTTTCAAATGCGTTTACGCATCCCGTCGGTAAATTCTTGCCATCTGATCCAATCGTTAGCCGGAAAATTGTGAACCAATGCTTAGCAAGACGCTGATATCGCCATGTTCAACAGCCATTGCACCTCCCGAAATCCCCTGCTAGGCGCGCTGCGAACAGCGCTGCAATATGTGCAATTTGACGTAGTAGTAGATTTTCCGAAAGGGCTAGCCAGATGGCAGATGAAGATAATGGCAACGTAACCACCCCCGAAACAATGGCGAATGGAGCCGATAATCAGCCACAAATTGGCGTTTTATCACAATATGTGAAAGACTTGTCAGTCGAGAATCCGAACGCTCCCGACGTCTACCAGTGGGATGGGCAGCCGCAAATCGATGTTCAGTTCAATATCGGATCTACCCAAGTTTCCGATGAAGTCAGTGAAGTCGAACTCAAGATCGAAGTTACCGCCAAAGCAGATCAGGGCGTCGCGTTCGGGGTTGAGCTTCTATATTGCGGTCTATTTGGCCTACGCAATGTTTCCGATGAGCAAGCACATCCGTTTCTTTTTGCAGAAGCCCCGCGGTTGCTGTTCCCGTTTGCACGCGCGATTATTTCCGATGCGGTTCGCGATGCCGGATTCCAGCCGCTGATGCTTGAACCCATCGACTTTACCGCGCTTTATATGCAGCAACGTGAAGCACAAGCTGCCGAACAGGGCGAAGGCGAGCAACCGGTTGGTAACGCCTAAATCTTCCTGCTAGGGAAGCGGGTATGAACCTGCTCAAATCCACTGGAACCATTGCCGGGTTGACCATGGTCAGCCGGATATTCGGATTTGCGCGCGACATCTTGCTGGCCCGCATACTAGGTGCGGGTGCGGCTGCCGATGCCTGGCAACTGGCTTTTCAGTTGCCCAATATTTTCCGCCGGCTATTTGCCGAAGGCGCCTTTTCTGCGGCCTTCGTCCCCCTGTTCAATCGCAAGATGGAAGAGGATGAACAGCGCACGGCAGCACAGAATTTCGCCATTGACGTGCTGTCGGTCTTTGTTCCGATATTGCTGATCTTCTCGGCGATCATGATGCTGATCATGCCGGGGATTATCTGGCTGATCGATGATTTCGGGGAGGGTGGGCGTACCAACGATTTTACCGTTTCGCTGGCCCGCATTGCATTTCCCTATCTCACGCTCATCAGCCTCACCACATTATTCGCGGCTATATTGAACAGTCTCAGTCGGTTTGCCGCCGCCGCAGCAGCCCCGATATTACTCAATATCTGCTTGATCAGCGCCATGCTCATCGCGGCATTTGTCAACAATGGCGAAGATCCCAGACAAACCGCCTATTTTCTGGCCATGGCGACGGCACTTGCCGGGCTGTTGCAAATGTTGTGGCTCTATTATTGGGCGCGCAAGGCGGGCTTTCGTTTCCCCATTCACAAACCCAAATTCACACCCGATGTGAAGGAACTGGGCCTATTGATTCTGCCCGCCGTTTTCGGAGCTGGCATCTATCAAATCAGCCGCTTTATCGATCTGTTCTTTCTGGGCCGCCTTCCCGAAGGCAGCTTCGCCTTCATGGCCTTTGCTGACCGGCTGAATCAACTACCGCTGGGCATAATCGGGATAGCCCTTGGCACTGCCATATTGCCCGCGCTTTCCCGCTTCATAGCCAAAGATGATCATGACGGGGCACAGCGCATTCAATCCAACGCAATTGAACTGGGCATGCTCCTCACCATACCGGCCGCCATTGCGCTATTTGTCGCCGCCGGTCCCCTGGTTTCGTCTTTCTACGTTGGTGGCAATTTCACCGTCGAACACGGTCAAACCACCTCCACAGTGGTTGCAGCTCTGGTCGTCGGCCTTCCTGCCTATGTACTGGTAAAAGTTCTGATTCCCGGATTTTTTGCCCGCAAAGATACCAAAACGCCGGTCTATACGGCGGGCATATCATTGCTGATCAATATTGTTTTGAATCTTGTTCTAATCCCGATTTACGGCATCGTTGGTGTCGCCCTGGCGGGCGCATTGGCTGCCTGGTGCAACTGTGCCATGCTCTATACCATGCTGCACCGGCGCGGGCATTTTCATCTCGAACTGGCCCTGATCGGCCGGATCGCAAAGATTACCCTTTCCGCTTTTGGAATGGCAGCGGCACTCTATTTCGCGGCGCCAATTGGCGAAGGCCTTTATGACGGTAGTATCTGGGAACGCGTTGGCTCTATTACGGCTCTGGTCAGCATCGGTGGTCTGGTCTATGCGGCGCTCGCATGGGTGACGGGCGCAATCGACCGTGACAAGATCACCATGCTAACCAAGAAGAAAGCGGCAGAAGAATCTGCCCAAGAAGGACAGTAAGACATGCGTACAGTTTCAGGCATCCAGCCTACCGGTAATCTCCATCTCGGTAACTATCTGGGCGCGATCAAAAACTGGGTAAAGATGCAGGATGAAATGGAATGCCTTTTCTTCCTCGCAGACTTGCATGCCATTACGGTGCACAATGATCCCGCAGAACTCAGTGCCAATTGCCGCGAAATGGTGGCCGCACTGGTCGCCGCAGGGGTCGATACCGATAAGTCCATTCTGTTCAATCAGGCGCGGGTACCGGGCCATGCCGAATTGGCCTGGATGCTGATATGCAACACGCCCATGGGATGGCTCGACCGGATGACCCAGTTCAAGGAGAAATCGGGCAAACATAAACAGCGCGCATCGCTGGGTCTTTATGGCTATCCTGTTTTGCAGGCCGCCGACGTGCTCATCTATCAGGCCACCCATGTTCCCGTAGGCGAAGACCAGAAACAGCATCTGGAACTGGCCCGTGATATTGCCGCAAAATTCAACAATGATACCGGACAAGACGTGTTTACTTTGCCCGAGCCGTTTATCGGCAAAACGGCTGCTCGGATCATGTCTTTGCGCGATGGCAATGCCAAAATGAGCAAGTCGGATCCGTCCGATCTGTCACGCATCAATATGACCGATGATGACGATACCATCGCGAAAAAAATCAAAAAAGCGCGCACCGATGCCGAACCACTACCCGAAAAGCTGGAGGAACTGGAAGGTCGGCCGGAGGCACAGAACCTGATCGCTATATACGCTGCTTTGGCGGACAGAGAGCAACAGGACGTGCTCACCGAATTTGCCGGAAAGGGCTTTGGTGATTTCAAACCGGCGCTCGCCGATCTTGCGGTGAGCAAGCTCTCCTCCATCCGCGATCGATTTGAGACACTGCGCCGGGATCAGGCCGCGATTGACCAAATTCTGATCGACGGATCGACCCGGGCGAGGGAACTGGCTCAACCTACGGTGGATGCTAGCTATCAGGCGTTGGGGTTACTGCGCTAATAATGCTGGGCAGCACCGCCGTCGACGGTGATTGCCTGGCCGGTGATAAAGCTGGACGCCTGTGAACCCAGGAAAACGGCGACTTCGCCAATTTCTCTTGCTTCGCCTATACGACCAACTGGAATTTGCGCGGCCATGCCAGCGGTAATCTCTTCTAAGGATTTTCCTGTCGCTGCCGACTGGTTGGTCAGGATCTCCTTGATGCGGTCGGTATCGGTGAGCCCGGGGCAAACAGTGTTGACCAGAATATTGTCGCCAGCAACCTGATTGGCCAGTGTCTTGGCCCAACCCAATACACCCATACGGATGCTGTTGGAGAGAGTCAGATTGGGAACGGGCTGCCGGATGCCGGAAGACGAAATATTGATAATCCGCCCCCATTTTTGTGTTCGCATATGTGGCAGGACTTTGCGCGTCAGTCGGACCACAGACATCAGGGTCAGCTGAACCGCCTTTTCCCAAGCCTCATCATCCAATTGTTCGAACAGTCCGGGAGGCGGACCTCCTGCGTTGTTCACCAATATGTCAATTCCGCCCAGTTTATCCGTTACCTCTGCGACGAGCCGGTCAATGTCATCTGTTTTGGAAACATCCGCTTGCACGGTCAAACAGCCAGGCATCTGCGCAGCGGCTACATCCAGATTTTCCTGAGACCGCCCACAAATCGCGACCTTGGCGCCGCATTTGTGATATCCCAGCGCTGTGGCCAGTCCGATGCCTTTGCTCCCAGCGGTAACAAGGACGATTTTACCTTCGAGATTCAGTTCCATTTTTTACGCCTTTGAAATCATGCCACCATCGAGAGGAATTGTCTGGCCAATCAGCCAGGAGGAAGCCTGTGAACAGAGGTAGAGTGCTGTGCCCGCAATATCCTCTGGTTTACCGGCACGGCCACGGGGGATTTGCGCGATCGCCGCTTTGGTCATTTCCTCATTCTCGACAATCTGCTTGGTCATATTGCTGGGGAAAAAGCCCGGCGCAATCGCGTTCACATTGATATTCCAGTGCGCCATGTCGGTTGCCAGATGGGTGGTCAGGTGGATTACGGCAGATTTACTCGCCGAATAGGCATAGGTGGGCATGCCCGAATTGCGGATACCATTGATCGAAGCGATGTTGATCACCCGCGCCGGATTGTCGGCGGTACCGGCAGCCTTCATCAGCGGAATAAATTTCTGTGTGGTGAAGAATATCGACTTGATGTTGATATCCATCACCTTGTCCCAGCCGCTTTCGGGGAACTGGTCAATCGGAGCCGCCCAGTTGGCGCCCGCATTGTTGATCAGGATATCAAGCTTGTCTTCCTTTGCGCTAACCACAGCGACAAACGCCTCAATATCTTCCACATTCGACATATCGGCGGCGATAGGAACACATTCGCCATATTGGGACAGCTCCTGAGCCATCGCATTCAGCCGTTCTTCCTTACGCGCTGTGATGTAGACTTTGGCACCATTTTCCAGAAGGCCCCGCGCCATCATGGCACCAATCCCGCTCGATCCTCCGGTAACAACCGCCACTTTACCGCTAACATCGAACAGATTTTTCATGGATTCTTCCCTTGTTTGAATATTTGGGCATCTTGTTTCAGAGGGTGAACAGATTGTCCATCAAAGAAGCAGGCCTAGACAATCAAACGGCTGCTGGAAGTAGTACGAATACCGGCACATGATCGCCTGGAACCTAGAACGCCCCGCCATCATCGTGCCAGCACCAACGGAATATCCAGATCATTGGTGTTTTCTGCAACGTGACAATGGATGGACATGGGCAATTGGCTTGCATGTGGCTCAACTTGCGCGTTCGGGTAAATTCGCTAAACCGGCAAACCGGTTTCAAATGAAATAACTCTGAACAGGATCGCACCATGAATCGCTATTCACAAACACTTCGATTTACCGCCGCCATATTTCCTTTGGCTCTTGCTGGCTGTCAAATGACAGAACAGGCTTCAGTGGAATCCGCCGCTAGCGGACCGGCTGTGGAGGCAAAGAATCAAGTCTCATCACCCAAACCGGGTATTGGTGAATTTGGTTATGACATGGCAGGAATGAACAAAGCTATCGCACCGGGCGATGATTTCTATGCTTTCTCCAACGGAACATGGGCAAAAAATACACCCATCCCGGCCGACAAGTCCAATTATGGAATGTTCACCGGTCTTGGTGACCTGTCGCAAGAGCGTGTGAAAAAGATCCTTTTGGATGCGGAGAAAGATCCAAGTTCCAAAATCGGTCGCGCCTATGCCAGCTATCTGGATGCTGACAGGATTGAAAGTCGCGGACTGACCCCAATCAAGCCATGGCTTGATGAGATAGATGCGCTCTCGGATAAAGCCGGATATGCCTTACTCGTGGCCAAGGCAGATCGCGCCGGTATCGGCGGACCGGTTGCCGGATATATCGATCAGGATGACCGCAATCCGGATCAATATATTTACAAAATGTTCCAGTCCGGTCTGGGTATGCCCGATCGCGATTATTATCTCAAAGATGAGCAACGCATGAAAGAAGTGCGCGCGGCCTATCGAAAGCATCTGGTCAACATGCTGACTTTGGCGGGCAAGACGAAGGCAGCAAAACGCGCCGATGCGATTATCGCCTATGAAACGAAAATCGCCAAGGCCCACTGGAACCGGGAAGACTCATCGGATGCGAGCAAAACCTATCATAAATTGACCGTGGCCGACGCCCAGAAACTGACACCGGGTTTCAATATGACTGCTTATCTGAACGGTATAGGCGCCAGCAAGACCGGTTCGATCATTGTATCACAGCCCAGCGCGATTCGAGATATCGCAAAGATTATTGCGGCAAGCGATATCGAAATTCTGAAAGATCAACTGGTCGTACGCTCGTTGAATTCCTTTGCAGATGTACTGCCAGAGAATATTGATGATGAAAGTTTCAGTTTTTACGAAACCGTACTGGGCGGAACGCCGCAACAACAATTGCGCTGGAAACGCGCAGTCGACTTTACCGAAAATATTCTGGGGGAAGAAGTTGGCAAGAAATATGCCGCCCTCCATTTCCCTCCAGAATATAAAAGCTCCATCAATCAGCTTGTTGGCAACGTGATGGATGCGATGGTCAGCCGGATTGATAAGCTCGACTGGATGCAACCACAAACGAAAGAACGCGCCAAAGCCAAAGCCAAAAACTTCAATGTAAAAGTAGGTTACACCGATAAATGGCGCGATTATTCTGCGCTAGAGATTAAGGCGGACGATGCCTTTGGCAATTTGATGCGCGGCCGAGCGTTTGAACATGAATATGAAATGGGCAAGCTCGGCGAACCGATCCGTCGCTATGAGTGGGGTATGCTGCCGCAGACGGTAAATGCCTATGCCAATTTCGGGATGATGGAAGTGGTGTTTCCCGCCGCCATATTGCAACCGCCGTTCTTTGATCCCGCTGCTGATGCAGCACTAAATTATGGCGGCATTGGTGCGGTAATTGGTCACGAGATCAGTCATCATTTTGACGACCAAGGTGCAAAATATGATGAAAATGGTGCGCTTAATGACTGGTGGACAAAAGCTGATGTTGCCGCATTTGAAAAAGCCGGCAATGCGCTGATCGCGCAATATGATGCCTATGAGGCGTTGCCGGGTCAGTTTGTCAAAGGCGAATTTACGCTGGGCGAAAATATCGGCGATCTGGCCGGCCTTACCATTGCTTTTGATGCTTACAAGAAATCACTCGGCGACAAAGAAGCGCCAGTTTTGGGTGGTCTAACGGGTGACCAGCGCTTCTTCCTTGGCTGGGCACAGGTTTGGCGGCGCAATTATCGGGAGGCAAATCTGGCCAATCGCCTGCTCACCGATCCGCATGCGCCGTCCACCCAACGGGCCTGGGTGGTAAGGAATATTGATGCATGGGTGGATGCATTTGATGTCCAACCCGACAACAAACTCTATCTTGCACCCAGG
>Ga0316204_10005978_pt1 | contig 19354 bp, 14 predicted proteins | sample 6monrhotite_MG_2_FD_205661 | JGI IMG/M metagenome (GOLD analysis project Ga0316204, IMG submission 205661) | Microbial mat bacterial communities from mineral coupon in-situ incubated in ocean water Damariscotta River, Maine, United States -... | ecosystem: Environmental > Aquatic > Marine >...
CTTATGGAAGTGTCTGATATTTTTGAAGGTGCTGACACATTTGATAACGACATTTCAGAGCCAGAAGAAATTCCATCTATAAAACTTGATAATGAACAACAGGAATATATAGAAGAAGAGGATTTTTCTGATGCAATGCAGTTAATGAGCGAAGACAATTCTGAAAACAACTCAGAAAAACTCATGACAGAGGCTAATCAATTCGACAGAGATATCCTGAAAGAAAAAATCAATCAGGCTGTTAAAGAGATACTACCAGACATAGAAGAACAATTAAGGAAACAACTATATAAACAGCTGAATCTTTAGTCCTTACAAAAACTCAATACTCCCCCGCCCACTTTCTTTCACCTTGTACAATGCCTCATCTGCTCTTTTTAATACTGTACTCTTCATATCATTATTTCTAACCAGTGTACTGCCAACGCTAATACCAAAATTCATCTTGATATTATTTTCAGCACCATACTGCCTGATTTTATTGTTCATATAATCAACAAGACTCTTATACCAGCGTTTTACCTGATGCTCATCATAACCCATAAGCAACACAATAAATTCATCTCCGCCTGTTCTGGTACAGATATCTGTACTTGTGGAAGCGTCAATTAAGCCTGCAGATAATATTTTAAGAACATCATCACCTACATCATGCCCATATGTATCATTAATTTCTTTAAAGTAATCTAAATCGAGAATAGCCAAATACGTTTTCTGACCTTCATCTGCCATTTTCAGGAAGTTATCAATTTCTACATTTAAAACACGACGATTATATAAACCCGTTAATTCATCAGTAGTACCATCTTGTTTTAATTTTTCCTGATAGGTACAAAGCTCATTAGCCGTGTGCCGAATAAAATGCATAATATGCTCTGTTTCTTTTAGCGATACATGCTTTATATTCTTGGCATTATATGTTCCAGCCTTAATGCTATTCATTATCCAGCTTAGCGCTTCAAAGTCAGTTATAACGACACCAAGTAATTTTTTCATCGAAAGGTACAGGGTCAAACAAATGAGGATAAAGGCCAGTATATTGCTAAACAACAGGCTTGAAACGAGGATGTTTTTTTCAACATCTACCACTGACAACTCAATTTCCCAGTCAGTGTCCTTAATTAGACCCTTAACTGTATAGATATCACCTTCTTTATTTTCCAAATTACCCACGCTGGCAATTTCAAAGCCATCTGGAGTAATTATTCTCATACTCTGATTTGTATTATTTAACGCCATAAGCTTGCGCTGTATGACATCCAAACTAAAACTTATAAACACCAGACCAATATTTTCACCCCCTGAAATAACTGGCGACACAATATCAAAATGTGCCAACTCCTCAATTTTGTAGTGCACCGGTGGCTTTGGTATGGAAATATTTTTAAATCTTTTATCCATATCTTCTAAACACAGTTTACTTAACCTAAGCTCACCTTCTATACCTTGTATCTGTCCTCTGGCATTAAATAAGGTCATACCGATACTTTCTGGTACCAGCCTTTGCATATTATTAGACCATGCCTGTATATCTGCTTTCGTCCCAAATTCGAGCAAATCAACTACAACAGGCTGCGATGAAATCTTACTTACGAATGACTCGTAAAACTCTATTGTATGACTAATATCGTTGGCGGCGAGAGAGAGTGATTCTTGATGTTTATCTTCCTGTATACCCTTTAAGTACTGACTATATGCAATGTAATGAAATGCAGCGACGAAAAATATAACCATTGAAATAACAAGGATATACTTGAGAGAATATTGCTTTATGGAAGAAGACTGGCTATTAAACATCTTTCTATACAATGATAAACATGATTATATATTAGCAGCTTATACGACCAGCTGCCTATCATCATAAATTTCTCACACGAGAAAAATATTTATACTTTATTAAGCCTCCCAATACGACTAAAATAAGTCCTGTTAACTATCTAATATTCCCCCCTGTTATATTAACGCTACTTAACTGTCGACAGATAAACACTATGACAAAAAAGATTCTACTGACTCTGTTCATCTTACTGATCACTCTAACTCTTATCATTTCCGCAATACCCAAAGCTATGCAGTTTGGTGCTATTTACCTGCTTGATAAAGAAGGTGTACAGGCTGAAATCCATGATATCAACATCGATATGTTCAATGGTGAATTTGAAATAATTCAGGCACAGGGAACGAACGCTAACGGCAATGGCTTCAACATAGGCCATCTGTTAATAGACTTTTACTGGCCTTCTATATTTGATCACTCCGTCATCATTAATGGCATTAAGCTGGATAACTTCAAACTGGATACCGTTCATGCTGATCAGAACATTCTATCTATAGGTGGAATAAATCTGGCTGGACAAAACAAAGAAGAGATAACACCTCCAGCAGAAGAAGAATTAGATGATGAGAGAGACACTCCCTGGAATATATTACTAAAAAACGTGTCGCTAAATAATATCAGTACCTGCAATACCTTTGAAAGTAAAAAAATTTGCTCACAACTAAAATCATTAAACTGGACAGGTGAAATAAATTTATCTACTGAATCACCAATTGAAGAAAATATAAATATTGAAAGTACTTTAAGCATAAACAATGTATCTATTACTGATATAAAGAATGACATTCCTATATTCACTAACCGTTCTATTGACCTAAATAAATTTACATTAAAAGGAATAAACGATCTATCTTTTGAATCATTTATAGTTAAAGGGCTTAAGGCGTTCCCTGAAAAAGACGATAGTTTGAGCATCGCTGTATTAGATAACTTTGAAATAAACCAATTAAAGCTGTCTAACAATAAAACACTTCACATAAAAAACATCATTCTTGCTGGAACAGGTGCAAACATTGTTATAGACAAGAACAAATCGCTCAATATACAGCAGCGCCTTTCGAGCTCTTTACCCATAAAAAATAATGATTCACCTGAAAATAAAGATGAAGCAAAGCCCACAACAGAACCCCTTAATATAAAAATTGATGAAATTCGCATTGAAGATGGACATTTACTTACTTTTACCGACCAAAGCTTAAACACACCTTTTAAAACAACTTCAACCATTAACCATATAAGCATTACTAATTTCGATACAGAAAATAAAAAAACAAAAAACCACCTAAAGATTGATCTAACCGCCAGAGAGCATGGAAAAATAGAACTGGAAGGTGATGTACAGCTACTATCTAAATTGAAAGCATTCGATATTTCAGGTAATGCCAAAGGCATCGATTTACGACCAATAAGCTCATATCTGGAACCTGCTATTGGCCATAAGGTTAAGAGCGGGCAACTCAATGCTGATATAAAACTATCTGCATCAAATGGCACTATTGATAGCTTATTAGATTTAAACCTAAAGAAATTTGAGTTACGCCCTATTTCAGAAAAAGAAAAAGCCAAGCTAGATAAAGACCTTGGCCTTGGCATGCCTCTGAATTCTGCGCTTAATTTACTACGTGACGGTGACGACAATATAAATATTGAATTACCTATTACTGGTGACGTGGAAAACCCCGATTTCGATCCATCAGATGCAATTTTTACCGCAATGTCTAAGGCGATTACCTCAGCAATTGTTAACTACTACACACCCTTTGGACTTGTCACTGTTGCTGGCGGTTTGTTTGATCTTGCCACCGCGCTGCGTTTTGAACCCGTTATATTTAACGCCAACGAATCAGAAATTTTATCTCCACATGAAACCGGCTTAAATAAGGTAGTAGAACTAATGAAGCAAAGACCAGCGCTTCACTTAACACTTTGTGGATTTTCAAATATAGAAGATTTAAGCGTGCTGTCACCGGACACATATTCCAAAATTAAGGACTTACCTGAAAAGCCAGCCCTTAGCGAAAAGCTACTACCTGCACTTTCAGACATCGCTTCTAAACGAAGCGAGAATATAAAAACTTATTTTGTTAAAAATGGCACAGCCGCAGACAGACTTATATTATGCGAGCCTGAATACAACCATAGCGCCATTGCAGGTGTTGAAATAAGCTTATAACTTCATTTTACTAAGCCAAAAACACCTACTGTACAAGCCCCAAACTATTGGGGCCTGCCTTTCAGCCATGTCCACATTAGCAATTGTTAATACAATATTCACAACAAGTTAACACTTCTGACATTTCTTGCTTCCAATATACCGATCGTCTAACTGGCTATTTATTTCTTATATGACATTCGGAGTTAAGCATGAAAAAATCGATACTAGCTGCTGTAATTGCAACTACTTTTACAACATCAATAAGCGCTGTAGCGGATAACTATAACCATTCTTATGACAGAGGGCATGGCTATAAAAGTTTTAAATTTAAGGCACTCACCGAATCAGCTAATGCTGCTGACTGGGACGCAACTGCTCCCTGGAAACTACCAAAGGGTTATACACAAACGGTTATTTCTGATGAGTCTGACTTAAACATTTACCCTGAAGGTCGTGATGACTGGCACGACATGAACGTTGTTAATGAAACAGGGCCACAGGCTGGTCGTTACATGTACCGTACACACGAAGTACGTTTAGGTAATGGCGATGATGTAGTTGATGCTATCGGTGGTACCGTTTCAGTTGTTGACCTGTACACAGGTGAATCAAAAGTTCTTGCTCAACAAGGTGGCCTTGAAGATGGCTACACCGCACTAGACGGCATACGCTGGACCCCATGGGGCACACTTGTATTTGCTGAAGAGTCATCAGGTGGCCGCTTCTTCGAAGTTATCCTAAATGATGACATGATGTCAGTCGTTGACATTATTGACCGCCCAGAAGTTGGTCGTTTAGCGCATGAAGGTATTGACTTAGATGCAGACGGCAACATCTATGTTGTAGATGAATACCGCGGTCGCTCAGTAGGTTGTGACAATGTTGTGAACTGTGGTGGTGGTATCTATAAATTTATACCAAACACATACGGTGACCTTTCTTCTGGCGAGCTATACGCACTTAAAGTAAATGGCGCAGACGGCATAGGAAAGGCAGAATGGGTTGGCCCAATCGATCCATTAAATGCGCGCACTTCAGGTACAGAATACGGTGCACAAAGCTACCAGCGCCCAGAGGATCTTGAAGTAATTGGCGACACACTTTATGTTGCAATCACTGAAGGCCCACGCGATGTTGCAACTGAAACTGATATGTCTCAGGAAAACTACGGACAGTTAGAATTCAAGAAAGAATTATACGAAGGACGTGTTATCGCAATTGACCTAAACACTATGCAAGTAAGTAACTTCGTAAAACCAGGCATGAACGTGGCTGTTGAAATTGGCAAGCCGGGAGAAGAAGGCCATCAGACAGGTTTCGACAGTGTCGACAATTTAGCTGAAGCACCTAATGGTGAATTGGTAATGATTGAAGACAATAAGCCATCTGATATTTGGTTTGCTTCTACTGATAAGGTGACTCAGTTTGGTGCATCTAAAAAAGTAAAACTGTTTGCATCACTTACAGATCCAGGTGCAGAAGGTACAGGCATCTACTTTAGTCCTACAGATCCTGACACGCTATATGTAAACATTCAGCACTCTGCGGCTGAAGATGGTGACGGCACCTGGGCGATTTCAAAGAAGAAGCACAGAAAGGAAGGAAGACATCACTAAGTTGATGTAGCATCTGGTGATGCAACACTGGTTGAGTCACTAAAACAGGGAAGTATCGAAAGGCCTATTTAAGAAATTAAATGGGCCTTTTTTATCTTTATTGATAATAGACAGACCACTCCTTAAGTTGTATTAAACCCTAACAATCTCACATACGTTAACAAAGCCTTTAATGCCTATAGCGGATAGATAATATATGCCTCATATAGACCTCGTTATGAGTATGAGTAAAAAACCATTATCTTGTAAAAAACATATGATTTTGTCGAAAAACTTTATTAAAGAACAAAAGCACAGACCACAGCCCCATCACTTTGATTTTTATAGCATTATTTACAACATAACTTCAACAAGCCCAATGAATATCACTAACAATGTCGAAACATATTACAAACTTTATTATCACTCAATATAAAACAATAGATTTAAACACCTATTTATCAATTAGTTAGAAATATCGGTACTAAACTTGCTTAAAACAACAAAGCTATAAAAATAATCAAATGAAAAAATAAAATGGAGAAACCGGATGGATGCTTTAAAACGAATTAGTTACGGACTAGGGTTAGCCTTTCTATTGCAAATCAGCTTCACGGCAAATGCAGCGTTGATCGGTGTTTGCACATTTGCATCGGGTTGCGGCCCAGATTTCGCTATATCCGGAATGAACATAAATTATACGTATAACGGAGGCTCAAGTACTGGGGTATTAAGTATTGATGGCACCGTGGGCAATGCCTCTTTCACTGATGGGCAGCTCGATAGTGCATGGGTTAATACAACTCATAGTATCACTGGAAACACTTATGGCAGTACATCTCTGGGTGTTTATGGCGCACCTTTCAGCTCAGTTGGAAATGATCAATTTTCATTATCAATCAATCTCGATAGTAGTGGTTCTGTCCTTGGCAGTAGCGTAAGCATGAATGGACTTGTTGGTATATTTGACGGCGGCATGCAAACGGCTGTTTCAGCTAATGGCACATTACTCGATGGCAACTTGATTACTGCCGGCAGCGTATCTCAAATTGGCTGGAATAATACAGTGCTTGATTTTGTAGGTGATATTGATGCATCCAGCCTGTTGAATACTGCTGGGTATGGTACAGGCCTGGGTGGAGTACTTTCATTAAATCAAGCTAGCATTACGTCTTCTAGTGGTTCTATTCAATGGGATGAGAGCTGGAGCGCTAGTGGTACTTTTGATGTAGTGGTACCCGTTCCCGCAGCCTTCTGGTTATTTATTTCTGGCTTCATTGGACTTACATCTTTTATGCGGAAAAATAAATTAGGAGCTACGTCATAATGAAAACTAATAAATTGTTACTTATTGCCGTACTACCTTTACTTTCAAGCGTGGCCCATGCCGACTTACTGGGCGTAATCCCGGAAGAACCACTTTTTAATTATAACTCCGGCGGAACGACCGTCTTTAACTCAAGTACCGGTAGCTTAAGCGTAAATGCTACGCCCTATAAATATACGCAAGCAGGTGGCGCGCCTCTGGATATCTTCCCTCTTGCTACTTCTCCTTCAGTGACTATGAATGTTTCACTCGATAACAGCTGTGCACTTGTCGGCGGTGACCCGGGTGGTGACGACCTGAGTGTAATGGGTGATATTGATACTAACGCAGATTTTGTACCTGAATATAGCGGCACTTTACTTACGGGTGAAATCATCGGTTTAGGTCAGGATGCAGCAAATGCTACTGCAGTTAGTATGCAGTTCGATGCTCGTTTTGCTATTACTGGCGGTGCACTGGTGACATCAGGTGATTATACACTGGGGGCCGAAGTGGGTATGACATTAACCGTTGAAGGTAATAACTATACTAGTTGTTTAGCTGACTGGGCAGGTGGTGCAAAAGGAGACATTGGCTCAGTCGCTTCACTACCACCTGCATCGGCTTGTTTTGATGTGAAAAAACTTAAAATTCGTGATGGCAAAAAGCATCATCGTCACTATGGATCTTATGGTCATTCAAAATCAAAAATACATGCCCGGTTAAGAACATCTTGTCCAAGCGATTTTGATCCGACTCAATCTTTAATTTCATTATCACTTGATGGTGAAAGTTTTGAGTTCCCAGTAGGTTCTTTCAGTAAGGTAGGTTCGAAGAATAAGTACCGTGCATGGGTAGCCGGTTCGCCTAGTATGAATGCAACGCTAAACTGTGATAAAGGTCGATTCAACTTTTCAGCATCTAGAGCTGATACGAGTCAAATTGATAATACTGACGGTGTTGATGTGACCTTGGTACTAGCCAACCAGTCAGAGTCAAAAAATGTCATGCTGAATGAAAGCGGTCATCACCATTATAGCAGAGGACATCGCAACGTTATGTATTACCATAATGACGCACCTTTGAACTGTGCTATTACATCTGAAGACGATGAAACGGACATGCATGAGTTTAAAGTACGTCATAAACACTCAGGCAAAATTTATACATTCAAGCGCTCAAAAGATGGATTTGGTAAGAGCTGTATGGTGCATGACACAAACTCAGGGCACTATATGTCTTTCGATACATCAAAGACATCTAGCGTAACCTGTGGCTCTGGTGATGCCAACTTTGAAGTTGTAGGTATTGAACATAAAAACCGCAATTCATCGTGTACTTCATTGTCCGAGGCTGATGAAGATGACGACAATGAGGATAATCAACATGACTAACCGGTAAGTTTGTTTTAATACTTACCATTAAAAAGCCCGCATTTCACTGCGGGCTTTTTTCTGAAAGTTAATCTATTAATTTAATGTGAGATTATTATGACAAAGGGGCATTTAATAATTCTGTTTGTTTTAAGTTTCGTGATTATAGTTATATTTCAGGTTCTTGATAAAAAATCGAATATCAAAAATAACAATATTGAAAGCCGCATATCAAACACACAGACTCATAGTCAAACACCACATCAGAAAGAAGAGTTTGACTATACAAAAAGTAAAACTAACGATAACTTAGAAATTGAACCCAAATTGGAGCAACAGACGCTGGACGGTTATAACCCTATATTTAGAGATAAAGCCGAAATACAAATAGCCTGGATGCATCGTGGACAGAGTATTGTGCTTGAAAATAATCCACTGGCTGAATCAGCAAACTTTCGAAATTCGTACTTTCATAGAAGCTTTAATAATCGCCCAGTGACTTGTGGTGAAGTACAATTTATAAATAAAGACGCATCAACGAGTGACTTTCAAAAATTCATTTACCTGGGCTTGCGCTCCACTCACCTGGAACACAAGGTGAAGAATTTCAATATTTTGTGGAATAAAATGTGTGAACAAACATCAGTTAATATGAAGGTGACAGAGTGATTAAATTTTAATCCCTCCAGCACCTTAATTACAGTGGAATTCTCACTCAAGCCAAAACGAGTAGCTCATATAATGCTAAGCATAATTGCATTACTGACAGTTATGCATGTCACGCAACTAGTGATCTTTTTTCAAATTGGTAATCCAGATGTTTTCGACTTCATCGAAGTTATTGACTTTGATTATGAGGCCAACCTGCCCTCATTTTACTCATCCACGAGCATTCTATTTTGCTCAATACTCCTCTGGGTTATTGGCCTGCAGAAACGCCGAGAACAGGCTCCCTTTAAAAATCACTGGATAGGCCTGGCAATTATATTTGCTTTTCTAAGCCTCGATGAAGCAATTGCATTACATGAAAGTATCGGTAACATTATGGAACAACAACAATGGGTTAATGCAGAAGGTTTTCTGTACTTTGCCTGGGTAGTCCCTTACGGCATATTACTAACGCTGTTTGCCGCATCCTACCTCAAGTTCGTATTTGCCCTGCCTCGACAAACAATGATTTTGTTTATCGGCTCTGGCGCACTCTTTATTTGCGGCGCTGTTGGCATCGAAATTGTCAGCGCTCAGGAAGCTGATACCAATGGAACTGAAACAATACTTTATAGCACTCTTTACACCCTGGAAGAGTTATGTGAAATGCTGGGTATTGTGATTTTTTGCTACGCCTTACTGCGTTATATTGAAACAGAGAGCAAACAAGTAAATTTCCATATTAAATCAAGGTAACGGCAATAAAAATAAACAAGCCTTTGATGTAGCTCTCAACTTGAAAGCCTGCTTGATAAAGTAATCGCTGGATTATTTCATCAAACAGATCGCATTTTTAATGAGCAATAACCAAATTTATTTAAAGCTCAATATACCTTTTAAGGCTTGAGGAATATCGGCAGGGTAGACAAAAGTTTTAGTATTGTTTGATTCAGCCAGTTTGGTGATTGAATCAATATAACGCTCACCTAGCAAATAAAGAGCAGGCAATGCATCGTCACTACTAATTTGTTCAGTCACCTTCTTAACCGCCTCAGCCGATGCTTTCGCCAATATTTCTACGGCCTCCGCATTCTTACGCGATGCTTCCAGTTCCCCTTCGGCTTCCAGAATTTTAGCCTGCTTTAAACCTTCGGCTTCTGTAACAGCTGCGCGACGACGGCGTTCTGCCGAGGCCTGCTCTTCCATCGCATTTTGCATTGTCGATGATGGGTTTATGTCCTGAATTTCAACTGTCTTAACGGTTAAGCCCCAATCAGCAATTTCATCTGAGATGCTTTCCTTTAATTTGGTCTTTATCATCTCACGTGAAGAGAGCGCATCATCCAGTGACATTTCTCCGATAATGCTTCTGAGAGTAGTTTGAATCAGGTTTTGAATTGCAGATACATAGTTCACAACACCATATACCGCTTTTTCAGGATCAATGATGGTCATGAAGGCCACTGCATTCGCAATAATAACCACGTTATCTCTCGTAATAACTTCCTGACTAGGAATGTCGAGCACAATTTCTTTAGTTGTTACTTTGTGCGCCACACTATCAACAAAAGGGATCAAAAAATTAAGCCCGGGATCCATAGTATTGTTGTATTTACCGAGACGCTGAACGACATATTTCTGTCCTTGAGGAACGATTCGAACACCTAAGGCTATGGTGATAATCATTAATAGTGCCAATGTACCTACGATCACTAATATTTCCATGTTGCTTCCTTTGGTTGATTTTGTATTTTATTAATTAATGAGTCTTTATTTCTTTTTAACGGAGAGCGCATTACCCACGACATCCTTTACGACGACACGGTCACCTCCAGTTAGTTCATCATCCGAAATAATGCTCCATTCATCGTTACCTACAATAGGCGCTGGAAAACGCATTTTGCCACGATGAGATTCATTCGAGTGATTGAGGACAGTACCTTCTTGCCCAATAATCGCCTCTTTACTCATACCTGACAGGGTTTTGTTTTTCATCATGGGAGAAACAAATTTGAACCAGGCGACCAGGCAACTAAATGATAAGCCTGCCCATATCAATACCTGGCTTGTAACAGAAATCTCTGTAATGGACATAATCAGACCAACAGCAATAGCACTTACACCTAGCCAGAGCATAAAAAATGAGGGTGCAAATATTTCTAATCCAGCCAATACCAACCCAAAAACGATCCAGTGCCAGTATTCAATGTGCGTGTTTAGCCATTCCATTTGATTTTCCTGTGGTTAATGTAATGAGCAGTATATCAATTAGATGAGGTATTCGAAATCAATGTCAGCTATCGTGTGAAACGGCCATATGAGGGATTATCACATGTAAAACGACTTAGATAATGACTAAAGGGGCCAAACATGACTCTTACATTGCTCAATTATAAGCGTAAGTCAGTTTAGAGTCTGATTCGTAGCTTTATCAGCCTGTATGCACTTGTCGGCAGTAAAAGAGAGCACAGAAAATAAGATGGAATCGTTAATTTGATTCACTAGTTAGTAGCACTACTAAACAATCACAAACACATGGAAGTACTGAAGCACTGTATAAGAATTGAGTAGCGCTTTTTTATGTCTATCATTATAAATTGGTGTCAGGCCACAATTTATCAATAGCCAGATATTAAACATGACCTGCCTCCTATTTATATACAACCATCAATAGTTGGTCAATTTTTAATTCCTCCGACCCCTTTTATTTTTCTTAATTCCTCCGACCCCTTTTATTTTTCCTCCGACCCCTTTTATTTTTCGTTTTATAGTAAATTAATAAAACATGTGACAAATCGTACAACCCTCTTCCTCCGCTTTTTTCTTATTCGCTAATTCCTCAACTTTTTCTTTTAGCGTGGCCGGACCCAGCACATCTTCATTATCCAATGCTTCTTTAATATCTGAAATGGTTTCAGAGGTAATCTCTTCTTCAAACAACTCTATATACGCAGCAAGCCTGTGCTTTTCCGTATCAGCCAGGGCCATATAATCAGGATGAGAAATAATGATTTCATCTTCTTTATTGAAGGCATTAAAGTGATAACTCGACCAGCGATAATCAGCAGGTTGCTCAACGACACCGGATCTTACGGGTATCAGTTCAATATAACGCATACAGGTCAATAGGTATTGCTCACTGTCCACCAGGCAGGATTTATAGCCTCCGCCCCATAAGCTACCTGCCTGTCCATAAGTCGTATTGATATAATTTACATGGCGCTGACTCAATTCCTGCATCAAATGTGAAATCCCGCTATCTGAATGAGGAGTGGCTAATATTTGCACGTGATCGGGCATTAGCACATAGCCATGAATATGACAGTTATATTTTGCCGACAGGTTATATAGATCATGAAGATAGTGCTGATAATCCTTATCAACAAAAAAACAGGGGCCGCGCTTATTTGATTTCCGAGTAATGAGCTGGGTTACACCCGGAAAATTAAAATGCTCTTTCCTAGGCATTTAAAGCCCCTTTAATAGTTTTCTACATACTACGACGATTATATTTTATTAGCATATGTATTGAGAGATTTTGATCTCTGTCATCAATTACATCTTGCGGAACTGAATTTTCATTAATTTATACAACTGGGGTCAGACCACTATTTATTAAATAATTGATCATTTTTTAATCCCTCCAACACCTTTTATTCTTCCCTTTTATTCTTCTTTTGCGTTATTGCCCAGTATAGTACTACAAAATTTTGGGTCGATGAAATTGGTTAAAATTTAATCCCTCCGTCCCCTTTTTTCTTCTCATTAAATAAAAGACTATTTATTGCACTTATTCTTTTACTGATGTCAAACTTAAAGTGTAATTATCTTTGTCTTTCAAATTGTCAACTTTAACAGTAACCCATGCATCAGATTTATTTCCTTCTATAAAATAAAAATACTGTTTATACAAAGGAAGCCTATCATTCCCATCTACTACATCCCTTCTTTTTAAAGTTAGCTCTTTAACTGCACCTGTTTTATTTATCACATCAGAGTTTGAGGAAATAAATTCCTCGACTAACACTTTTGTATCATCGAAGTAATTTACTACCCTAAAAAACACCTCTAAGACTATTAACAAGGCTACGAAATAGAACCCCCAATTTAACAATTTCTTTTTATCTACGTTCATTTTCTAGTTACCAATTAGAATAACTTCCAACTTCAACGCCAACTGTTGCGCCACCACGGAACCCAAACCCAATACTTCTACCTCCAGTAAACTCTGCACTATCAGATGCGTAACCTCCACCATATGGCGTGGTAATAGCATTGCCTGAAGCACCTGTAAATGACCGGCCTAATCCAAGGTTGCCAACACTGAGGTCTGCAGAGACATTGGCTGTAGTTCTTGCGATATGCCCTGAACCACAGGATTCGGCATGAGGTGATGGCCTACCATCAGGGTTAAAAGAAAGGCCTGCTCCAATACCAACACCTAAACGACCAGTAACTTCTAATGTGCCTTCTGAATAAGCTACACTTAAACCACCACCAACACCAAGATAGCCTCCAACATTGAATGACCATAGTCCAAGTGGATCGATGTTTCTTAACGGGTTACTCAATGCATACTCATACGTATTGACACCACCAGCTAACCCTATAGGATCACTAGTAATATACCTCCCCATCTCCGGATCATGATACCGATAGTAGTTATAAACTAATCCTTGGCTGAAAAACCTAAATCTAAACAAAAAAGCCGCTAGATAATAAACTTCTAGCGGCTTTTCTGAATCAACAATTTGAGGCTAAGCATCCACTTATTGCCTTTCATAATTCCTAATGTAAAAAGTAGCTTATGTTCTTGTGTACAAAAGCTACTAATGCTGCACCCCAGACAATCACCCATACTATTCCTACAATTAGAAACATATATTCATGCCCTTTACTAGGGCCAGTGAAAACTGAAAATATAGATATTTGATCATACAGTTTTGGTAGTGATTTATTTTTAAATTTTAAAATCAACATCACCCCAAAGCTGATAGCCAAAAGAAATAGTAAAATTATTAATATAAAGAATATCATCATTAAAAGAAATTTGTTGTTCCAACAGTATCATTAATAGTTATCGGCAATGCTATTCCAAATCCGAAGTTCAAAGAAATTTCACTAGCTGCATTATTTGTACTAATGCCTAAATACTGCCCCAATCCTACACTAACTCCAACCTTGTCACATTCTGATACATTACTTGCTCTGATATCAGTATCAAAAACCAGTGAAATACCACCTCCTCCCAGAGTAGTTGATCTTCCAATAGTAGTCTCACTATCTGGGAACCATCCACGATTGCTGTCATACAATGTAGTTGAATAATCGACACCAACCGATGTTCCACCAACCCTTACTTTAAATAAGCCTAATGGATCTGAAAACTTAAGTGGGTTATTCCCAACATAGGCATAAGTATTAACACCACCTGCAAGCCCTATCGGATCAGAAGTAATATATCTACCCGTCTCCGGATCATAATACCGATAGTAGTTATAATACAACCCGCTCTCACGATCGTAATACTGCCCTGGTTGCCTGATGTTAAATTCAACCGCGACCCCATCATCATCTACATCATTATTTACTGTAGCTTTTCCAAATGGAGTAGCTTTTGCACTCCATACTGCTTCGCGACTACTATTCGTTAACAATTTAGGTGTGCCTAAATGATCGTTATGTACATAGTAAATATCGGTAGAAGAACTGGCTGAAACACAATTGCCCTGCGTTAAGGCACAATTAACAACGGCGGTTATATCATTACTATCTGCAATGCCATCACCCGTCACTTCATACACTTCATCTGTTCGATGATTAAAGTACCAAACAAGAAAATCTTCGATACTTATTTCACCATCATAATCCAAGTCTGCTTTTAGTATAGACTCGTCACTTGTTGGTTTATGATCAAGCATAGCCAAAAGCTTATTGTTTAAATACACATACTCTTTTTTGACTCGGCCTGTAGGACCAACCTCTGCAATTAGCTCACCATTCAAGCCATAAACATAACTGGTAGTTTGACTATAAGAAAGCGTGCCCGCATAGTCAGGTGCCGTAGTGCGCTTAATACTACGCTGACCTTGAGCGTGGTATTCAAAACTAGCACCGGTGTTGGTAGATTTTAAACGGTTATCAATTGTGTATGCCAAGGTCATACCTCGAAGATTTGAGATATTCCCGTTTTCATCTGTGTTTGTTGCGATACCTGCCAGATTTTCTAATCGGTTGGAATTTGGTGAATAGTTTGCTGGTGTTATAGCGCCACTTTCTATTTGAGTAAGTTTATTACCAACTTCATCATAACTATAATTAAACTCACCATGAAAACCAGCCGATGACACTAATCGTTGATGCTCATCAAAACTAAAAGAACTATCGCTATAAACACCTTGAGAACCCGTCCGAATCATATTGATATTACCGTTTGCGTCATAGGCAGGGATATATTCAAAATATAAGGCCGGATCACCCACGATAAAGGGCCGATAAGCTTGATCATAAAACCCCATTATGTTCATTCCATTACCATAGGTTTGAATGGACTCCTCACCAAACGGTAGGTAATTTACACTTAAAGACAGTGTTTTGACGATTCCATTTTGATCGAGATTTACATTGTCAATTTTTCCTGCGGCATTATAGCTATAGTTGACAACGGCACCACTTGGGTAAGTAATACTCTTTAGGTACCCTACTTCATCATAGGAATATGAAACATTATTATCCGCTTTATTATAACCAGCCCATGTAGTAAGTGATTGAGCTAAGCTTGTTACCTCACCAAATGCATTATACTGGTACGAAAGCTGGCTATTATTTCTTTGCGTTTTACATAAATAGCCAAAACCTTGAGTACAGCTATCATAAGTATAAAGCGCATCATCTACTGTACCATCTACATCAATACTGGTTAGACGATTAAATACATCATAGGCATAAGTAAACAGCTGTGATTTAGCATCAACAGCTTGGACTATATTCCCCGCTTCATCATGCTGATAGGTCACTGTCCCTGTGTCTGGACTTGTACGACTTAATAGGTTTCCCAGGTCATCATATACGTATGAGGTCTCACCGTTATTGGCATCTACAACCTTAGTTAAGTTATCTTGCGTATCGTAAGTATATTGTGTAAGTGCATTCGCAGTTGAGGGATTGATTCCATCTTTATCTTGCGTAACGGTTGATAAGCGCTTGAGACTGTCATAGCTATAATCAGTTAAAATACTTTTCCCATCTGTAATGGTATTGATAGTTCCATCCGGATTAAAATCAATTGTTTTTCCTTCATTCACCTGAGTAAAACTTTCCAGGCGATTATAGCTATCAAAAGTTTGAGCTAGCGACTTTTTCAAAACCCCATTAGTATCATGAATATTTTCTTTCTCTATATTTCCTTCCGTATCCAAAATATATTCTATGTAATTATTTAAACCATCCGTTATACGTGTGAGACGCCTTGCATTGTCGTAAGCCAGAGTTAAGGTAACAGCGTTAACTGAATCTGCACCTTGTGTGATCGTTTCTACTTCACCCGTTGCAAGGTAAGTGTACCTTACTGTACGCACTGCACCACTGACTGTATCTGTTTGCATAATGTCTTTTAGGCGATCGTTACCAGGATAATAGACATAACTAACATGTAAGTTATTAGCTCGGTCTTCTGATGCAACTTTACCGGTTGTGGTATATTGAATATTTTGTTTTAAGTAGCTCCCCGCATGTGTACGAACTGTACTTAGTCGTGCTCGATTATTGCCTGCGCTAACGTCATTCAGATAATAATCAAAATAAGTTATATCATTTACATCTGTACGCGGGCCATTCACTTCTGAAAGTTGGTGGAACGGACCATCGTATTTAAATGTGCTTGCGCGACTTACTGGAGTGCCATCAGGTTTGAATCCAGTAATCGTAAGATCCGTTATATTGGCATAGCCGTCATAGGTGTATCTGGTGACTTTCTCAGCACCTGAGTATACGGATGTCTCTGTAATAGCTGCTATTTTCGATGAGTATTTATCGTCATACGTATATATTTTTTGTCTTTCTTCAGCTGCTCCTACCGCTTCTGTGATAAGTTCAGGTTTGCTTCTTGAGTTATATTCTCCAAATACTGTTTTTGAACCAAACTCAATTTTAGACATCAGGAAAACTGGTTCAGTATTGAAATAAAACTCTTTATAATCTGCATTATATTCGTACGTCATATCCGGTGCACTGCAATAATTACACTCTGGTCCATCTATCTTCGTTACTAGCCCTTGAATGCTCTCTTTAGGGAAATGATAAGTCGTTTTATTACCTCGACTATCCGTTACTCTATTATTTCTTCCTCCCCCATAATTAACGGTTACACGTTCAATTTGCTTCTCTGAAATTGCGTCAGGGGAGCCTAGATATGAAATTATCGCTCTACCATCCGATTGGTAAATAAAACTACTATATCTTACCCCTCTCTCATCTGTTTCACCTGTAAGAAAATAAGGATACTGTAAGTTTTCATAATGATATATTTTTTCTGTTCCATCAGGTTTTTTTACAACCGAGAGATTGCCCTGTAAATCATAGACATAACTCCATACATTATTCTCATCATTAGTAATAGACTGTATCCTGTGATTGGAGTCATACCCTAATTCAATATACTTCCCAAGATTATTTTCAACTTTTGAAAGTAAATTACCTGTGTAATCAATAGTATTAAGTGAAATATATGTAAGGTTTTCTACGACGCCATTTGGATACTCTAACCTAAGCAACTCACCCTCATTGTTATATATTTCTACAATTTTATTTTCATCTGTATATTTAAATATACTTTCCAGATTCATTGATTGAAAAAATGGTGATAACTGATCTTCTTCAGTTACATCTTCTATCAAAATTTGTTCGAGGGAGCCTTCAACTAGTGGATCAGCAGACTTCCAGCTCATTTCAGATGGCTTACTAAGGTCTTTAATAAAATGCAGAACTCGCCCATTTTGCCTATATAATCTGATTGAATGTAGCGCAACTGGAATATCCATTTGCCCTGCTCTATGACTACGTATTGGGATTGTTACAACATAACGACCACCTACATATACTCTACAGACCTGCTTTTCCCAACGCGGAGTTCCATTTCTTAAATTATTCAAAACACTGTATGGAGATATTGAAGCGATAAATTCCTGAAAACCTTCAACACATGCAGAATACTCGGATGAATAAACACTTGTTTGCATCGGATTACTCGTCTGCCCCTGAGAAGCATAAGACTCATTAAATCCGCTACTAAAGGAATCCTGTATTTTCAAATATCGCTGATATGTATGCTGCCAGTTATTTCCTATACTATTCGCCTGCACATTAAAGAGCTGACTATTATAGGTTCTTATAAATTCAGGACGGAAGCGCAGATCGCTATTAAAAAAACTCTGGATATCCGCATGAATTTTATATTTATTTCCTGTAATTAGATTAATAGGATTAGGGGAGGATGGGCAACTTTTTGCATTTGTTTGATCTTCAGTATCCAGATCTGAAAAATCCGCATAAAATTCATCTGCTCTACATGACACTCCCCACCCCATCCATGGTTCACACGTTCCATTGAAACATGATTGGCAATGGACCGCACCACTGGAACCTCCCTCATAATAATCTATATAATCTACACTGGTCGTGCCGCTTTGATGCACACAAGCACTTTCGGCTGCTTCTTGAAAGTCACCATATATGGTGCCTTGAAATCGACTGTTACCACATTCCATTGATGCGAATGCATTGCTAAAGAAATAAAACTGTGAGAAACAAACAACCAAGACACAAATAACTTTGCATGATTTTTTTATTATCATTTTGTAATTCCCTTTACTTACAACAAGTAGCAAATACCATCAACAATATATAGTAAATATCGTGACAGCATGCATCCATTTACAACTTCCTAAATCGATTCTCTATGAATACCACAATCAATGTCAATAGCACATGGTTTAAAAGATATTAAAGAAAGAGCGCACCCCACACAAATCACCTTAAAATCACCACACACCTACGCCTAAGCGCCCACTTAGGCTATAATTCGCCTTCTTTTTACAAGCAAAACCAAGACATCCATGGAAACAACATACAACCCGCAGTCAATCGAAGAAAAGTGGTACCAAACCTGGGAAAGCAAAGGTTACTTTGCCCCTGAAGCTAAGCCAGATGCAGATAACTACTGCATTATGATTCCACCACCTAATGTCACCGGCACACTGCATATGGGCCATGCTTTCCAGGATACGATTATGGATGCCTTGACGCGCTATCACCGTATGAAGGGTGAGAACACCCTGTGGCAGCCGGGCACCGACCACGCGGGTATTGCAACGCAGATGGTTGTAGAGCGCCAGTTGGCGGCGGATGGGAAATCACGCCATGATTTAGGCCGTGAGAAATTCA
>Ga0316204_10005979_pt1 | contig 19345 bp, 16 predicted proteins | sample 6monrhotite_MG_2_FD_205661 | JGI IMG/M metagenome (GOLD analysis project Ga0316204, IMG submission 205661) | Microbial mat bacterial communities from mineral coupon in-situ incubated in ocean water Damariscotta River, Maine, United States -... | ecosystem: Environmental > Aquatic > Marine >...
GGTGACGACACCGTCATTGATCTCGAAATCAATGATCTCGGTGTGTGGCAGGTAGATGCTGTCGTTCAGCTGTTGCGCGTGTTTGACGTTGCTAAGCGTGATGTGAAACGGATCAATGGTGGCGTCCGGCAAGGCGTAAGCGGCGATCACCTTCTCCGATAGCGTGGGTTCCACCTCCCGGGCCTCAGCAGGGCTCAGGGCCTGACAGTCGATCCCGGCCTTGGCGCAATGCCCGGCAAAGTTGGCGATAAAGTCAGGGTCGTCCCCTTCAACGGCGACGAACAGCCCGCCGCAGGGATCGATGCATTCGGCGGCGGTTTGCTTGAGGATATCGCCCTCTACCCGGCATTCCGCCGCGGTCTCCCAATCTGTCGAGGCATAGCGCCCGCCGCTGTGCAAAAGACCATGATTGCTACCCGATGCCCCGGCGTTGAGGTCCTTGCTGTCAATCAGCAGGCAATGAATGCCCCGCAAGGCCATGTCGCGCATGAGGCCAACCCCAGTAACGCCGCCGCCGATAATCAGGGCTTCGGTCTCGTAGATTTTTGTTTCCGGTGGATCGATAATGGTCATGACATGCCCGCCCTACAACCCCATTCCGGCCAGATCCGGACCCAGATATTTGCGTTCGTCTTTGCCGAGAATTCCGAGTGACAGGCAGATCAGGCTCCAGAAATGAATGACCCGGTAGCCGCCTTCAAAGTGTTCGCCGATATCGGTGATCTGGGAGTGGCAGTTGTGACAGGGGGTGAGCACATAGGTCGCCTCGGTCGCGGCGATCTGGTCGAATTTGCGTTTGCCGTAAGCGTGGCGTTGTTCAGCCATGCCTGCTTGTAGAAACCCACCGCCACCGCCGCAACAGTAATTGGCACTTCGACAGGGTTGCATGTCGATGAAGTTTTCTTCGCCGACCAGCTTTTTGGCAACGTAGCGCAGATCGTCAGCGACCGGGTCGCCGATGGATTTACGCACCAGTTGGCAGGGGTCTTGGACTGTGAATTTGATACCCTTGGTATTCCAATCGGCATTGACCGGCAACTTACCTTCGCGGATCCACTGGGCGTAATAGCTGATCAAACTTGCAGCCTCGAAATCGGCTTTAAGTCCGAACTTCTCGATACCTTTCCACATGGTATAGAAGGAATGCCCGCATTCGGTATTGACCCAGACCTTGCAGCCGAGGTCATTGACGGCATCGACGCGCTGTTTGACCATGTCTTTCCAACTAGCGTCATCGCCGGTGAACATGCAGAAGTTTTCTGCCGCCCAGCCTTTCGATGCATACGTCCAGTCGGCGCCGACATAATCAAAAATTTTCCACAAAGGCCCCAGTTCTTCGGGTTCAACCGCCGGTTCCCGTGAGTTCTGGTTGACGAAAAAATAGGCGCCCTTTTTGTCCATGGGGGCTTCGATGTCTTTGAAACGTGTATCCGACTCCCGCAATTCTTCTGCGGTTTCCTCGATGATCTCGACAAAATCATCGGGCATCACGCCCATGGCGCTGGTGCTCGGAAACTTCATCTGTGCTTCACAGGAGCGAACGATCCCTTGCGGTTTCTTTTCCTTGGGCCAGAGACTGCGGGCATATCCGACGAGAACCGAGACATCGATGCTCATAGGGCAAACATAGGCGCACCGTTTGCATTGCGTGCATGTCCATACCCAGGGCGTGGTGGAAAGTTCTTCGTCCATGCCCAGCATCGCCATGCGTAGGAAACGACGCGGGTCCATGCCATCAAAACCGGACGCCGGGCAGCCCGATGAACATAACCCGCAGGCCAGGCACGAATCATAACTGGCGCTGTCAGGTAACAGCTCATGGGCCATTGCCTTAAAGTCGATGCCCGGAACCCTGATGCCTTCCGTCTCGATCATAACATTTCGTCTCATCGTAGAACCCGAACTTAGAAAGGTTATACTATCTAAAGGGTCCACGTTGTGGAAATGGCATAGGTCAATTTCCTGAAATTATCGGGCGATAATTTTGCCTCATGGAAGCAGTGTGACTGGTCTGGAAATGAAGTTGCGGGTGCGCGTCCAACTGGAACGCGCACCCGCGGGAATTAGGCAGTTCCCTCCATGTGTGAAATTGCTTCTTCCGTCGACCACACCGCATTTGCCATGTAACGGAAATTAACCAAGGCGGCGAGATAGCCGTCACCCTCAGGCAGCATTGCTGCTGCGGTGGCGTCTTTTACCACGGCGACCTCAAAACCCTGCTCCAGCAATTCACGCATGTGTGATTCGGTGCACAGGTTGGCGGACATTCCGGACAGGATAACCTGATCAATTCGCTGTTTGCGTAATTGCAGAACCAGATCGTTTGATTCCGGACCATACATTTTGTGCGGAGAGGTAATTATGGTCTTTCCGTCATTGATGTATTTTTTGTATTGGGGCATGAAATCAGCACCGGAATTCTCGAAACCATCGACAGAAAGTGCTCCCTTCCTGTCGAACATGCCGATTTTGTGCATCAGTTTTTCGAGGGCCCCTTCAAACCGCCATCCGTGGTCAGTTGGGTAATAGTAATGCGGCGAAACGGCAACGGTCATTCCGGTTGCTTTGGCGGCAATGAAAAGTTTTTCGATATTCTCGACCGTGTTGTGCTGTTTTACACTTTTGCCGACGACGCCCCAGGTTACGCCTTTCGGGCTCAGAAAATCGACCTGCGGATCGGTTACGACAAGCGCCGTCCGTTTCAGGTCAAGTTTCATATCGCTGGGAGGTAAGGCCGGTTTGGCCGGTTCTGCATAGGGGTCTTCAGCAGCTGACGCGCCGGTCGTCGTCGTTGCCAATGCTGCGGCAGTCGCTGCTACAGCGGCCCCGCCCCGCAGGGCTTGTCGGCGACTGATGGGTTTTGGATTATGATTTTCGCACATATACGATCTCCGTTTGATTGATGAGTTTAAGAAAACTGATATGAACGCATTGATGTGCCTTTTCGTCCAAAATTTGTCTTATTGTTATGTTTTATGTGTCTATAAGTCCAAGCCCGGGTCATAGTACGGCATGTCTATCGAACATATATTCGACGAAATTGAGGTCACAGCAGATCCGTTTGCCTTATGTGAACTGCAGGGGCGGTGTACGCTGGGGTTAACAGGCGAGGCCGGTGCAACCCTTCATTACATACTGGCGGGGAGTGGTGAGATCGTATTTCAAAAGCGTCCTCCGGTCAGGATCAAACGTGGCTCCTTGGCGCTGGTACCGACGTTGCAGGCCCATACCTTGCGCAGTTTTGGTGGAGCGGGGGATGAACTGCCTGCATGTCATCCGGCAGAACTCAATCTTGCCAGCCATCTAAAACGACAGGACGGAGACACACGAGAGGGGGCGCTCCTGGCAATTTGCAGTCATGTGAATGTCGGTATCCGCGGCACCAACGGGTTGATCAATCTGGTACGGGAACCGATCATCGAGACAGTATCGGCGGACGCCGCGATGCTGGAGACAATTGATCGGTTATTGCGAGAATTGTCCATGCCGACACTGGGAAGCCGGGCTCTGGTTCGGGCAATCTTGCTGCAATGTACAATCTATTTACTGCGCAACAGGTTGCTGGCGGGAGATCGTGGATTGTCCTGGATGGCCGCACTTGTCGATGAAAAACTCTGGACGTCGCTGCGCCAGATGCTGGATGCGCCGGGCGACCTCCATACCGTAGAGAGTTTGGCGGAAACAGCGGGTATGAGCCGGTCGTCTTTTGCTGGCCGGTTCTCAGCCGCCTACGGCCATGGGCCGATGGAATTGTTGCGTGAACTCAGAATGCACAAGGCAGCTTCCATACTGAAACAAACGGACCTTCCCGTTAAACGGATTGCCCAACTGGTCGGGTTTCAAAGCCGCAGCGCATTTTCCAGAATCTTTACAAGAACGACAGGTGCATCTCCGCAAAATTTTCGCTCTGATCGAAATCGGGAGTGAAAAACCGGGCCTGAATAAGCCACACTCTCATCCACAAAAAAAGGCCGGGAAATGCCTATGCACTGCCCGGCCTTAATAGTTTAACGAGGTTCGGGTTTAGTGAACCTTGATGGTCATAAATTCGCCGCCTTTGACTTCTAGCTCTTTGTAAGTGCCAAGCACTTCGCCGATTTTATTGAATTCAACGCTGGTGGCGCCGACGTAATCAATATCGCCGCCGTCTTTCAGGATTTTCAGACCCTTGGCAAGTTCGCCGGGCATGATTTTTTCACCGGGAGCGTTGGCGACCATCATCAATTTGGACTGAATGGCAGCGCGGTCCGCGGACCCAGCTGCCTGCATGGCAAAGGCGATTAGCGCCCCGGCGTCGTAGCTTTCGGCGGTGAATGGCCCGCCTTTCTTGATACCGGCTTTTTCAGCCATGGACTGGAAAGATGTCGCGCCCTTGCTTTCCCCGCCCGGCAGAGTGCCGATGGCACCGTCCAGGTCTTTGCCAATGGCTTTGGTCAGGCTCTCGCCGATCATGCCGTCAGCCAGGATAAACTTATCGAACGCCCCGGAATCAAGAGACGCCTGGATGATACCTTTACCACCCTGATCAAGATAACCGAACACGGCCAGATGTTTCGATCCGGCAGCGGACAGCGCCCCGACTTCAGCCGAATAGTCTGCTTTGCCGTCTTCGTGGGCGGCGGTTATGCTGATCTTGCCGCCAACGGCTTTGAACGAATTGCTGAAGGAGTCAGACAGGCCCTTGCCGTAGTCGTTGTTGGTATAAGTCACGGCGACTTCCTTGATGCCACGGCTTTGCAGTACCGTCGCCAGAACTTCGCCCTGGCGAGCATCGGACGGTGAAGTGCGGAAGAAATAGCCTTTGTCTTTTAATGCCGACAAACCGGGAGACGTCGCCGACGGTGAAACCATGACAACACCGTTTGGAACGGCGACGTTGTTGGCGACCGCGCCGGTTACACCTGAGCAGTCGGCGCCCATGATGGCGGCGACCTTATCTGACGTTACCAATTTCTCGGCCGCCGTTGTTGCTGCCGCCGAATCCACACACGTGGAATCCGCGCGAACCGAAATAATTTTTTTACCACCGAGCAACAGGCCCGATGCATTGACTTCCTTGAAAGCCAGTTCTGCCGAGGCCGCCATGTCGGGCGTCAATGATTCAATCGGGCCAGTATACCCCAGAAGAACGCCGACTTTGATGTCTTCGGCCAGGGCCGGTCCTGCGGTCATGGCAAGAACCGTTGATGCCAAGAGTAGTTTTTTCATTTTATCCTCCGTTGTTGGATGTAGTGAATGCTAGAATTTTATTTTTGATCTGTGGCCCGATGTACGGTCTCGGGTAATATCCCCCCCGGATTAAACCGCATAACCAGCAAAAGTACCAACCCCATTGTAAATAAACGCATGTGTTGGGCCGTATTCATCAGGTGCAGGCGGATGGGGTTTGAGCCGTCCATCCAACTGGTGGCGAAGTCGATCAGCCAGACCCCGACCGGTTCTGCCTCGACCCAGAAAAACCAGATCAGGAAGCCGCCAAGGACAGCGCCCAGGTTATTGCCGGACCCGCCAACGATAACCATCACCCAGATCAGGAAGGTGAACCGCAGCGGATTATATGAGCCTGGCGTCAATTGACCATCCAAGGTGGTCAGCATGGCCCCGGCGACGCCAACCACGGCGGAACCGATGATAAACACCTGTAAATGACGACCGGTTATATTCTTGCCCATGGCGTTGGCTGCCGTCTCGTTATCACGAATGGCCCGCATCATTCGCCCCCAGGGTGAATTCAGGGCGCGCATGCTCAGCATAAATACGATGATCAGGACAACAGCAAACAAACCAGAATAACAGAGCTTCACAAAAATGCTCGATGACTCGATGACCAGATCGTTTAGCAATGCGGAACGGTCCGCACCAGAAACCGCCCCAAGCGTGCCTTCGTACAACCACTCAACCCAGCCGATGAACCTCTCGGAGGCCTGCAGGTCGATCTCATAGGGAACCGGGCGCGGCAGTCCCGAAACGTTCTTGACGCCACGGGTCAGCCAGTCTTCATTTTTGACCACGGCGAGGACGATTTCCGCAATGCCCAATGTGGCGATGGCCAGATAATCGGATCGTAGGCCCAGGGCGATTTTTCCAACAATCCATGCCGCACCGGCAGCGAACAAGCCGCCAACAATCCACGAAAATAAAATGGGTAGACCGAGACCACCGAGATAGCCCGCATGCGCCGGGTTAACAGACTCAATGGCGGCGACCGCCGGGTCATAAAACGGTCGGACCACGGCAAACCCGACAACGATGATGACGGTGATCGAGATGTTTCTGAGCGGGCCCTTGGAGGTTCTGCGATAGGCAAACACCACGGCGCCGATGGTCAGCAGGGTTAATAGTGCCGCGATCATCAGGTCACTGCCACCGGCCGCCCAGGATTCAGGGATGGGGGCCTTGGACACCAGAACCGTTGCCACACCGCCAAGCGCTGCAAACCCCATGGTTCCAACATTGAAAAGCCCAGCATAACCCCACTGGATGTTAACCCCCAGCGCCATCACCGATGAAATCAGGCACAGGTTAAAAATGGCGAGCGCCACTGACCAGGACTGACCAAACCCGACAAATAGGAACAGAACTGCAATCAGTGAAAAAGACAGAACGGCGCGAAGGGGTCTGTTCATACGACTTTCCCCCGGATGATCCCGGTTGGTCGGATCAATAGAACGACCACCAGAATGATAAAGGAAACGGCAAACTTGTAATCGGTTGACAGCAACTGCACCAGACCCTCAGGAGCCCAGTCGTCAGCCACTAAATACTTGAGGAATTTTTTGTAAGCGTAGGTTATGGAAACTTCAGAGAAGGCGATGACGTAGCCACCAATGATGGCGCCCACAGGTTGGCCGATGCCGCCGACAATGGCAGCCGCAAAAAACGGTAGCAGCAGGTTAAAATAGGTAAAGGGCTTGAAGCTTTTATCCAGGCCATAAAGCGTTCCGGCGATGGTCATCAGTGCCGCCGTTATGATCCAGGTCACCATGACAACCCGTTCGGGGTCAATGCCCGAAAGCAGGGCGAGGTCTTCGTTGTCGGAATAGGCCCGCATGGCTTTGCCCGAACGCGTCCGGTTGAGGAACCAGAACAGGGCGATGACGAGGATCACGGCAATGACAATCGTTAGCCCCTGTGTGACCTTGATTGCCAAACCTTCATCAAGGCCGGTCATTTTCTTGAAGTTGCGGGCCGTGATGATAAAGCGCTCGCCATCGACGAAGCGCTGGTCGTCGGGGCCGATAATAAAACGTACCAGACCGTTCATCAAAAACATGACGCCGATAGAGGCGATAACAAAAATTGCCGGTGAACTGCGTTTGCTTCGATAAAAACGATATACCGTTCGATCCGTGATCAAGACCACGCCGATGGTGATGATGATAGCAAAGGGCAGTGCCAGCAAGGCCGTTGGCAGCGGACCAAAGCTTATGCCCAAGGACTGGAACCACCAGGTAATCAGCACCGTCGACATGGTGCCAAAGGCCATGGTGTCACTGTGGGCAAAGTTGGCAAATCGCAGCACAGCATAAACCAGGGTGATGCCGAGGGCGCCAAGCGCCAGCTGTGATCCGTAGGCGACGCCGGGAACAATCACAAAGTTGGCCAACAGGATCAGTGCATTCAGAAAGTCGGTTGCCATATTTCTATCCGCCCAGGAATGATTTTCGAACTTCAGGGCTGGCAAGCAGGGCTTCCCCGGTGTCGGTGAACCTGTTTTCGCCAGTGACCAGTACATACCCCTTATCGGCAATGCTCAGGGCTTGGCGAGCGTTCTGTTCAACCATCAAAATGGCGATCCCGGTTTTCTTGATTTCGATGATGCGATCAAACAGCTCGTCCATGACGATGGGTGATACGCCGGCCGTCGGTTCATCCAGCATCAGGACTTTCGGGGTGGTCATCAGGGCGCGACCGACGGCGACCTGCTGGCGCTGACCACCGGAAAGCTCGCCCGCCGGTTGATCGCGTTTTTCCTTCAACGCCGGGAACAATTCAAAGACGTGTTCCATGGTTTCAGTGAAATCGTCTTCGCGAATGTAAGCTCCCATTTCCAGATTCTCCTGGACAGTCATGCCGACGAAGACGTTGCTGGTTTGCGGCACGAAGGCCATGCCTTCTTTAACACGCTTTTGAGGAGAAAGCCGGGTGATGTCCTGCTCGCCCAGCATGACGCTGCCTTCTCTCAGATTGAGCATACCGAACATCGCCTTCATAGCGGTTGACTTGCCGGCCCCATTGGGTCCGACGACCACGGCAATTTCCCCCTTGTCGACCGCGACGGTGCAGCCTCGCAAAATGTCAGCTCCACCATAACCACCGCACATATCCTTGCCGATCAGATAGCTCATGCGATGGTTACCCCGGGTTTGTTTTTGAGGCCAGTTCCGAGATAGGCCTCGATGACATCTTCATTGGATTTAACTTCGTCTGCGGTGCCCTGGGTCAGCAGTTTGCCTTCCGCCATGACGATCACCGGATCACACAGGCGCGAAATGAACTCCATATCATGCTCGATCATGCAAAATGTATAGTTGCGTTCCGTATTCAGCCGGATAATCGCGTCACCAATCTCTTTCAGTAATGTGCGATTGACCCCGGCCCCGACTTCGTCGAGCAAAACCACCTTGGCGTCGACCATCATGGTACGGCCCAGCTCAAGTAATTTTTTCTGGCCTCCTGACAGGGTGCCTGCCGGAGCATGGGCGAGATGGGTCAGGTTCAGAAAATCAATAACCTCATCGGCCTTTTGACGAAGCACGGCTTCTTCTTCCGCGACCTTGGCGCGCTGAAAAAAAGCGTTCATCAAGGTTTCACCCGATTGCCCGGCGGGAACCATCATCAGGTTTTCGCGGACACTCAGGGAATAGAATTCATGGGCAATCTGGAATGTCCGGAGCAGCCCCTTGGAAAACAGCTGATGGGGTTTCAGCCCGGTCACGTCTTCGCCATCCAGCGTAATTCGCCCGGCAGACGGGGAATAGAGTCCGGCGACAACACCGAACAATGTCGTCTTTCCAGCACCATTTGGCCCGATCAAACCAGTGATCGTTCCTTTTTCAATCTTCAGACTGACCCCATCGACCGCTTTAATTCCGCCGAAGTGCAGGGCGACGTCTTCAACAACTATCATTTGGCGCGAACAACCATTCGGCATCCCCCTAGGCGCATTTTTGCGCATATTGAGGAAATTTCTACCGTGTCACATCGGATCAGGCAATCACGTGGCGCAAAAATATGTAATAAATCCTTAGCCCTCATATTGCCGGCGGAAGAAATCGGGTTACATTATCTTGAGGCTTCGCAGCCAAAGACACTGACCCTTCTGCAAAAACCGTAGGTTCATACGCTTTGCGATTGCAACTCCGGCGTCGGCGGGTATAGTCCCGGTGATTTTCTGATAGGGCCTTAAACCGGCCCGAAACTTGGGAGTTTTTGATGTTCGTTTCGCCCGCATATGCGCAAGCCGCCGGAGCTGGTGTTGGTGGTGGCCTTGAAGCCATGCTGCCGCTGGTTCTTATTTTTGTCGTTTTCTACTTTTTACTGATCAGGCCTCAGCAGAAAAAGATGAAACAGCACAAAGACACATTGGCGGCTATCCGCCGTGGCGACAAGGTCGTTACGGGCGGTGGAATCATGGGCACCGTTATTAAAGTTGATGACGATCACCAGGTGACGGTCGAGATTGCCAAGGATGTCAAAGTCAAGGTTCGTCGTGAGCTGATTTCCACTGTTCTGTCGAAAACAGAACCGGTCAAGGGTGCTGCGCCGGCCAACGATGATGGCCCGAAACAGGGCGGTTTTTTGAGTTCGCTGTTTGGTGGAGGCGGGCAAACCAAAACGGATACTGCCCCGGCACCGTCAGAGGATGCAAAATCCGCGGATGACGAGAAAACATCAGGGGCCAGTAAAGACTCCAAAGACTCCAAAGACTCCAAAGACGCCAAAGACGCCAAAGAATAAGCGGCTAAACGGCCAGATCCAGGGACGGCAGTATGGTTTATTTCGCCAAATGGAAAATTGTGACAGTTCTGCTGGTCTGCATCGCCGGACTGATTTTTGCGGCACCCAATTTCGTCGATGATAAAACAGCCCGGTCCTTGCCGGACTGGTTACCCCACCAGCAGGTGAGCCTCGGCCTTGATCTTCAGGGGGGATCACACCTGTTGCTGGAAGTTGAGGTGAACGCAGTGATCCGCGAGCAACTGGAGGCCCTCGTCGATGAGGTCCGTGTTGAGTTGCGCAAGGCAAAAATTCGCTATAGCGGTCTGGGCCTGGACGGAGTGACAGGTGTTAAGGTCACGATCCGCGAAGCGGCCAAGACTGAAGATGCCCGAAATTTGCTTCGTCGGCTTGATATCACAACAAATACCTCGGTGGATGGCGAAACCATCCGTATTGTATTATCGGACCGCGCCATCGCTGACCGGCGCAACGCCGCCATGAGCCAGTCCGTTGAAATCGTTCGTCGGCGCATTGACCAGACCGGGACGCGCGAGCCGACCATCCAGCGTCAAGGAGATGATCGCATTCTGGTCCAGCTTCCCGGCGTCAAGGACCCGGAACGGATCAAACGCCTGCTGGGCAAAACAGCAAAAATGACATTTCGACTGACCGATGATCGCGGAGTCAATTCGGACCCGTCGCGACCCGCACCTGCCGGCTCGCTTTGGATGCCGGCGGCTGAGCAGAATTCAGGGACCGGTCGCCCCAGCATGTATCTCATCAAAAAACGCATCATGGTGTCTGGTGAGGATCTGGTCGACTCTCAGCCGTCATTTGATTCCCAGTCCGGCCAGCCGGTCGTCAGTTTTCGTTTTAATACGCGTGGTGCCAAAAAATTTGGTACGGCGACAGCCGCCAACGTTAACCGTCCGTTCGCCATCGTTCTGGATGGCAAGGTGATCAGTGCTCCGGTAATCCGCGAACCCATTTTGGGTGGAAGCGGACAGATCAGCGGAAATTTCACGGTTCAGGAAGCCAACGACCTGGCATTGTTATTGCGCGCCGGTGCATTGCCAGCTCCTTTGGTTATCCTTGAAGAACGCAGCGTCGGACCAGGGCTAGGCGCTGACTCGATTGCATCCGGCAAAATTGCCAGTGTCATCGGTATGATGCTGGTTGTCCTCTTTATGGTTATCGGTTATGGGCGCTTCGGGGCAATGGCTGATTTCGCCCTGATTATAAATATATTCCTTATTCTGGCGGCGCTTTCCGTTTTGCAGGCGACGCTGACCTTGCCGGGGATTGCCGGAATTGTTCTAACCATTGGTATGGCGGTTGATGCCAACGTTCTGATCTTTGAGCGCATTCGCGAAGAGGTGAGGGCGGGACGCACCCCAATTTCGGCTATCGATGCCGGGTATGGCCGCGCCCTGACGACGATCATTGACGCCAACGTGACCACCTTGATCGCTGCGGCCTTACTCTACATTTTCGGCTCAGGTCCGATCCGCGGATTTGCCGTGACACTGGCGATTGGTATCGTCACATCCTTGTTCACGTCTGTTATGCTGACCCGTCTGGTTGTCGTGACCTGGCTCCGCCGGACTCAACCCAAGGAGCTTCCCATATAGGGATGAATTGATATGCGTGGACTACACCTCATCCCGACCAATATTGATCTGGCTTTTATCTCTAAGCGGAAACTGTTCTTTGTCTTTTCGGTGCTGTTGGTTGCATTTTCAATCGGCATGTTTCTGACCAAGGGCCTGAGCTACGGGATCGATTTCAAGGGCGGCATCATGATTGAGATCCGCACGGAAAAGCCCGCTGATATTGGCGATATGCGAAAAACCCTGGGGACCCTTGGTTTGGGGGAAGTTGCTCTGCAGACCTTCGGTCAGCCGACGGACGTGCTGATCCGTATTCAGCGTCAAGACGGCGACGAGAAAGCTCAGCAGGTAGCGGTCCAGAAGGTGAAGTCCGTCCTGGGATCAGATGTCGAATATCGGCGGACCGAATTTGTCGGACCAAAAGTGTCCGATGAGTTGTTTTGGGACGGTGTTCTGGCTGTTGGTCTCGCGATCCTGGCGATCCTGGTCTACATCTGGTTCAGGTTTGAATGGCAGTTTGGCTTGGGGGCCGTTGCTGCCCTCAGTCACGATGTGATATCGACAATTGGCATTTTCGCCCTTATGGGCCTGGAGTTTAACCTCTCCACAGTCGCTGCGGTGCTAACCATCGCGGGATACTCCATCAACGATACGGTTGTTGTTTTTGACCGGGTTCGAGAGAATTTGCGCAAATACAAAAAGATGCCGCTGCCGGAGTTACTCAATAACTCCATCAACCAGACCCTGTCACGGACGGTCATTACCTCGGTAACAACCTTGCTGGCATTATTGTCTCTGTATTTTCTCGGCGGTGCCGTCATTCGGGATTTCAGTTTTGCCATGATCTGGGGCGTCATCATTGGAACCTACTCTTCTATCTGTCTGGCTGTTCCGCTTTTGCTCTATATGAAGATCAAAAGAAGTGGCGCGCTGGTCGGCGAGCCAGATCAAGCTGTCATCGACGCTCCCTAAGCTCTCCTATGTCTATCGACATTACCCCCGCCATTCCTGGTCACCAACTGATTCAGCGTTATGGTGACGGGGGGTTTCGGGTAAATGGAGAAGATTATCCGGGCTCGATCATCGTCCACGAAGAGGCGGCGCTTGCATGGGATGTGACGTCGGTTGATCAGATTACGTTGGCCTGTCTGGCTCCGGTTTTGGAGGTCTCGTCACAGGGGGACATTCTGCTGATTGGGTGCGGCAACCGTTTTACGCCGCCCTCCCGCGAGCTGCGGGCCAGCCTGAAAGAGCACGGCATCGCGCTCGAATGGATGGATACGGGAGCCGCGTGTCGAACGTTCAACGTTCTGATGGCGGAAGGCCGCCGAGTTGCTGCGGCATTGATTGCCACTCCATAAAAAAAACGGGACCCGAAGGCCCCGTTTCTCACCTAATCCGATAACTGGATCAGTATAGGTTCTGCGCAGACACCATGGCGTAGAGCATGGGGAACGACAGTAGAGTGTTGGTTCTGGAGAACAGCATCGCAGTACGAGCAGCTGCGGCTTTTGCAGCTGCATCGACTTCGACCATACCCAGCGCTTTCTTCTGGTTAGGCCAGATGACGAACCAGACATTGAACCACATGATGATGCCCAACCACATGCCGATACCGATAGCGGTGTGCTTGGCGACGCCGTCACTGCCCAAAGTCAGGGCTTCGATCAGGTAGCCGTTGTACATGGCCAGTATCAGACCGGTGATGATGGTCGCCATGGCGCCCCAGCGGAACCAGAACAGGGCGGCCGGTGCGATGACCTTGCCGATGGCTGGTTTCTGCTCATCAGGAATGTTCGGCATATTGGGGATCTGCACGAAGTTGAAGTACCAAAGCAGGCCAATCCACATAACGCCGCTAATTACATGCAGCCAGCGCCAGAGGAAGGCCATGTCACCCTTGTCAGCGAAGCTGATCATGCCTTCGCCAGTCGCGCTGACCATGACCGCCACCATGATGATCGTCAGGACGATCCCGGCAATCACCGTATTTCTAAGATTTGACAGAATAGCCGCCATCGCGGAATCCCTCCTTCAATTATCCATTAAACCCGAACTAAATAAGAATCTTTCTTAAGCGAATGCATGGTATATAGGAGGTTCAGCCAATTCTCCAAATGTTTTCACTTAACATTCGGAAAAATAACAGTTTTATTGCATTTTAATAAAGTGGCGGCGGCAAGTGGATCAGGTGAAATGAGTAGCGATTCGCCGAATAATGACGACGAAAAATACTGTGCGAATCTGGTTCGCCGCTATGACCGGGACCGTTTTTTATGTGGACTTTTCGCGCCCGATAAATTTCGCCGACATATAACGGCGCTTTACGCCTTCAATATTGAGATCGCCAGCACGCGGGAAACGGTAAGCGAACCGCTGATTGGGCAGATGCGTCTGAAATGGTGGTTTGATGCGCTCGATGGAATTTACGAAGGTAATCCACCTGCCCATCAGGTTGCCGTCCCCTTGAGTAAGGCAGTGTCGGCTGGTGGGGTGCGCCGTGACGTGCTGGAAGACCTGATTGATGCCCGGTTATTGGATCTCGACGAGACCCCTCGACAGACCCTGGACGATCTTGTTGATTATGCAGACCGGACGTCCGGTACACTGTCTGAGCTGGTTTTGGAAAGTCTTGGTGTTGATGGGGCAGGGGCCAGACAGATGGCCCGCCATGTTGGCATTGCCCATGCCCTCACGGGAATGGTCCGCGCCTTGCCATTGAATTTTGCCCACCGGCGGGTGTTCTTGCCAACAGAAGTCTGCCGTCAGGCGGGGCTTGAAATTTCTCGGCTTTTGGATCGGGGAATGAAAGACGGTACTCCGCCTGCCATGATCAGCGCCATTGAACAGGTTTTGGACTGTGCACGAGGCCACCTTACGGACGCTCGTAGACTGAGGGGTGATGTACCCAGGAGCGGGATATCGGCAATTTTACCGGGGGTTCTGACGGGCGGGTATCTGAGAGAATTGAAAAAACATGGCAATGATCCTTTCAAGTTACCTCTTAGACCACCGGGCCCTGGTGTCGGAGGAATGCTGCATCTCGCCTGGGCCGCTGCACGGGGCACCATTTAGGTAATGATCAATTGGCCACCGGTTGTTCATTCGGCAGGTTTTTCAGCAAATCGTTCGCGTCGTCGGTGGTTAATTGATCGAGAATATTGTCGGGTACTGGTTCTTCAGCATCTCTCAGCAGTTCATCAAGGCTGGGCGTTGCCGTATCGTCGGTCAGGGAATCAAGCACAGAGTCGACAGGTTCTGCGTCGGAAGTCGTTGGGTTAACCGGGTCGTCGAATAATTCATCAGGCGCCACTTCGCTGCTGGCCGGCGCGTCATCGACATTGGGTTGAGGGGTCAGTTCGGATTCAGCTTCCGTCGCCTTGGCGACACGCTTTAACTGCATTAGCTCATGAGCGGATACCTGCGGGAAGATGTCAGGAGAGTTGACAAAATACAGCATCGCCGCGCCGCGTTTGGTGTCCGGGAAACCACCCCTGGTGTCGTCGAATTTACGAATCTCCAAAATGCTGATGGAGTTGGTTTCGGGGTCGTTGTCCCGCCATGAAATGGTCGGGTTGTCCTGGCGGGGTTTGGCCAGAGGGGCGATAGAGCGTTTCCAGATTTCGGTGGGTTCGCCGAACCGCTTTTGATAATAAGCGGTTACTTTTTCGAAGTCTTCGGAATTGAACAGGGAGTGAAGCCGTGTTGCTGAACCCTGATCGAACCGGGTGATTGCCATCGGCCCCGTATAAAGGATGGTGGCGACCCGGAACGTCGGTCCCAGTTCGTCGGGCCAGTCGACGGGTTCGATGCAGAATAACGTCGTTCCCCGGTTTTTCCGTACACACTGGTTTCTGGAGTCCCTTCCTTCATTGCCCGGCGGGAAGGTGTTGTCCAGACCGACCGACTCACCCAATGTCAGAACGACGCCTGAGAGTGAGGTACGGGTCAGCGCGCCCGAGCGACGTTCGGGGACTGGTGGCTGATCGGCTTTGGTCAGCTCAGTGATCGGCCAATAGGTGCGAACCTCATCAAGCGTTCTGGATGCCACCTTGACGTCTGCCTTGAGTGCGTCATGGGTCGTCGAAAGCTTTTCGTCCTGCTCCAATAAAAGGGACTCACGGGGCAAGTTATCCCTGTCCTTGGGCTGGAATAATTGGGTTAGGCGCGAAAAGAAGGCTTTTTTCCGTTCGTCTTTTTTGGTCATCGGCGATTTTAAGGGATCGCTGTAGGGGGCGCTCGCCATCTTCCGGCGTTTGCCGGTCGCGCCGTCCGGAGTCTTCAGAACTTCCACTTCTTCTGTCGGAATCTCTGATTTCGTTACCTTGATGACGGCCATGGGCCGCCCTTCGCCAACGTTCAGTTTGGATGTTGTCGTCCAGGCCGACTCTTCCAGAAGTTCCGGCTCTCCCTCCGCCACGGGGGTGCCATCGGTGATGCTGGTCTGGGCCTCCCAGCCCTGTTCCAGAGTCTGTCCCTCTTCAGTGAACAGAACAGACAATCGTTCAAGGAATTGCGGTGGAATATCGCCGCGAACCTGGGCCGGGGCCGGTGTACTGACCGGCCTGGTTTCATCGGTTTGGTCAAAGGCATCCAGGTTGGCGATATCGGATTGATCGGGTTCGACAGGGATGCCCTCACCGTTATCCGGAGCTTTCCGGTAGCCAGGAATATTCTTGAGGGTCGTTTTGGTTTCCGGGGCGATGACGGGTTTGCGGTCGTTGCCCGTGAAGAAGCCGATCATACGATCAACCGTCGATGGTTCCTGTTCGGTGTTCGGGGAGGCAGAGGCTTTGGGTTTCATGGCGCCCGCCTTTTCGGGCGGTAGGCCGTGTGAGTTCTCCCGCGCATTTTCCATCCGGCGAATTTTTTCAATGCGCTCGTTAAACCGGACCGCAGGAGTTTTTCGAGGTTTAAGTTTTTTACCCTCCACCATCATTTTTTCTGCGGCGATATCGCTGCGTTCTCTGGTGGGTTCCAGCGGGTCGCGGGGAACGGTATGTGCGTATTTTCTGCGCCCGGCCTCCAGGATGGCATTGGTGTCTACCTGCACATCTCTCGACACCGCATCGCCAAGCCGTTTCAGGCGGTTACGCAGGGCATCGGATACAAGGGTTCGCGGCTCGCCCCGGTCTTCTGCGGTGATGGGTTCTGGCAACGGGCCGGTCTCTAACCCGGGTGAGTCGTCAATATTGGGGCCATCGCTTAGCTGTTCAAGCACGGAGTCAACGGTGTCTGAGGGTTCTGTCACCGGGTCATCGACAATGGGCAGGCCGAACTCGTCCTCTTTCGGCGTGTCCGCTGACAGCAGGCTCTTGATACGACCAAAGGTTCTGGCGGCGCTGGAGTCGTCAGCCGGGTCGAGGTTCTCGTCAGACGGGCCGTCCTCCATCAATTCTTCCAGAAAGGAAGACTCTTTTTCAGGAGCGGGGTCATCGGCTTCGTTACCCGGAGGATCATCCGTGATCTCCACGACCTCCGTAATTTCCTCGATCTCAGTGAGGTCGGCGGCGGAACCGTCCTCCGCAATTTCCGGTTCAGCCTCCAGTTCGCGAGCCAGATGTTTATCAGGGTTTTCTTCGCCGGTCGTGTCGGTCATCCGGGTCGGTACTGATTTGCCATCAGGTTTTGCCGGATCGTCGGGTGTTACCAGGTCAACCAGCGACTGGAAGAATGAACCGACCGGCCCAAGCGTTTTATCGGCTGCGGGCCGTGGTTTCTTGTTAGTCTCACTGCCGCCCTTTTCAGCAAGCCGAGGCAGTTCAGGGGAGGTGCCTTCAGGGGGGGCGCTGCCGTCCGGTTGGTCGACGCCGGGGCCAGCCGCGATGGCGACTTCGCCGATAATCGGAGATTGAGGTTTGCGCGGCGGCATTTCAAAACGATCAACTTTTGCCGTAACCGTGCGTTTGGGTCGTGGTCTCTGAAGTTTCCGCGGCGGCAAAGGCTGGGAGACCCGAGTCTCTTTGGCCGGTCTCTTTGTTGCCGCCCGCTTGGTATTGGCCAGCCTTTTTTGTAGCCTTGGTTTTTTTGTCAGGTCCATGGCCTTCAGGGGAACGGTTTTCCGTTTGGCCGTCTTGCGTGCACTGCGTTCAGACAACAGGAAGTGGGCAATGATGAAATGCCCCTTGTCGACTGCTAGGTCGGCGGGGGTCATGCCATTGGCATTGCGTGCGTTCAGGTCAGCGCCGGCAGTGATGGCTTTTTTAACAGCGCCGATGTCATTGACCTCGACGGCCTGGAAAAGCCGCTGGGATGGGTCCAGTTTCTGAGCGTTGGCCGGAATGGCAAGAATCAGAAAAAGCAGAACGGCGGAGATGGATTTCGCGCAGCCCTTCAGGCCCGGCAAAATCCGGCCCCCCTCCCCAGAATGTGGTCTGGAACGCTGTCCTCGATCCATACCTGATTTTACGACCTTTCCCTGATTGCCGACACCCTATCGGAATTTGCTGTATGAACTGTTCAGGATAACCAGGATTTATGGCGGTTTCAGGGCGATAAATCTGTTGTTTGAAATCCGACTCAGAGAAGGTGAACACTGTAAAAGATCAATAAAAACAATGGACTATAGTCAGTTACGCGTGAGCCGAAACATATCCGTTCTGCTTTTTATTGATTTTATTGGGATTACCATCAGGTGATCCGCGGCTGGGGAGGTTTGGGGAGGATCATGAGAAATTTGTTGGAAAATGGACGAATCGGAACGAATCGGAGGTTGGCAATGTGTCCGGCTTGACAAACTAAATTTATGTGCATATACACGTACATAATAAAAGTAAGCTGAATTTATCAACCAACCTAAGCCTCGCGTTCATTTTGATTCCTGAAAGAGGAACCAATGACCACAGATGAAAATTCCCTTGTCATGACAACAACCCAGTCCTTGGCACCGAGTCCTTGGCCATCTCAGGGCAGGATGATCCTGTTTCGGGCGGCAGTTGTTGCACTTGGTCTTGGGTCTGTGTTGGCGCTTATTAATCAGGGGGCGGCGATTTTTGGACCTGAAGACCTGCAGGTGTTGCCTTTGGCACTTGTCTTTGTGACGCCCTTCGTTGTGGTTACACTTTCGCAAATCCTCGCCATCCGACGCGCGACTAAAGATGTTCAGACCGGGGTGGGGGTCCCTCCTCGGGAGGAACGGTTTCTATCGACGGCACTGTCCCACGGAATTTTGCTGAGGGCGCTTGGTCTAGCGTTGTTTGTCGGCGGTTTTAACACGGTCCTTGTTTTGACTGTGACGGTTTATCAAGTCGGTGAGTTGGGCGCACTCCCGTGGGCATTGATGATGCAATCTTTCAGTCTTCCCGTGGTTTTTGGCGTGCTCTCCCAAACGCTGACCTACAGGCGCTCGGTAATGGCGATTTTTCCCGACGGCGAAACCTCCGGTGAAAGTCATAAAAGTACAGTGATGGCGGCTCAATCAGTCTGAACTGCGATCCAAGCGGCCAGATCCGTAAGCGCGCGTTCGCTGACGACCTTTTTGCGGTCACGCCCGCGTGGCCGTTCCTTTTTGGGCAGGTGATCGGTATCGAGGGGCGGGAACAGACCAAAATTGACGTTCATGGGTTGGTAGGTGTCGGCCATCGCGCCGCCCGAGATATGGCCGAGGATGGCGCCCAAGGCGGTGGTTTGCGGTGGTTTAGAGCAGGGTCGTTCCAGACGTTCGGCGGCAGCAAACAGGCCAGTCATCAAACCGACAGCGGCGCTTTCCACATAACCTTCGCAACCAGTAATCTGACCGGCAAACCGCAGGCGCGGCATGGATTTCAGGCGTAGGGTATCGTCCAGAAATTTTG
>Ga0316204_10005980_pt1 | contig 19343 bp, 16 predicted proteins | sample 6monrhotite_MG_2_FD_205661 | JGI IMG/M metagenome (GOLD analysis project Ga0316204, IMG submission 205661) | Microbial mat bacterial communities from mineral coupon in-situ incubated in ocean water Damariscotta River, Maine, United States -... | ecosystem: Environmental > Aquatic > Marine >...
CCCGGGCTTCCGGGGGAGGTGTCTGCGCAGCAGACGGAGGGGGTCTTCGAGACTGTGGTGATGTGACAAAATAAGGAAAGATCGAAACAAGACCCCCTCCGCCTCACTTCGCTCGGCACCTCCCCCGGAAGCCCGGGGGAGGAGAGCTTTGAAAAAAAACAAGCCATTAAACCCGACCTACCCTCCCCCATGAACATCCTCCTCACCAACGACGACGGGCTCCATGCACCGGGCATCGAATCGCTCCACGCCCAACTCATCGGCTCCGACCATCACCCCGATCCCCTCGGCGATATCTACACCGTCGCCCCCCTCACCGTCCAATCCGCCACATCCCATGGCATCACCTTTCACTCACCCCTGATGACCAAAGATTCATCCATCAACAACCATCCAGCCGTCGCCGTCGACGGCCGACCTGCCGATTGCACCAAACTCGCCCTGACCAACCTTTGGGCTGAAAAACACGGGCAAGGTTCCCGCCCAGACCTGGTCATCTCAGGCATGAACGCCGGTGCGAACTGCGGAATCAATGTCCTTTACTCGGGCACCGTCGCCGCCGCCATCGAGGCGGCATTCCTCGGCGTGCCCGCCATCGCCGTTTCTTTGCACCTCGATAAAGAACTCCAATCCGATCGCCCCAACCCAGATTTCGACTTCGCCGCCCGCGTCGCCCGGCGCGTCATCGACCAACTCCTCGCCGGCGGATTGCCCAACCCCCACGAAGTCCTCTCGATCAATATCCCCGCGACCGGTCGGCTCAAAGAAAACGCCCCGATCAAAGTCTGCCCGATGAACACCCACGCCATGATCGACCGCTTCGACGAGCGGCTCTCCCCCTCGGGAGAACGCTACTTCTGGGCATCAGGCTCGGGGCTCGATTTCCACGGCGCCGACGCCGGCACCGATGTCCCCGAACTCCTCGAAGGCGTGATTACCGTCACGCCGTTGAGTTATGACCTGACCGATCGCGCCCGGATGGGATTCTGGTCTGACCGGGTCGAATGACCAATAGATTTTCGATGTAAAAAATCAGCCGACCATCCAAACGGACAATCGGCCGACCATCTCTCATGTACGGTTTCGTTGAAGATCAGTCGATCTGATTTGCTTCTTCGAGGGCCGCGACCAGATCAGTCAACAGCCCCTGAATAATCTCATCGGTCAGCTTCAAATCTTCAAGCACCTCGGTTTGGATCGTCGGATTCGGATTATCAAGCTTCATCCCGCCTTCGATCATCGAAGCGATCACATCGGCTGCGTGCACGATGTAGACAATCTTCTTGCACTCTGATGGTGCCTGTGTTGGGTTATGGTGATACCCAGCCGATGCGATGAACGGCGCTGGGAACTTCCACTTCTCGCAGAGCCCCTTGCCAAAGTCCTGATGATTTGCACCGAAGATGGCTTCTTCATTGTCAATCAGCGACACGCTCGGATTCCCGTTCTCGTCGATATTGCACCGATCAATCGCATCGATCAGGTTCGAGCGATCATACTGCATCTCGACCATCACGCCGATGTCATGGATCAACCCCGCGAGATATGCCTCGTCGCCGAGCCCCATCCCCAGCCGATCCGAGAGCATCTTGCACGCGATCGCCACCGCGTTGGAATGATCCCACAGGTCTTTGGCGCTACAGAACGGCGTGAGTTCGCCGCCTCGGAACAACTTGGCCAGCGAAGCCGCGATCGCGATGTTCTTAACCGCATTGAGCCCGAGCATCACAATCGCCCGGTTGATCGAAGCGATCTGCCCGGGCAGGCCATAGAACGAAGAGTTCACGACCTTGAGGATCCGCGAGCACAACGCCGGGTCATTGCTGATGACCTCGTGGAGATCCTGAGCCGAGCTCGAAGGGTCTTCAACAAGATCAATAATCTTGAGCGTCACTTCTGGGAGTGTCGCGATATGCGAGATTTCTTTGAGTGCGCCAGCTACGGATTGTTCACGCTGTTCCTGAGTCGTCGTCATGCTTCGCTCCCTGGTCTGGGTGATCGGTGTTCGCTTCCACATCGGCACACCAAAGGCTCCACTTTGGTCCGCATCCGACAATCACTCAACAATCATCATGCACAGACCAAAACCACACGGTTTCAGAGGATAACCGCTGCAGACCAACCAGAATCGATGACAAATCAAGGCTCAATACGCGCAGTGTTTTCGGACCAACCCGGGCTCGCGCCAATCCACCGATCCCAAAATCGCAGCGATCCCCTCGCCGCTGTGCCCATCGCCATAAGAATGCGCTGATCGCGCACACCCCGGATCGGTGATCGCCTCAAACGCCCGCCGAATGGACTCAACTTCTTCATCCGCGTGCATCGTCCACCCATCACACCGCTCACGCCCGGCTTGTCGATCCCCGATATCCACACTCGGACATCCGATCGCTGCCGCCTCGATCAGCCCCGCCGACGAGTTGCCCACCAATGCACCGCCCGACCCACCGCCAGCAGCACCGATCCGCTTGAGCAATCCAACAAACTGCCCCCGCATCAACTGCGGACACACCAGCACATCAATCGGTGCCGATTCAATCGCATTCATGATCCCCCGCCGACCCGGATCAAGATTCGGATGCAAAACCAACACCCGTTTGTCCGCAAATGCCTTGAAAACAAGCTCCATCGCCGCCTGCTCCGCAGCATCATCGCGTCCGATCGGATGCATCAAAGCCACCACCTCAGGCGACCCCAACTCCCCAAACGCCCCGTCACCCATCGCCGGAATCTCATCGAGCCCATCAATCGCAGGCGACCCGACCACATGCACACGCGCCGGGTCTTCGCCCATCTTGATGATCCGATCCGCGCTTGTTTGTGTCGCGGGGAAATGTATATGGGCAAGCTTCGTCATCGCATGACGCATCGCCTCGTCCGCCACCCCCTCGGCCCGATCGCCGCCATGAATATGCGCCACCGGATACCCCCCAATACTCGCAGCCGACGCTGCCGCAAAGGCCTCGATCCGATCGCCTAAAACCACCACACAATCCGGGTCATTCATCTCAAGCGATCGCCCAAACCGCGAGATTCCTTTGCCCAATGCTTCGACATCCGCCAGCCGCCCGACCTGCCCAGCCGTCTGCATCGGAATCGTGTCCGCAATCCCAAACTCCGCCTTCACCTCCCGAAATGTCACCGCAGGCTGCACCAGGTGTGACCCCGCAACCACCACCCGAAGCTCACAGTTCGCCTGCGCATGCACCGCGTACATGACAGGCCGAAGCAACCCAAACTCCGCCCGCGTGCCTGTCACAATCATGATCTTCTTCAACACATCAGTCATTCAAAGTCCTCTTCCACCATCGGCACATCCGCCTCGATCGCCCGCGAAGCAGTCCGACCAACGACGGTATCCAACTCATATGCCAATATCCCCGTTCCCGGGCGTTTGATGGTGAGCATAGCCCGGGTGATGACGGTGCCGGGTGCGATATCGCACACACTCACGACCGATTGGCGAGAAACCTCACGCACATCGCGCTCGCAGTCAAGCACGCGTTTTTCGATTGGATTCTGCCGAACCTCATGCACTATTCCCCAGAGCTGTGATGAACATTCTGGGTCAATCTTTTTAGCAATCTCGACAGATGATTCCAACGAAGAACCTCCGGATTTATACCGAGTTCTAACCAACAAGTTCGTTTCACGCCAATCAACCACATCTGAGGCTGATGCGATATACACCTGAAACTGAGATTCCCAAAGTGACGCTTTATGGTCTGGACCCTTTGCTTTTCGATCATAAGTAATGTGTTTTTCAAGAATACAAGCGCCATATGCAACGGCAGTCGATCCTATAAAACCCTTCGTGTGGTCGCTATAACCAACCGGCAACCCTGTCGCATCAGCGATCGCAACCATACCCCCAAATGCTTCTTCCGGAGCCGGATAACAACTCACACACTGCAACACCGCCAACCGATCCTTCGCCTCATCAAGCCATCCAACCGCCCGCACCACCTCATCGAGCGTGCTCGCCCCCGTGCTCACAATCATCGGCTTCCCCGTCGCCATCAACGCCTCAAGCAGCGGCCGATTCACAATGTCCGGGCTCGCCGACTTATACGCATCCCACGCCAAAGTCTCAGCTGCCTCCACAAGTTCCGTGCTAAACACCGTGACAATCGCATGGATACCCCGTTCGTGCGCACGATCAACGACTTGCGCCATCTCGTCGATGCTCAGTTCCAGCCGACGCAACATCTCAATCGGATCCGTCTCGCCCGCGTTCTTCTGATACGCTGCGAGCTTCGCCGCCTTGCTCATCAGCCGATCCGTCTCGAAAAACTGCAGCTTCACCGCATCCGCCCCTGCATCGGCTGCCGCATCGGTCAGTTCGAGTGCGCGCGAAACCTCACCATCATGATTCACCCCGATCTCGGCGATGATGTAAGGCGGGTGGTTGAGTCCGATTCGTCGATGGCCGATGTTCATAAGAGTTTTACCACAGAGCACGCAGAGCACACAGAGACAAGACAGAGAAGAACAAAGAGGAAGGAGGAGAAGAGAGGGGGAGTTATTCGAGGATGATGCGTTTGATTCCTGCCTTGAGTATGTGTTCGTTGAAGTTGATGAGGAGCCCAAGTTTTTTATTGCTGAGTTTGAGATAGCTCATGAGCTGCGCAAAGTGTACCCGTTTGAGTTCATCGACTGCTTTGAGTTCAATGACCACCCGGTTTTCAACCACAATGTCCATGCGCAGCCCTGATTGAATCGTTCTCCCTTTATACGCCACATCACACACAACCTGTTGCTCCACCGCAAACCCCGATCGGCACAACTCATCAAACAAACATGTTTCATATACCGACTCTAATAACCCAGGCCCAAGTTCCCGATGAACCTGTATCGCACACCCAATAACTCTATGCGTCAACTCCGCATCCCGCCCATCCCACTTCTTCTCTCCCTCTTTTCCCCCATCTTTCTTCCCCCCTCTCTCTTCTCTGCCTTCTTTCTCTGTGTGCTCTGCGTGCTCTGTGGTAAAATCTTTTCTTCCTCTTTCTCTCAAAATCGCATCCGCGACAATCTGATCCACCCGCGAATCAATATCAACCACATCACCCTCACCAGTCACAATCCCCCGCCGATCATTGCCCAGAAAACAGTGGGGCCCCTCGGCTGCACCAACCCGGCGCATCAACGCATCACCCGTCAACGCAATCACCCCGCCATCAGGGATCTGGGCGCTGGGCAAATCTTGCCGCCGAAAACAGTTGTGATATAGCGCCTCACCCTCCCAGGGCAGTACCGATCCAGATTCATCAACCTTGACCGTCCACCACGGATGATGCTTGCCCACCGCAGCAAAGCTCTGCACCGAATCACACCCCGATTCAACCAACAGCCTCACCGCATCGTCAATCAACGATTCCGGGCGAATCGGCACATTGGCATACAGAATCACAATCGGTACCGATTGGTCATCGGGCGACCCAACCGCCTGATACGCATGCCTGGCAGCGTCATCAATCGTCGCGGTGTCATGCGCCAGCTCAGCGGGTCGATCGACGATCGTACATCCGAGTTTGTGCGCACAATCGTTGACATCCGCATCATCTGACGACACGACGATCCGATCAACACACGCCGAGTTCATCGCCGCCTCGATCGTCCACTGCACACAAGGCTTGCCCGCGAGCATCGCCGAGTTCTTGCCCGGCAATCCCTTCGAGCCCGCCCGCGCCAAAATAATCGCCAATGCGCCCGATTCACTCATCGCTCACGCTGCACTCTCGTTGCTGCACGCCGACCCGATGAGTTTCGGCTCGACCTTCGCGCCATCGCCCACAGACCGCATCACGCTGAGCATCTTCTGATACGCCTGCTCGATCCCTTCATCAAACGCATTGATCTGCCCGATCGGATCGCCATTTCGATCGACCACCGCGCCATCACACTGGATATACATCGTCGAGCGATCGAGTTGTTCTTGGCGATCGCGCGGGATCGGTAATCGGCGGATGCGCTGATCGGTCATATGTTCAGGGAGCGGATCAATCACCGCGCTGCCGCAGAGCATGAGCCATTTGTCAAAGAACTGCTCGATCTCCCCATACACCACATCACAGCGCATAATCCGAGGCACAAACCACACCCGATTCAACGCCTCGCTGTGCATCTCATCAAAGATCCCCTGCATCCTCCCATACACCTGATCGAGCCGATCCTGCCCAGTCAGCATCGCATAGGTCTTGTGGGTGTCCGCCAGCAGATCAACCGACAAGATATCGACCCCAGATTCAAGCAGTTCCTTCGCCTCGATGCCCTCGCGGAGCAGGTCTGTCCGGAGTTCAACACACCCGACGCCGTCCTCCTTGGCGAGTTGAATCAACCCCATCGCATCGGGGTGCATCAGCGGATCGCCCACGCCATCAAACACCACCGATACATCATCTCGGAGCGCACACGCCTGCGCAAAGACAGTGTGCGCCTGCGCAATACTGAGCACCGGGCGTTCGATCGGCTCGATCGAGTTGTGTTTCCACAATCCCCATTGCCCGCTGGCCAATCGCCCGCTGCAGGTTTCGAGCACGATTGTCCGTGGGCAGGCGCGATCGAGTTTCTTGGCCGCCCCACGCAATGCTTCCATGCACGCTTGACCCCGAGCCTCGATCGCAGGCCCATCAATCGACTGATACGCCCGCCGAAGCATTGCTTGCCGATCGGCAGAATCGCCGATCACCCGGATACCAAGGTCCCGAGCCGCAGGCGAAACATCGACACACATCCCCTTGGCGATCGGATCAAACTGAGGCGTGATCGGGATGTACCCAACCAACGCCCCGAGCGTCGCGAAGTGGTTCCGCACCGCGCCCGGTTGATCGACATTCTTCGCCAATGACTCAATCGTCACCCGGTCGATCACCATCGTGCCGATCCCGGGCACCGCCTGCGAGAACGCGATCCGTTTTTCTGATTCCTGATGGCGATACCGCAGCACCGTCTCATCGACCAACTCGGGGTCAATCATCGCCCAATCCGCGCCCACAATCGCGCACCCGTCGATCCCACGATCGCCCATCACCCGCGCGAGCAACCCGATCTCGACCTGCTCGTCGTAGACACTCAACATCCCGATCGACCCACGCCAGCACTCGCTCGATTGCATCCTCGCCGAGCCAACCCGGACCCCATGCGCCCGGAATCGCTGGGGATCAACCTGCACAATCTCGATCGCCTTGCGTGTTTTCTTTGTCCCGCTGATCAGCCCACCGATGAGCGAACGGATCGCATCGCCATCGGGTGTGATGATCGTGATCGCATCAATCTGCTCTGCTTGTTCGAGCCGAGCGATGGTGAGTTCGAGCGTGTTCATCCCATCAGCGATCACCTCATCGAGCGATCGCTGGTTGCCTAGTCCGCCGAAGAGTGGATCAGCAAAGACCACCGCATCCACCCGCTCGCGTCGGTCACTTTCATGCCCGCCGCCATCACCCGCGAAATCACCCTCATCATGGTCACCGATCTCATGGAGATTGTTCGTCTGCTTGGGTGCCGTGCCGAGGAACGCATCGCGCCCCGCGATCAACTGATCCACCACCGCCTGGGCGGCATCGCGGATCCATTCAACATTCGTTATATCGCGTTCAATCTGTAGCCTCTGGCGAGCCAGTTCATCATCCCCAGCTTCGATCTCGATCAACCGATCCCGCTTCATCCGATTGAGCACCCCGACCTGATTCACCGCTTCGATCATCCGGAACGCAGCCTTCATCTCCATCACCCGCTCGCCGATGCTTTGCACTTCAAGAATCCGCTTGTTGAGTTTGGTAGGCTGATCCACAACCTTGATCATCGAGCCGAGTATCTCGATCGATTGATCGCTGAGGTATTTGATCCGCTGGGAATCATGAATCAATGAATCGAGCCGAGCATGAATCCGTTTTTTCTGCCCGGGGTCGTTTCTTCGGTGCTCTGCGGTCGAGGGGATATTGATCGCCTTGCTGGTATCTGTCGCACGGATCGCCTCGGCGAGTGTCATCGAACTTGTGTGGAGCTTGCGCACCCCGCCCTCGCTCGCATCGATCACCGTCAGCCCGTTGCTGACATCTTTCTGGAAGTCTGATTCAAACTGCGCCAGATACGCCGACATCTGCTCATCGAGATAGATCGCCCGCCCGTGGATATCCGTCTTTTTGCGCAGCAGCCCGCGCATCCGCACAATCCGCTGCCATTCCATCATCTCGAGCGTGTTGTGGGCGTTGAGTTCGCCCGCCCAGACCTGATGGATCGCCGCCCCCGCTGAGTAATATTGCCCATCGGTGAATCCTAAATCCTGCCCGATGAAGATCACAGGCTCGCACCCCAGATGCCTCGCGAAGTAGTAGCACATATGCGCCACCGTCCCGCCATTGGCGATCTCGCCCATCTCGGTTGCGAGTTCTTCGCCGAGCAAGCCGTTGAGCATGCTGTCATTGACACAGAGCACCTCGCCGGGGAAGGCGTCGATGATCGCCGGGTTTGCCTTGGCTTCAACCACAAGCCGAACCCCGCGGACATCCTCTTCGCTGAGCCCTTCATAGAATCGTTTGCTGATCTCGTGATAATCCAACGCAGCGACAAAGTCGGGCTTGATCCCCTTGCTGAGCATCCCTTTGAGCACGGTCTGCACCGCGATCACCACCACCGAATCTCGAAACGCCGGATCGGCGAGCAGATCAAGATTCCGCTCAAGGCTCGGCCCCGCCGAGACCACCACCGCGGTGCGCCCCTTGCACGAATCCTTAAGCGACTCGATCCCCGCGCTCGATGTATAGTGATCCAGATTCATCAGCGCGTTGCGAAAACTAATCCGCGAGTTGGCCAGCGTTGTAATCACATGCGTCCGCGTCGCCTTGATGACATCGCTGAGTATCTTCCCGAACCGATCCGCGTCCTCGCCGATCCGCTGCACACTCGCCGGGTGATCGACCACCTTGACCCCGAGCCCGACAATCGCTTCGATCCCGACAAACATCTGGCTCAATGCCGATGGATCATCCGCATCAACAATCAGAAAGAACCGCCCGGTCTCGAACATCTCTGAATAATCCACTTTTTCGAGCACCGCCCGGAGCAAGCCCAGATCGGGCTCGAAGCACACCACCACCCCGCACGAGCCAAGCCGTTCGAGCAGCGTCCCGCAGTGATACCCCATCGCAAACCCAACCACTGCAAAGCACGCCGCCTCAGTCGGATCAAACCGCTGGGCAAACCGCTTTGCCTCATCCATAGGCCTGCGCTTCGATGCCAGAGCCACCCCATTGAACGCCCCGCTCCAGATTTTCTCGTCAGTCTCGACAAACTCGATCGCGCCGCTGGCCTGCACCCCACGAATCGCCCGGGCGACCCGGGCGTTCTTTTTTTCGAGTGCTTCGAGATTCTTGGCAAGAATCTCAGACACAGACTCAGACACACCCGATCCATCTTGGGTATTCTGATCTGCACACAACGCATTGAGCTGGGCAAAGTCCATCCGCTTCTCCTGCTGACGATTCAACCAAGGCGCACGCCGACTCCGCCGACCATACACACCGAAGAGTTATCGGCCCATCTTCTCCAAAACCTCCATTTTCTCTCCAATCCGCCCGCTGATTCTGTCCGTATACGATCGGAACCCTGTCCCTATTGAAAGCCAGATCATGCAAAGCACCCTCTTTGAGCCTCAATCACTCCCACAACTCCCCAAGCCAGGATTCATCGACCATTGGGTATTCGAATCCCCCATCCCCCTGGCCCTCGCCTGCATCGCGATTGGATTCATCGCGCTGGGCATCCTTCGCCATACCAAAGCGAGCAAACTCGCCCCGATTTTTCCCGTTCTTGGCGTGGTATTGGGCAGCGGCATCTTCCTGGTCGGACAACTCACCACCACCGACGCCGAGCACCTCGCCGATCGCGCCCGCCAGCTTGTTCAAGCAACAGCCAAAGGCGATGAGCGTGCTCTTCAATCCCTCCTCGCCGAGCAGGTCCGTATCGAGAGTTCGTTCGTTTCGCAATCAGGACGCGCCCGAATCATCACACTCGCCTCAACACGCGGCTCCCCGATGATCCAATCAGCAGCAACCAAAGAAATCCGCGTCGGGCTCCTGGGCGACCAACTCGCCCGCACCCAGATCAAAGTCCGCGTCAAGGGCGACATGATCCCCCCGACAAGCTGGTGGACCCTCGATTGGACCCGCCCATCGCCCGATTCAGACCAATGGGTCGTCACCCACATCGAATCGCTCTGGATCCAAGGCTTCACCAGCCCCTAAAACACCATCAGCCCGTCATTGGTATTTCTTGGGTTATCGCTCGGGTATCGCCACGAGCTGGCTCGATTGAAGCCTCGTCATCTTCCCGCTCTCCGTGCGGATGGTTTCTTGGATTCCCTGCCCGTTGAGCAGGTTATTGGGGAACTTTTCGCGGAGTGATCGCAAAGCGGGCGACTGAGTCGGAGGCATTGTCGAAGCGTCATAATCCCGCTCGCCAAATACCCCAACTGTCACCATGCTCCGCGCAGGAGCATGATAATAAAACGCCATCTCGCCCTGCGATCGCAGCTCACGCACCGCGTCCTCCGCAGCCCGACGGAACGCTGCCAAATCCTGAGCGCTCGGTGTCTGGAAATCCCCGCGCCCATACAGCCCGACCTGAAGCGTATAAATCGCCAGATCACCAAGCCTCCCCTTCACAGTGCGTAAATCATACGACGGATTCGATCCACGCAACGCCTCACTCGAAGGTGGCAAAAAAATCGCGTTCTCAAAGACAAACTGTCCACCGACTTGAGTCTTGAGCACACGCTCGAGATCCTTGATCGCTCTGGGATCTGACTTATCAAGATAATCCCCATACACAATCACCAGTCCCGAATCCCGTTGCTCGATCCTCGCCTGGATCAGCCCGCCCTCTGTCTGGATGACATCGAGCATCTGCTGGGCCAGAACCATGCCCCCTTGCTCGACCTTCATCAGCAAAATCGACCACCCCCCGATGTTGTCACGGGCCAAAAGTGCATCCTCATCATCGAGATCGAGCGCAGGATCAGGTGTCTGGACCGGCTCTGGCGCAAAAACCGCGCTAGATTCGTCGGCATAAAACTGCGTGTCACGATCGCCTCGAGGCTGATCGCCGCTGCACCCAACGAGCAAAACACCCGTCAATGCAGCAAAACCGAGCGCGATAATCAAAGAACGGGAAAAGTTTGGATATCCGAACAAAGCTAAAACTCCCTTGTGATGGTCTTTTTTGTCTTCAAGCACCAGATTCATGGATTATTTTCCAAGGTCCAAGTGTATGTTATACTTCATAAGTGTTTTCGTTGCTTGTGTTTACCCGGCTTGATCGAAATTCATTTGTTTTTTGAGCAAGATCAGATGATGCGTCGATACACAACTCTAGGGATGGTTGGGCCAGCGTGTCCAACAACAACATGTAGTGGGTACCCTGTGGTGGGTACAAGGAATGGGTACAAACACAGACACGGATCGTGTCAAAGAAATGAGGCTTTCTATATGAGTGATATCAATCCAATCAATACAGCACTTTCCAATCGAGTCGGACGGATCTCAGTTGATCCGCTCGGCCCGTCATCGGTCGCAGGCAGAAACACCGAAGATGTCCGGGGCCGTGGTGGGGCTCGGACATCTGATCGCGTCGAAATCTCACGCGTCGCCCAGTATCTGGGTCAACTCCAATCTCCGCCTACCCCAAGCTCCGAGCTTGTAGCGCGCGTCCGCGATCAGATCGAACAAGGCACCTACCTCACCGACGAAAAACTCGATGCAGCAGCCAACGAACTGCTCGATGATATCGACCTCTCAACCGACTCAACCGATTTCTAAACTGATCTCTCAGTATCGGCCTACTGATTCTATACGATTAATCCACACAACTGCTCTATCGCCAATCGGTGCTGGAGCAGTTTTTTTGGCGGGCTACTTCCAGAGTTCTTCAAACGCGATCAACCCCGCGCCCACAAGCCCGGCGTCATCGCCGAGCACGCTCGCCTCGACATGCACATTGCACAGCGACTCCGGAAACACCTCGCGCCGAACCGAATCACGCACAATATCAACATAAGGCTTGCCGATTGCATGCACCAGCCCGCCGCCAAGCACCACCCGATCGAGACTCAACAGCGTCACCGCCGAGGCAATCGCCATCCCAAGCCGATCAGCCGAGTCATCGACCACCGTCCGCACGAGATCATCGCCCTGCTCGTAGGCCATCGCGAGCACCTTGGATTTGATTTTGTGCAGCTTGCCATCGGTCATGCTCGACACCAATGACGGATGATTCGAGCGGATCAGTTTCATCAGCTCATGAGCAATCGCCGTGCGAGAGCAGTTATGCTCGACCGAGCGCGATCCCAGATGTGCCCCCGGCAACAAAATCATGTGCCCGATCTCGCCAGCGGAATAGTGCGCCCCACGATGGAGCTGGGAGTTGATAATCAATCCCCCCCCGACCCCGGTGCCCACCCAGACGCCGAGCATATTGGGTGTTTCGCGTCCGATCCCCGCGCGCCACTCGCCATAGACCGCGATATTGACATCATTATCCGCATACACAGGCACCCCGAGCCGATCCGAGAGCGCCATCGCAACCGGCGCATCGTTCCATCGCAGGTTCACCGCTTCGATCACGATCCCTTTTTCAGGATCAATCGGCCCGGGCACCCCGAGCCCCGCGGTATGAATCGCTGACATCGGAACCCGGGCATCTTCGCACGCCTGGCGGGCAGCTGCTGCGATGCGGTCCATGATGGCTTCGAACCCTGAATCGACCTCGGTTTTGATCTTGGCGCGCCCGAGCACCTCGCCGAACTCGTTGATGACCCCGGCTTGAATGTTCGTTCCACCCAGATCAATTCCCAGTGCAACCCGCGCGGGCTCGGTCGGCTCAGTCAGTTGAGCATCTGGTTGATCGTAGTCATAAGCGGGCTCGTCGGACATGGGCATCTCCAAAGGCATTCGGGGAACACTCGTATCGGGGCGATCGACCAAGAGTATAGATCAAACTTGGATTCCCGGGAACAGAAAACCGCCCTGCTCACCGATCTTCACACAATTCAGCACAGCCGAGCACCCACAACTCGGCATCCCGGCGTCGATTCGACGATCAACGCCGATTCAGCGGGTCCGATCGACCCGATCACAAAGAGCGTCGAGCCGCTGCCTGAAACATGAACACTCCGCCCGATCGCCCGTCCGATCGCGTCTTTGAGTGCTCCGAGCCGACCATCGACACAGCACGAGGCTGATTCGAGATCATTGAACAGCGCATCCTCGTCGATCGACTCTTGCTGAATCAACTCCGCGACACGCTGCGAATCGCACCGATGCCCCGGCGAGACCTGCTCGTCGAAAATCTGAAAGACTCGCCCAGTCGGACACCCGAATCCGGGCAGAATCAGCGTGATCGGGGTGCCCTGAAAATCCGGTTTGAGCCGAGTGATCTGATCACCAACCCCTTGCACCATCGCCGGGCGTGGAATGGATCGCTTCGGATCAAGAAAGAAAGGCACATCCGAGCCAAGTTCCATCGCCAATCCAACGATCGCCGCGTGATCGAGCCTGAGTCTGAAGAGTTCGTCGAGCCCCATGAGCACCGCAGCCCCATCGCTCGACCCCCCCCCGAGCCCGCCGCCGGCGGGGATGGATTTCGAAACACGAATCCGGACGCTCAGTGTTCGCCCGACATGCGCTTCGATCAGTTTGTGCGCACGAACAGCGAGATCCGAACCCTGATCCCATTCAACGGGTTTGTCCTCTCCCTCGCTCTGTTTCCATCCCAAGGCGTAGATTGATTCTTGATTCTCGCAAAGCCGACGAATCTCGATCTCGTCCCACAACTCGAGCGCGTGCATCCATGAGCAGATCGGATGGAGCCCGCCCCCATCAACCCCGCTCACCCGCCCGACCGCCAGCGCGAGATTCACCTTGGCATAGGCTCGGCGGGTCAATGTGCGCATTGAGTGGTTGGTTTGATCCATCCCCAAACTCTAGCGCACTTTGATGTGATCTTTTCTCCTCCCCCGGGCTTCCGGGGGAGGTGCCGAACGAAGTGAGGCGGAGGGGGTCTTCTCTTGATTTGTTTCGTCCAATCAAATACACAAACTCAAAGCCCCCCTCCGACCGCGAATACGCGGCCACCTCCCCCGGAAGCCCGGGGGAGGAGAAATAATGGATACTTTGCCTACAGAAAACGATCTGCCAGACACGACCTAGAATGACCAAGCCCAACAGCCGAGCCGACGATTGATATCACCTACTCAACGGAGCCCGAGATGCTTGTACAACACCTGATCGACGCGATGGAACAAATTGCCCCGCTCAAGCACGCTGAGGAATGGGACAAGGTCGGGCTCCAGCTCGGCGTTCGCGCCCGCGAACTCGTCGGCCCGATCATGCTCACCATTGACCTCACCGAGCGCGTCCTAGCTGAAGCACTCGAGATCAACGCCGGGGCGATCATCGCATATCACCCGCCGATCTGGAATCCGATCGATGCACTGATCGACGAGACCCACACCCAGCGCATCGTCCGCGGCGCGATCGAAGCGGGGATCATGATCTACTCGCCTCACACCGCCCTCGATGCGGCAACCGGAGGCGTCACCGATTGGCTCTGCGAAGGGATCAGCGCACCCGCTGGACAATCAAAGCCCGATACGATTCTGGGTGATTGCCGAGCACTCGAACCCGCAGCCGGAGGCGACCCGGATCGCGAAGTTAAAGTCATCACCTTCGTCCCTAACGATCAAGCCGACGGACTCCGCAGTGCCCTGGGCACCGCGGGCGCGGGCGGGATCGGCAACTATCGGCTTGTCTCGTTCAATACCCCCGGGCAGGGGACATTCCTGCCTCAGGAAGGCGCAAAGCCTGTGATTGGTCAGGTTGGCTCGCTCGAACGGGTCGACGAAACCCGCATCGAGATGGTCTGCTCACGCCACGCACTGGCATTGGTCATCGAAACCCTCAAAGAGTTCCACCCCTACGAAACCCCGGCCTACGACATTGTTGAGTTGGTGCCCGAGCCCGTCCGCAAGGTCGGCGCGGGGCGCAGGCTGGTGCTCGATCAGCCCGCGACGGTGCATGATCTCGCCGATCGGCTTCGGGGACATCTCGATCGCTCGCGCATCCGTTATTCATTGGCAGCCGACGAAGACCACACCTTCAAGACTATCGGCGTCGTGCCCGGCTCGGGCGGCTCATTCGCCAAGCTCGCCAAGGGCGAAGGGTGCGAGCTGCTCATCACCGGCGAGATGACCCATCACGAGATCCTCGCAGCGAGCCAATCCGGACTCAGCATCCTGCTCGCAGGGCACACCAACACCGAACGAGGATACCTGGGGCGACTCCGCGAAAAACTGCTCGGGCTGCTGCCCGATGCACAGGTTGAACTGAGCAAGCTCGATCAAGATGAAATTAAGATCGGGTAGATCTCTGTTTGTCAGCTTATGTTTTCTTGCACACTCTCCTCCCCCGGGCTTCCGGGGGAGGTGGCCGCGTCTTCGCGGACGGAGGGGGTCTTGGGTGCTGATTCGCAATTAAAACAAACAAAAAAACAAAGCAAGACCCCCTCCGCCTCACTTCGTTCGGCACCTCCCCCGGAAGCCCGGGGGAGGAGATAAATTAGCCGTTAGACAGAACTTAATCTGTATCCGAATCATCTGATTTTGTGTTGCCCACGCCCGTATTGATCGTGCCCGCGATATCCATCGGCGCTTCGGGGACTTTCATCTCGGCATCGAAGAGCACCTCCGAGAGCCGACCCGGGGGAATATATTCCACCCGTCCGATGAGCCGATATTCAACCTCGCCCGCGTTGCTCAGCAGATCACCCGGGATCACCGCGGGGAGGGTGAAGAGGTGCGACGAATAAGTGTGCAGCGTCGTCTGCGGGCTCCGCATCCCGGAATAGACCTCTACGCCATCGAGTTCGACCGCGTAATACACCCGGCGGAGCGGGATCGGTTCTTTGTTGGGATTGGTCGCTTCGATCGAGAACTCGATCACCGAGCGATCGTTCTCATGTTCAATCTCGCGGACACCCATCGCCTTGAAGGTGGGGGCGATCGCTTTGTTGCACCCGCCAAGCGAAGCGGTGAATCCAAGAGCAAGCACCCAGAAGATGGTGGATGCTCTGGAAAATCCAGACGGGCGGGCGGGGGTTGATCGGTCAAGTATTTGAGTGTTCATCACACACAACCGTAGCACATCTCTTGAGACTCTGCGCTGTGCCGGGTTGAATATCGGCTGTGTTGAATATCAGGTGATGGTGCGTGGATCGATCTCGTTTTCGATCGCGGTGATCTTTTTGACCCGCCGGGCATGCCGACCGCCTTCGAACTTGGCATCCATCCATGCCTCGACGATTTTATCAATCAATCGTTCGCCGAGCAGATCCGCCGAGAGGCACAGCACATTGGCATCGTTGTGCGATCGTGAGAGCTGGGCGGTGAGTTCATCGTGAACCAACGCTGCCCGGAGCCCTTTGATTTTGTTGGCTGCGATCGACATCCCGATCCCCGTGCCACAGATCAGCACGCCCCGATCGGCGTTGCCCGCGTTGATCTCTTGTCCAACGATGTAGGCTTGTTCGGGATAATCGCACTTGCCGTCGGCTTGCCCGTCTTCACACGCGGAAATAATGCGCGCCTGATGCCCGAACCGGGTCAGGGTGTTGAGCACGATCTCGCCCGCTCCGAGCCCGCGATGGTCCGCGCCGATCACCACACGCATGGATGAAGAATCACTCTGGGTTGGGTCGCTCATCGCAGTATCTCCTCAAGCCTCGATTGGATCAGCGTTTCAAGCTCATCAGCCACCTGACGATAGACCTCAACAGGCTGGCCGAACGGATCGGCGACGGGATGATTCGCATCGAGCGCCAAAGTCTTGTCGGCAGCCTGCGGTGCATGCTCGATAATCACCTGGGCATGGGCGGGGGTCATGGTGAAAATAATCTGGGCCCAATCAATCAGTTCAAGACTCAAAGGCTTGGATCGGTGCGTGCCCAGATCAATCCCCCGCTCGTTGAGCACCTCGATCGCCTGAGCCGAAGCGCTGTACCCATCCCCCGCAGCCACCCCCGCCGAATCGGTGGTGATGGCGATGGCTTTGGGCTCAATCGCGCGGATCATTGAATCAGCGATCGCCTGCGCCATCGGCGATCGGCAGGTGTTGCCCGTGCACACAAAGAGGAGATGCATCTCATTCATCTCCAGATCGTATCCACGGTTCCACCCCGGGCCCAATTCTCGCACCCGCACTGATCGACCCAGAACGATGATTTGATGCACACAGCCGGATCATTGTGGATGACCTGTGGGTATTTCGCTCTTTATCCACCGCCGCCTAGGGTGCTCGGACGCGTCAGAATTCTTGTTTGATCCCCCCGATTTGATCGGACAAGCCGAGCGATGAAATCGGCCCGGCTGAACCAGTGAACGCTCGGCGTTTGATCGCTCAACTCGTTTACTCATAATGAGTAGCGCACGACTACTTTGTATGAGTGTCGATCGAAAGGGTTGCTCATCAACACGGATCGAGTCACCCATTGTTCAACAATGTGGATAACTTGCCAAAGAAGGGTTGACAACAACGGGCGTGAGTGATTAGGGTATGGGTTCAAGATGATTCCCCGCTGCAGCCTCTCCACTCGGTTGCTGAAAAACTGAAAGCTGTTTGATGATGCCTGACCATGATTTCAAAGTCTTGGACGATGTCCTTGCGCACATACGATCTGAACACCCTGCTGTCGCCCGGCGATGGTTTGACGAGCTCGAGCCTCTGGGCATTGTTGGAGGGGCCTTTGGTGTGCGGGCGCATTCTGATCTGCACCGTGATTACCTGCGCCGAAACGGACTCGATGCGTTTAATGATGCGGTTCAGAGCGTCACCGGACAGCTCATCGCGGTTCGGCTATTGGGCCCAGACGATGAATGGGTCGCTGCTGCCCAAAACGCCAAATCCACCAAAGCCCAGGCAAAGCAATCATTGGCGAGCACTGTGTCAGCGCAATCGGCTGACTCAGCGCGCGTTGCGGTCATGCCCAGCTCGTCGGCCTTTGTCTCGAACCATCCGCCTGAATCTCCAAATCCCCCCCCGCCCGCGCCCCGCGCTCATGTTGCTTCCGAGCGCGCTCGGATCGAACAAGACGAGTTCCTCCCTATTAACCCAGACTACGGGTTCGAGCAGTTTGTCATCGGCCCAAACAACCAGATGGCCCACGCAGCAGCGATTGCGGTCTCGGAGAACCCTGGGCACGCCTACAACCCGCTCTTTATTCATGGCGGGGTCGGGCTCGGCAAGACCCACCTGCTCCAAGCGATCTGTCTGCGAATCAAGCGTCAGCATCCCGGGATGACGATGCGGTATCTCTCGTGCGATGGGTTCATGACCCAATACCTCGCTTCAGTCCAAGCCGGGCGGATGGTGGAGTTCCGCCATACCTTTCGCGATGTGGATGTATTGGTGATCGACGATATTCAGTTCCTCGCCAAGCGCGGGCGGACCCAAGAAGAGTTCTTCCACACCTTCAATGCGCTCTATCAATCCAATAAGCAGATCATCCTGAGCTCGGATGTTCCCCCCGAGGAGATCGCCGAGCTCGAAGATCGGCTTGTTTCCCGGTTCCTCTGGGGCTTGGTGATGAATATCGACAAGCCTTGCTTTGAGACCCGGGTCGAGATTCTCAAACGCAAGGCGGAGAACCGCGGGATTGAACTCCCTGAGGATGTCGCTTCCGAGATTGCCCATCACATTGATACCAACATCCGCGAGCTCGAAGGCGCGATCACCAAGCTTCAGATCGTGGCGAGCATCGAGAAGAAGCCGATTGATCTCAATCTCACCTGCCGAGCGCTGGGCGCGGAGTTGGCCAGTTCGGTGACGGTGACGGGCAACGGGGCGACCATCGAGCAGATCATCTCCGAGATTTCGACCTTTTATCACATCAAACGCCCGGACCTGCTGGGCAAACGCAGACACAAATCCGTCGCCCACCCGCGTCAGGTCGGGATGTACCTTGCCCGCAAGATCACCAAGCACTCGCTCGAAGAGGTCGGCGCCCACTTTGGCGGACGCGATCATACCACGGTGATGCACGCGGTGAAATCAATCTCGAAGAAGTGCAAGGACGATCCAGAACTCCTCGCCCAGATCCGCACGCTTGAGACTCGGCTTCGGGCGTTGTGAGATGGGAAGGAAGAGGGGAAAGATAGAGAGGGACTAGGGACTAGGCGGTGTCTGACGGCTCATTTGTTCGGCGCATGAGCGGGGTTGCGCATTTGTGTTTGATCTGCGATACTGATCTCTACCCAAGCCAAGGAATCGGTTTGGATCAGGAGATCAGGGATG
>Ga0316204_10005981_pt1 | contig 19342 bp, 12 predicted proteins | sample 6monrhotite_MG_2_FD_205661 | JGI IMG/M metagenome (GOLD analysis project Ga0316204, IMG submission 205661) | Microbial mat bacterial communities from mineral coupon in-situ incubated in ocean water Damariscotta River, Maine, United States -... | ecosystem: Environmental > Aquatic > Marine >...
GTGGGTGCAGACGACCTGAATGTTCAGGCCGTTCGTACGCTCGAAGACTTCGCTGACCAGATCACATTTGCTCCGGGTGGCGAAACCACCAGCCGGACCAATAACGGTTCTGGCGGTCAGGCCACCATTTCGCTTCGTGGCCTCGGCCCGAACCGGACACTGGTTCTGGTCAATGGTCGTCGCACGACGCCAGCCAATACTGGTGGTACTGCTGATCTCAACATGATCCCGGTCTCTGTGATCGGTCGCGTTGAAGTTCTGCGCGATGGCGCTTCGACGGTTTATGGTTCTGATGCCATTGCCGGCGTTGTTAACATCATCACACGTGACGATGTCGAAGGCTTTGAAGCTTTCGCTCAATACGATGTGACGGGTGAAGGCGATGGCCAGATTTACCGTTACGGCATGACCTTTGGTCGTTCCTTCGACGGTGGCCGCTTTACCGCCAACCTCGAATATTTTGATCGCGGAACCATCCTTCAGGGTGATCGTCCGTTCTCGGCTTGCCCTTGGCGTGAGGCCGGCGGTCAGTTGGCCTGTGGCGGTTCGGGTACAGCTTATCCGGGTCAGATCTTCGGTAATGGTGCCGCTTCACCTAACTTTACCGCTCAGTTCGGTAATGGCGGTGCGGTGTTTGATGCGGGTACGAATACGCTTCGCGCATTCACCGGTGCAGATAGCTATAACTTTGCAGCGCGGTCCTACATGGTCACGCCGCAAGAAGTATATTCGGGTTTCTTCGACGCTGAATATGATGTCATGAATTCTGATCGCTTTGGTCAAGCCACCGCTTTTGGTGAATTCATGTTTGCTCAGCGCTCGTCGCAGCAGCAATTGGCTCCGGTTGGTACCTTCTGGTTCCCGCTTGTTCCAGCTTTCCACCCGAACAACCCAACCGGCGAAAGCGTCTTTGTTGCGCGTCGTTTGGCTGAGTTGACCTCTGGTCGTTTCTTCACGCAGGACGCCTCGTCCTGGCGTTCAGTCTTCGGACTTGAAGGCATGCTGCCAGCTGGCATCTTCTGGGATACATCGCTGTCTTATGGTCGTTATGTTGACGCTCGCGTCATCGACGGTCAGGCGAACCCGGTTCGTGCGGCCGAGGTTCTTTGTAATGACCCGGCTTCTCTTGCTGCGGGTGCTTGTCAGACACCTGCTAATCTGATCTGGGATCCATTCCGGATCAATACACTGACGCCTGCGATCGCCAACTACATGCTGGTGCGTCACTCACCTGTTTCCCGTCAGACCCGTTTGTCCTTCCAGGCGAACATGTCCGGCGATCTGGGTGGTCTGCAGCTACCAGGTGGCGAAATCGGTTGGGCCGTGGGTTATGAGCGTCGCCGTGATACCGGTGAGTTCATTCCAGATGGTGCAGCTCAGATCGGTCAGATCTACTTCGTGTCTGGCAACTCCACACAAGGCGACATCACGTCTTCAGAATTCTACGGCGAAGTTCGTCTGCCAATTCTGTCGGGTGTTGAGTTTGCTGAAATTCTGGCCGTTGAGCTTTCCGCTCGTTCGTCCAGCTATGATGTGTCCGGTACGAATGTGAACAACAGCTTCGACTCCAACACCTGGGCTATCAAGGGTGAGTGGGCGCCGAATGATCAAGTTCGCGTCCGTGCTTCGTTCTCGACTGGCTTCCGGGCTCCGTCGATCGGCGAATTGTTCGCGCCGCAGGCTCAGACAGCTCTGCAGTATACCGATCCTTGCGTGAATTATGGCACGTCTGGCGTTAGCGCCACGACGATTGCCAACTGTAATGCAGACGGTATTAACAGCCCGACCTTTACGCTGACCTCGACTCAGGCGTCGGGCGTTGCTGGTGGTAACCCGAACCTGACTCCGGAAGAATCGGAAGGCCTAACAGTTGGTGTAGTATTCACACCGACGGGCACGCCGATCCTCGAGGACTTCACGTTCAGCGTGGACTACTTTGACTTCGAGCTTACCAACGCTGTGGGCTCGGCTGACGTCAACACGATCGTTTCGCAGTGCTATGCTTCGGCTGGTTTCTCCGATCCGCTCTGTGCTCTGATCGCGGGTCCTGGCTACACCGGTGTAACTGGTACGCCTCTGGCGGCTCCGTTCCCGGGAGCAGGTGGTGCTCGTCGCTCAGCAGTTGGTGTGATCGCCGGTGTTCTGGTGACCAATGCCAACCTGTCAACCTACAACACGTCAGGTGTTGATATCGGTATCGATTATTCCGGTCCGACCTTCGACATCTTCCAGTCAACGGCACAATTCGTTGCCGGTCTGGATGTCACCTATCTGGAAAGCTATGCTTACCAGGTCCTACCAGGTGGCGCGACGTCTGAATATGCTGGTACGTTTGCTCAGGACCCGTTCACGGGTACACCTGCAGCTTTCCCTGAAATCACTGCCCTGCTTCGCATGGGTATTATCGGGGATAACTGGCAGTTCAACTATGTTGGCCGGTTCATCGATGAAGTCGATGCTGCCGCTCCAACGGGTGGTCTGTCGGATACGGCAGAACGTGTAATGTACCATGATGTTCAAGCTGCTTACGACTTTGTCGATAGCGGTGTTGGCCTCACCTTTGGTGTACGCAATCTCGCGAATGAGACACCGCCGTACGTCACTGGTAATGACGACATGAACACCATCAACCAGACCTATGATACGGCTGGCCGTTACTTCTACGGTCGGATCACGATCAGCCGCTAGGCCGATCATTCATAGTTGAGTATGTGCGGCGGGCTTCGGCCCGCCGCATTTTTTTGCAGAAGGCTGTTTGCAATTGGCCGGGCAGGGTGTAGAAGCCGACGCTCGACGCGCAGCTGACCAGGCTGAACGGAGATTTTGCGTTCTGTTGTAGGGGTGTAGCTCAGCTGGTAGAGCATCGGTCTCCAAAACCGAGGGCCGTGGGTTCGAGTCCCTCCGCCCCTGCCATTTTAACAAGGACTAGCAAATTGCTGGTGACGGATTAAATAGGTATAATGGCCAAAACGATCGGTAAAAATACGCCTGTTAAGAAAGACGACGCTCCGGCGCCGAAGAAGAAGGGTGTGAACCCTTTTCAGTTCTTTCAACAGGTCCGTCAGGAAGCCCGAAAGGTAACCTGGACGACGCAGCAAGAGACTCTGGTTTCGACCATCATGGTTCTGATCATGGCCGGGCTGGCATCGTTATTTTTCTTTGCGGTTGATTCCGGCATTTCCGCCGCGGTCACTGCCATTCTTCAGCTTGGTTCTTAAGGGAGTCCGGAACGCATGGCTTCCAGATGGTATATTGTTCAAGCCTATTCCAACTTTGAAAAAAAGGTGGCAGAGGCGATAAAAATTGAAGCGGCCCAACAAGATTTGGAAAGCTGTTTTGAAGAAATTCTCGTGCCGACCGAAGAGGTCATCGAGGTGCGCAAAGGGCGCAAGGTTCAATCCGAACGTAAGTACTTCCCAGGCTATGTTCTGGTGAAGATGGATATGACCGATGCAGCCTACCACCTCGTGAAAAACACGCCGAAAGTCACGGGCTTTCTGGGGTCCGGCAATAAGCCGATGCCAGTATCCGAGAATGAGGTGAAACGTATTCTGGGCCAGATGGAAGATGACGCTGAGCGTCCGATGCCAACGGTCCATTATGACATCGGTGAGACGGTTCGTGTCACTGACGGTCACTTCCAGAGCTTTAATGGCGTTGTGGAGGAAGTGGACGAGGAAAATGCCCGCCTGAAAGTGGCAATTAATATCTTCGGCCGGGCCACGCCGGTTGAGCTGGACTACGGTCAGGTCGAAAAAGCGGCCTGATTACATCTGAGTGCGGGAGGCTGCGGGCAAGACCATGCCGGAGCCGTACCGCGCTCTCCCTGACTGGAGACGAGGGAAATGGCGAAGAAAATTAGCGGCTATATCAAGCTGCAAGTACCGGCTGGGGCCGCAAATCCGTCCCCACCGATTGGACCTGCGCTTGGACAGCGCGGTGTCAATATTATGGAGTTCTGCAAGGCGTTTAACGCCAAGACGCAAGAGATGGAAAAGGGGATGCCTATCCCGACCATCATTACCGTCTTTCAGGACAAGTCCTTCACGTTCGTGACCAAGACGCCGCCGGCCAGCTTCTTTTTGAAGAAGGCTGCCAAGGTTCAGAAGGGCTCGGGAACCGCTGGTTCTACGAATCCGATCGCAAAAGTGACGATGTCACAGTGTCGCGAAATCGCCGAAGCAAAGATGGCTGATTTGAACGCAATTGATCTTGATCAGGCTACGAAAATCATCGCGGGTTCTGCCCGTTCGATGGGTCTGGATGTGGTGGAGTAAATACCATGGCCAAAATAGCAAAAAGAATTGGCGCTGCGCGCGCCGGGTTGGACCGCGAAAAAATGCACACGGTTGAAGAAGCCGTTGCATTCGTGAAAGCCAATGCCACTGCAAAGTTTGACGAGACCATCGAGGTCGCGATCAATCTGAATGTTGACCCTCGTCACGCTGACCAGATGGTCCGCGGCGTCTGTAATCTGCCAAATGGTACGGGCCGCTCGGTTCGTGTTGCCGTCTTCGCAAAAGGTGCAAAGGCAGAAGAAGCTACCAAGGCGGGCGCCGAGATCGTTGGTGCTGAAGACCTGATGGAAGAAATCCAGGGCGGTCGCTCTGATTTTGACAAGGTTATCGCGACGCCTGACATGATGCCGCTGGTTGGCCGTCTGGGTAAGGTTCTGGGTCCACGTGGACTTATGCCAAACCCCAAGGTTGGCACAGTGACCATGGATGTCACAAAAGCCATTGAGGCTTCCAAGGGCGGCGCTGTTGAATTTCGCGCTGAAAAAGCTGGCGTCATTCATGCCGGCATTGGCAAGGCCAGCTTCACCGAGGCTGCGTTGAGCGAGAATGTAAAAGCCTTTCTCGTCGCCATTGTGAAGGCGAAACCAGCGGGTGCCAAAGGGACTTATCTGAAGAAAATCGGGCTTTGCTCCACGATGGGGCCAGGCGTGAAAATTGACAATTCCGAAGCGAGCGCTGTTGCGCCGTCTGCATAGGGCTTGTCAAAAAGGTGTTCTGGTGGTTAACACCGCCGGTCCGGTTGTAGGCGGCATGGTGCCAATTTCGACCAACCTGTCCGAGATCGCAGGGGGTTGACCATTCGGTCAGCTTTAATTCCGCAAGGACCCTGAGTGAGGCAGAGCAAGAATTTACTACTCCGCTGAGGCGGTGTCGTTGGTTCGAGCCCTGGGACAGGAATGCGCTTCGGCGATGTGTTCTGAACCGGTTACGGGGCAGGCACAAACCGTAGCGCCTTCACCGGGTGCTTCATGGGGAAGTGCCCTAACAGGGAGACCGCAAATGGATCGTATGACCAAGGAAGCCTCCGTCGAAGAGCTCAAGGGCATCTTCTCGAACGGCTCCGTGGTCATTGCCCACTATTCGGGCATGACCGTTGCGGAAATGACGGACTTGCGGACCAAGCTCCGGGAAACCGGCGGCACGTTTAAAGTGGTGCGCAATCGTCTCGCCAAGATTGCACTTGAGGGTAATGGCGCTGAGGGCGCTTCAGAGTATTTCAATGGTCCTGTCGGGATCGCATTCTCTGAAGACTTCACCGCTGCACCCAAAGCTGCAGTTGCCTATGCCAAGGATAACGACAAGTTCGAAATTCTCGGTGGCTTTATGGAAGCAGAAGTATTCGACGCCGTTGGCGTCGTTGCGCTGTCGAAAATGCCATCGCGCGAAGAGCTTATCGGTATGGTTGCGGCCCGCCTTCTGGGTCAGGCTGGCGAAATTGTCTCGCGTATCACCTCTCCGGCTCAGACATTGGCCGGACAGATACAGGTTATCGGCGAAAAAGCCGAAGCCTGAGGTGCGTCATTCTCCGCTTTCGAACCAATTCGACTTATCAAGGACTGAAAACAAATGGCTGATGTAGCTAAACTCGCAGAACAACTCCTGGGCCTGACCATTCTGGAAGCCAAGGAATTGAATGACATCCTGGAAGAAAAAGGCATCAAGCCTGCGGCTGCTGCCGTGGCTGTTGCTGGCCCGGCCGCTGATGCTGGCCCGGCTGCTGAAGAGAAAGACGATTTTGACGTCATTCTCGTCGCTGCAGGTGACAAGAAAATCAACGTGATCAAAGAAGTTCGTGCGATCACGGGTCTCGGCCTGAAAGAAGCCAAGGATCTGGTTGAAGCTGGCGGCAAAGCCGTCAAGGAAGCCGCTCCGAAAGCTGAAGCTGAAGAGATCAAGAAGAAGCTCGAAGATGCAGGCGCAACTGTCGAGTTGAAATAGGTTCTGCTTGCAGAACTACAGGGGCATTGACGGACGCGTGGTGTTTTCCATGCGTCCGTCGACCCGTCTCTGAAACAGAATTTGCTAATCGCAGCCAGCCTGCGCTGAGATTAGCCTGATGCTTTCCGCCCGATAACCGGGGGGCAGGCTTTGCAGGCAGCCGCATCATTCCGATGCGGGACTGGAACACAAGGTGCAGCTGACGCTGCAAAGGGAGCCGACATGGGTCTGTCGTTCACCGGCAAAAAGCGCATTCGCAAATCTTTCGGAGTCATTCCGGAAACCGTCCCGATGCCAAACCTGATCGAGGTGCAAAAAAGCTCCTATGATCAGTTCCTGATGAAAGATGTTCCCGCTGCTGAACGCGGCGATGAAGGTCTTCAGGCTGTTTTCAAATCTGTTTTTCCGATCAAGGATTTTTCGGAAAAATCGGTTCTGGACTTCGTGTCCTATGAATTCGAGCCGCCGAAATTTGATGTTGATGAGTGCGAACAGCGCGATCTGACCTATGCGGCTCCGCTGAAGGTGAAAATGCGTCTCGTCGTATTTGATGTCGACGAAGAAACCGGCGCGAAATCCGTTAAGGACATCAAGGAGCAGGACGTTTATATGGGCGATATTCCGCTCATGACGGACAAGGGCACCTTTGTCATCAACGGCACCGAGCGCGTGATCGTTTCCCAGATGCATCGCTCACCAGGCGTGTTCTTTGATCACGACCGGGGCAAGACCCATGCTTCCGGTAAATTCCTGTTTGCTGCTCGTATCATTCCATATCGCGGATCTTGGCTCGACTTCGAGTTTGATGCCAAGGACGTGGTTCATATGCGCCTCGACCGTCGTCGCAAACTTCCAGCGACGACCCTTATGTATGCGTTGGGAATGGACAGGGAAGAAATTCTCGCCACTTTCTACGAGCGCATCAAAGTCAAAACCGTCAAGGGTGGTTGGGCTATTCCGTTTGTTGCAGAGCGTTGGAGAGGCAAGAAGCCGTCTTTCGATCTTATCAACGCGAAATCCGGCGAAGTTGTCGCGTCAGCAGGCAAGAAAATTGCCGCACGTGCTGCTAATAAATTAGCCGAAGATGGCCTGAAGGACATTCTTTTGAGCGATGAGGGCCTGATGGGCCGTTTTGTCGCCGAAGATCTGGTCAACGGAAAAACCGGTGAAATCTATGCCGAAGCTGGTGACGAGATTACCGAAGAGGTAATCGAGGCCTTGCAAGAGCAGAAAATCAAAACGCTCGATATTCTCGATATCGAGAATCAGACCAAGGGCCCGTATATCCAGCAGACGCTGGCAGCGGACAAGAATGACACGCGCGATCAGGCTCTGGTCGATATTTATCGTGTGATGCGTCCGGGTGAACCGCCTACGCCGGATACGGCTGAAGCTATGTTCCAAGGCCTGTTCTTTGATTCCGAGCGCTATGACCTTTCCGCGGTTGGCCGTGTGAAAATGAATATGCGTCTCGATCTGGATGCGCCGGATGATATGCGCGTCCTCCGCAAGGAAGACATTCTGGCCGTTCTCCAAACGCTGGTTGGTCTGCGTGATGGTCGCGGCGAGATCGATGATATTGATAATCTTGGCAACCGCCGCCTGCGCTCTGTCGGTGAGCTGATGGAAAATCAGTATCGTATCGGCCTGTTGCGTATGGAACGTGCGATCAAGGAGCGGATGAGCTCGGTCGATATCGAGACCGTTATGCCGCATGACCTGGTAAATGCTAAGCCAGCGGCTGCTGCAGTCCGTGAATTCTTTGGTTCGTCGCAGCTGTCGCAATTCATGGATCAAACCAATCCGCTATCAGAAGTCACGCACAAGCGTCGTCTGTCTGCGCTTGGGCCGGGTGGTCTGACCCGAGAACGTGCCGGTTTTGAAGTCCGCGATGTGCACCCGACTCATTATGGTCGGATTTGCCCGATTGAAACTCCAGAAGGCCCGAATATCGGCCTGATTAATTCGCTGTCGACTTTTGCACGTGTCAACAAATACGGCTTCATCGAGAGCCCGTATCGCCGCGTCAAGAATGGCAAGCTGACTGATGATGTGCATTACCTCTCCGCCATGGAAGAGGCGCGCTACAGCATCGCTCAGGCGAATGCTGCGATCAGTGATAAAGGCCAGCTCGAAAATGAATTCGTCAACTGCCGCGTTGGACCGGGCCGCGATGCGACCCTGACATCGCGCGAAGAAGTGGACTATATTGACGTATCTCCGAAACAGGTCGTTTCGGTGGCTGCGGCGTTGATCCCCTTCCTTGAAAACGATGATGCAAACCGTGCCTTGATGGGTTCGAACATGCAGCGTCAGGCCGTCCCGCTTCTGCAAGCCGAGGCGCCGCTCGTCGGCACCGGTATGGAAGAAGTTGTGGCTCGTGATTCCGGAGCGGCGATTGCTGCGCGCCGGGATGGTGTAATCGAGCAGGTTGATGCCACGCGTATCGTGGTGCGGGCGACAGGCGGTGTTGATGCTGCTGAATCCGGTGTGGATATTTATCGTCTCGCCAAATTCCAGCGTTCCAACCAGTCCACATGTATCAATCAGCGTCCAATCGTAAGAGTTGGTGATGATGTGAAGGTTGGGGACATCATTGCTGATGGACCATCGACCGACCTTGGAGAGCTGGCGCTCGGCAAAAACGTGCTCGTCGCGTTCATGCCTTGGAATGGCTATAACTTCGAGGATTCCATCCTCATCTCTGAACGCATCGTGCGGGATGACGTTTTCACGTCTATCCACCTCGAAGAGTTCGAGATCATGGCTCGCGATACCAAGTTGGGCCCGGAAGAGATTACACGCGACATCCCGAATGTCGGTGAGGAAGCGCTTCGCAATCTCGACGAAGCCGGCATTGTGTCGGTTGGTGCCGAGGTTGAATCCGGCGACATTCTCGTTGGTAAGGTGACGCCAAAGGGTGAGAGCCCGATGACGCCAGAAGAAAAACTTCTACGCGCCATCTTTGGTGAAAAAGCCTCTGATGTTCGTGATACGTCGATGCGCTTGCCTCCGGGCACGACAGGAACTGTCGTCGAGGTTCGCGTCTTCAACCGTCATGGTGTCGATAAGGACCAACGCGCCATCTCGATCGAACGTGAGGAAATTGAACGCCTCGGCAAGGACCGCGATGACGAGCTGACAATTCTGGAACGCAATATCTATTCGCGTTTCGGTGACTTGCTGCTCGGCAAGAAAGCGACGTCAGGTCCGAAGGGCTTCAAAAAGGGTGAAATCACCCAGGAAGCGCTCGACAATGAGCCGCGCAGTCAGTGGTGGAAAATCGCCATCGACGACGAGAAGGCGATGGGCGAAGTCGAAGCGTTGAAGAAGCAGTATGACGACTCCAAGGCTCGCCTTGATCGTCGCTTTGAAGACAAGGTCGACAAGCTTCAGCGCGGTGATGAAATGCCACCGGGCGTGATGAAAATGGTCAAAGTTTTTGTTGCCGTGAAGCGCAAGCTTCAGCCCGGTGACAAAATGGCCGGTCGTCACGGCAACAAAGGTGTGATTTCCAAAATCGCGCCGTTGGAAGATATGCCTTACCTCGAAGACGGAACGCCGGTTGATCTGGTTTTGAATCCGCTTGGCGTGCCATCGCGGATGAATGTCGGTCAGATTCTTGAAACCCATCTGGGCTTTGCCTGTAAGGGTCTCGGACGTCAGATTGGCGAGCTTTATGAGGGCTATAAGCGCGACGGCGAGATCAAAGAGCTGAAATCAAAGTTGATTGAAGTTTATGGCAAGGCCCAGGAGCTGCCTAAGTCGAATGAGGACCTGGCTGAGCTGGGTCGGAATTTGACCAATGGTGTTCCGATTGCGACGCCAGTCTTCGACGGTGCCCATGAGCCTGATATTGTCGACCATCTCAAAATGGCCGGACTCGATGAATCTGGTCAGTCCAAGCTTTATGATGGCCGGACGGGCGAGATGTTCCATCGCCGCGTTACGGTTGGCATTAAGCACCTTTTGAAGCTTCATCACTTGGTCGACGACAAAATCCACGCCCGTTCTATCGGACCCTACAGCCTCGTCACCCAACAGCCGTTGGGTGGTAAGGCGCAGTTCGGTGGGCAGCGCTTTGGAGAGATGGAAGTCTGGGCTCTTGAAGCTTACGGCGCCGCTTACACCTTGCAGGAAATGCTGACGGTGAAATCGGATGACGTAGCGGGTCGGACCAAGGTCTATGAAGCGATCGTTCGTGGCGATGACACGTTTGAAGCCGGTGTTCCGGAAAGTTTCAACGTGTTGGTCAAGGAAATGCGTTCGCTTGGCCTGAATGTTGAGCTGAAGAACGAATAGTTTTTTAAATTCCGGCGGAGCTTGCCTGGCTCCGCCGTCACTCCCTTTTAGGAGACGGCAACATGAACCATGAGGTCATGAACATCTTCAACCCGGCTGCCGAAGGCCCGTCCTTCGACCGTATCCGGATCTCGCTTGCCAGCCCGGAAAAAATCCGGTCCTGGTCTTTTGGTGAGGTGAAGAAGCCTGAGACGATCAATTATCGGACCTTCAAGCCTGAGCGCGATGGTCTGTTTTGTGCGCGTATCTTTGGACCAACCAAGGATTACGAATGTCTGTGCGGGAAATACAAGCGCATCAAATTCAAAGGTATTACCTGCGAGAAGTGCGGTGTTGAGGTTACTTTGGCGCGTGTTCGTCGTGAACGCATGGGCCATATCGAACTCGCCGCGCCGGTTGCGCATATCTGGTTCCTGAAATCGCTACCGTCCCGGATTTCGATGATCCTCGACATGGCGCTGAAGGATGTGGAGCGTGTGCTCTATTTCGAGCAATTCCTCGTCACCGAACCCGGCCTTACTCCGCTCCAGCCATTCCAGCTTCTTTCCGAAGAAGAATACATGGATGCGCAGGAAGAATATGGCGAAGACGCCTTTAGTGCCAGCATTGGTGCTGAAGCCATTCGTGATGTTCTGATGAATATGGACATGGAAGCTGTTGCGACCCAAGTCCGTGAAGACATCAAGGAAACAGGTTCCGAGCTGAAACTGAAGAAGTTTGCGAAGCGCCTGAAGCTTCTGGAAAACTTTATTGCGTCGGGCAATCGCCCTGAGTGGATGATCATGACGATCGTTCCGGTCATTCCACCGGAATTACGTCCGCTGGTTCCGCTGGATGGTGGTCGCTTTGCAACATCTGATCTCAACGATCTTTATCGCCGCGTCATCAACCGTAATAACCGTCTGAAGCGACTGATCGAGCTGCGCGCACCTGACATCATCATCCGCAACGAAAAGCGGATGTTGCAGGAATCTGTCGATGCATTGTTCGACAATGGTCGTCGCGGCCGGGTTATTACCGGTACCAATAAGCGCCCACTAAAATCCCTCTCCGACATGCTGAAGGGTAAGCAGGGGCGTTTCCGCCAAAACTTGCTCGGCAAGCGCGTCGATTATTCTGGCCGTTCGGTTATCGTCGTGGGTCCGGAACTGAAGCTGCACGAGTGCGGTTTGCCAAAGAAAATGGCGCTGGAGCTCTTCAAGCCGTTCATTTATGCGCGGCTGGATGCGAAGGGCCTTTCTGGCACCGTCAAGCAATCAAAGAAGCTGGTCGAAAAAGAACGTCCGGAAGTCTGGGATGTATTGGACGAAGTGATCCGCGAGCACCCGGTTCTCCTGAACCGTGCGCCAACGCTTCACCGTCTGGGCATTCAAGCCTTTGAACCCAAACTGATTGAAGGTAAGGCGATCCAGCTTCACCCGTTGGTTTGTGCCGCTTTCAACGCGGACTTTGATGGCGATCAGATGGCCGTTCACGTTCCGCTTTCGCTGGAAGCTCAGCTTGAAGCGCGCGTTTTGATGATGTCGACGAACAACATCCTTTCGCCTGCCAATGGCAAGCCGATTATCGTGCCGTCGCAGGATATCGTCTTGGGCCTCTACTATCTTTCTGTCGACAAGGAAAACGAGCCAGGCAATGGCACGACATTCGCGACCATGGCGGAAATGGAAGCAGCGCTCGAAGCTGGCGTCGTTACTCTGCATTCGAAAATCGCGATGCGGTATGACACTGTCGATGAAAACGACCAGCCAGTTCGCCTGCGCGTCGATACCACGCCGGGTCGGATGATGATTATTGACCGTCTGCCTAAGCACGCTCGCGTGCCATGGACGGTTGCGAATGAACTGATGACCAAGAAGGCTATCGGTACGGTGATTGATGAGGTGTATCGTCACTGCGGCCAGAAGGCGACGGTCATCTTTGCTGACCAGATTATGGCCCTCGGTTTCCGTGAAGCTTGTAAGGCTGGTATTTCCTTCGGCAAGGATGACATGCTCATTCCGGAAGCGAAGAAGACACTGGTCAACGAAACCCGCGCACTCGTTGGCGAATACGAGCAGCAATATGTTGATGGCCTCATCACGCGTGGTGAGAAATACAACAAGGTTGTTGATGCTTGGGCGAAATGTACCGACCGCGTCGCCGACGCCATGATGGACGAAATCGCTCAGCCTTATGAGTTTGAAGGCAAGATGGAAGTGAACTCCGTCTACATGATGGCTCACTCAGGCGCACGTGGTTCGAAAAACCAGATGAAGCAGTTGGCAGGTATGCGTGGCCTTATGGCCAAGCCGTCCGGCGAGATCATCGAAACGCCGATTGTGTCGAACTTTAAAGAAGGTCTGACCGTTCTTGAATATTTCAACTCGACACACGGTGCTCGGAAAGGTCTGGCCGATACGGCGCTGAAGACCGCTAACTCCGGGTATCTGACCCGCCGTCTGGTGGACGTTGCGCAAGATTGCATCGTTTCCGAAAAAGATTGCGGCACCAGCGAAGGCATCAACATGGAAGCCGTCGTTGACGGTGGTGACATTGTTGTATCGCTCGGTGATCGCGTTCTGGGCCGTTATGCGGCGGAAGATGGCAAAGGCGAAGATGGCAATGTTGCCATTAAGGCCGGCGAATTTTTCGACGAAGAAAAAGTGCTCGAACTGGAGGCGGCTGGTGTTCAGTCCATCCGTGTTCGCTCACCACTGACCTGCGAAACGCGCACCGGTATTTGCGGCACCTGTTATGGTCGCGATCTGGCCCGTGGGACGCCGGTGAATATGGGCGAAGCTGTCGGCGTTATCGCGGCCCAGTCGATTGGTGAGCCCGGCACACAGCTGACCATGCGGACCTTCCACATTGGTGGTACCGCTCAGGTGTCCGAGCAATCTTTCATTGAAGCCACTCACGAAGGCAAGGTGTCGTTTGATAACCGTGCAACAGTGAAGAACGCCGATGGCTTCTTCATTGCGATGTCCCGTAACATGATGATGAGAATCGTCGACAAGGACGGCAAGGTCCTTGAATCGCACAAGTTGACCTACGGTGCCAAAGTGCACTTCGACGAAGGCAAGGCCATCAAGCGCGGAGAGCGGATGGCGGAATGGGATCCATATACCACCCCAATCGTCACCGAGACCGGTGGCACAGCCAAGCTCATCGACATCATCGACGGTATATCGGTCAAGGATGAAGCCGACGAAGCCACGGGCATCTCGTCGCGCGTCATCATTGACTGGCGTTCTGCTCCCAAAGGGGCTGGCCTTCAGCCGATGGTGGTCGTTCAGGACAAGAATGGTGAACCGATCAAGTTCGAAAACGGTTCCACTGCAAGCTACATGCTCGCCGTGGGCGCCGTTCTCTCGGTCCAGGACGGCGATACTGTGAAGCCGGGTGACGTGATTGCACGTATCCCGACAGAGGGTGCCAAGACTCGCGACATTACCGGTGGTTTGCCACGGGTTGCCGAGCTCTTCGAAGCGCGTCGTCCGAAAGATCATGCTGTGATCGCGGATATTACGGGCCGCGTCGAATTTGGTCGCGACTACAAGAATAAGCGCCGTATTTCGATCGTGCCGGAGGATGATCCGGAAGGTAAGGTCGATTATCTCGTACCAAAGGGTAAACACCTGACGGTACAGGAAGGCGATGTCATCCAGCAGGGCGAATACCTGCTCGACGGCAATCCTGCGCCGCATGATATCCTCTCCACTCTCGGCACAGAGGCGTTGGCGAATTATCTGGTGACGGAAATTCAGGAAGTTTATCGTCTGCAGGGCGTGCCGATTAACGACAAGCATATCGAAACGATCGTCCGGCAAATGCTGCAGAAGATTGAAATTTCAAATCCGGGCGATACGTCATGGTTGGTCGGGGAGCAGGTCGATAAGATCGAATTCCTTGAAACCAATGACCGGTTGACCAAGAAGAAGAAGAAACTGGCTGAAGGTAAGCCTGTTCTGCTGGGTATCACGAAAGCGTCCCTGCAGACCCGCTCTTTCATCTCTGCGGCGTCTTTCCAGGAAACGACCCGCGTGCTGACCGAAGCTGCTGTACAGGGCAAGGTCGATACGCTGGAAGGCCTGAAAGAGAACGTCATTGTGGGTCGACTGATTCCCGCCGGTTCCGGCAGTGGCATGCGCCGCTATCAGGTATTGGCCGATGATCTGGACACCGTGATGCTGAAGCAGCGGAAGAAAGCAGCTGCAGCCGTGGCTGAAGCCCTGCCGACCGAAATCGCCGATGCCGCTGACGCGGAAAAGGCGGAAGAAGCAGCAGAAAACACCGAAGAATAGGTCTGGATTCCGGACCTGAAATGAAAGGGCTGCCGCATTGCGCGGCGGCCCTTTTTATTGGGAAAAAGCACTCCCGCAAAAATCCGTATCAGGCGCTTGACCTTTGCAAATCCCGCGCATAGGTTCCGCGCCTGAATTTCGAGGGCGAGCCGTAGGTGATTATCTGCCTATACGTCGTCCGGGAATACGGAAAAAGATCAACAGATCGGCGGGCGAGGCGCTAGCGCTTTGCACGTCGGCTTTTATGCGTTCCGACCAGCTTTCGGACGAACGCGCAGATAACGGACAGAGGCGTATGCCGACGATTAATCAGCTTATCCGCAAGCCGCGGAAAGACAAACCGAAACGCAACAAAGTGCCGGCCCTGCAGGCTTGCCCGCAACGCCGCGGCGTTTGTACGCGCGTCTATACCACGACACCGAAAAAGCCGAACTCGGCTTTGCGGAAAGTGGCAAAGGTGCGTCTGACCAACGGTCATGAGGTTGTGAGCTACATTCCGGGCGAAGGCCATAACCTGCAGGAGCACTCCGTGGTCCTGATTCGGGGTGGCCGGGTAAAAGACCTTCCGGGCGTTCGCTACCACATCCTGCGCGGTGTTCTGGATACCCAGGGCGTCAAGGATCGTCGTCAACGTCGTTCGAAATACGGCGCGAAGCGGCCGAAGTAGGAGATACCTGAATGTCACGTCGTCACCGCGCGGAAAAACGCGAGATTCTTCCAGACCCGAAATTCGGCGATAAGGATCTAACCAAATTCATGAATTACCTGATGCTCGACGGCAAGAAGTCTGTCGCCGAATCCATCGTCTATGGTGCTTTCGAAATGATCGAACAGAAGGCCAAGCGCCAACCTGTTTCGATTTTTCATGAAGCCCTGGAAAATGTTTCACCGGAAGTTGAGGTTCGCTCCCGCCGTGTCGGTGGTGCGACCTATCAGGTGCCGGTTGAAGTGCGTGCCGAACGCAAGAAAGCTCTGGCTATCCGTTGGCTGGTGGCTGCTGCGCGCGGTCGCAATGAAAACACAATGCGCGAGCGTCTCGCTGCTGAACTGCTGGACGCATCGTCCAATCGCGGAACTGCTGTGAAGAAGCGCGAAGACACGCACCGGATGGCGGAAGCCAACCGCGCCTTCTCGCATTATCGCTGGTAAATCTTACTAACGCCGACCTCCCCAAGGACGACTATAATGGCCCGCACGCACAAGCTCGAAGACTATCGTAACTTCGGTATCATGGCGCATATCGATGCCGGTAAAACGACGACGACCGAGCGCATCCTCTATTACACTGGCAAAAGCCATAAGATCGGTGAAGTCCACGATGGCGCAGCCACGATGGACTGGATGGAGCAAGAGCAGGAGCGCGGCATTACGATTACGTCGGCTGCCACGACTGCTTTTTGGAACGATAAGCGTCTGAATATCATTGATACGCCCGGACACGTTGACTTCACGATTGAGGTTGAACGTTCTTTGCGCGTGCTTGATGGTGCGGTCGCTCTGTTGGACGCCAATGCGGGTGTTGAGCCTCAGACTGAAACAGTTTGGCGCCAGGCCGAGAAGTATCACGTCCCGCGTATGTTCTTCGTGAACAAAATGGACAAGATCGGTGCTGATTTCTATCGCTCCGTTGAGATGATGGTTGAGCGCCTTGGCTGTGTGCCTATCGCTGTTCAATTGCCAATCGGCGCTGAGAACGACTTCAAAGGCGTGGTCGATCTGATCAAAATGAAAGCCATCATCTGGAATGATGAGAGCTTGGGTGCCAGCTTCGAAGAAGTTGATATTCCGGCTGACCTGGTCGACAGGGCTGCCGAATGGCGCCTGAAGATGATCGAAGCCGCTGTCGAGCTGGATGAAGCTGCCCTCGAAGCTTATCTGGACGGTGAGGAGCCTTCTGTGGATACGCTTAAGGCGTTGATCCGTAAGGGAACGATCAATCTCGATTTCCACCCTGTTTTGTGTGGTACGGCCTTCAAGAATAAAGGCGTTCAGCCTCTTCTTGATGCGGTTGTAGACTTCCTGCCTAGCCCGGTTGAAGTGCCGGCGATCAAGGGCATCGATGCCAGAACGGAAGAAGACATCGTCCGTAAATCCTCGGATGACGAGCCTGTATCTATGCTGGCGTTCAAGATTATGGACGACAAGTTTGTTGGCACGCTGACATTCTGCCGGATTTATTCCGGCAAGTTGTCGACCGGTATCTCCCTTCAGAATACCGTGAAGGACAAAAAAGAGCGCATTGGTCGTATGCTGGAAATGCATTCCAATAGCCGTGAAGATATCAAGGAAGCCTATGCTGGCGACATTGTTGCCATTGCAGGCCTGAAAGATACGACGACGGGCGACACGCTTTGCGATCCCCTGCACCCGGTGATTCTGGAACGCATGGAATTTCCGGATCCGGTGATTGAGATTGCGGTCGAGCCAAAATCGAAAGCTGATCAGGAGAAGCTGGGCATTGGCCTGCAAAAACTTGCCGCTGAAGATCCATCTTTCCGCGTTTCGACAGACGAAGAATCTGGTCAAACTCGCATGGCGGGTATGGGCGAGCTTCACCTCGACATTCTGGTTGACCGTTTGCGTCGTGAATTCGGCGTTGAAGCGAATATCGGCGCACCACAGGTGGCCTACCGTGAAACTCTCGGTCGGGAAGCTGAAATCGTTTACACTCACAAAAAGCAGTCGGGCGGTTCCGGTCAGTTTGCTGAAGTGAAGATTGTTTTTGAACCGCGCGAGCCGGGTGAAGGGTTCGAGTTTGAATCCAAGATCGTTGGCGGTAATGTTCCGCGGGAATTCATTCCCGGCGTTGAAAAGGGCATTCGCTCTGTCATGGACGGTGGCCTGTTGGCTGGTTTCCCGGTCATCGATTTCAAAGCAACGCTTCTTGACGGCAAGTATCACGACGTTGATTCGAGTGTTCTGGCGTTTGAAATCGCGGCACGCGCAGCGTTCCGTGAAATTAAGGGCCCGGCCAAGATGAAGCTTCTTGAGCCGATGATGAAAGTCGAAGTCGTGACCCCGGATGAATATACCGGATCGGTTATTGGCGACTTGAACTCGCGTCGTGGTCAGATCCAGGATCAGGAAATGCGCGGAAACGCGACAGTAGTGAACGCAATGGTGCCGCTGGCAAATATGTTCGGTTACATCAATGCGCTTCGGTCCTCCACTCAGGGGCGTGCGCAGTTCACCATGCAATTCGACCACTACGAACCTGTTCCGCAGGCTGTGGCCGACGAAGTCATTGCGAAGATCGCATAACGCGATTTTCGTTTGGAATTAACTCGAAACTTGGAGCACTGTAATGGCCAAGGAAAAGTTTGAGCGTACGAAGCCGCACGCGAACATTGGCACGATTGGTCATGTTGACCACGGCAAGACGACGCTGACGGCGGCGATCACGAAGTATTTTGGTGATTTCCAGGATTATGATCAGATTGACGCGGCGCCGGAAGAGAAGGCCCGTGGGATCACGATCTCGACGGCCCACGTTGAGTATGAGACCGAGGCGCGTCACTACGCCCACGTTGATTGCCCGGGTCACGCGGATTACGTGAAGAACATGATCACCGGCGCAGCCCAGATGGATGGCGGCATTCTGGTTGTGAACGCGGCTGATGGCCCGATGCCACAGACACGCGAGCACATCCTTCTGGCACGTCAGGTTGGCGTTCCGGCTCTGGTGGTGTTCCTGAACAAGGTTGATCAGGTGGATGATGAGGAGCTTCTCGAGCTCGTCGACATGGAAGTTCGCGAACTTCTGTCTTCCTATGATTTCCCGGGCGACGACATTCCGATCATTGCCGGTTCGGCTCTGGCGGCTCTTGAGGGTCGTGATCCAGAGATTGGTGAGAACAAGATCCGCGAATTGATGGCGGCTGTGGATGAGTATATCCCAACGCCGGATCGTCCGATTGATCTTCCCTTCCTGATGCCGATTGAGGATGTGTTCTCAATTTCGGGTCGGGGTACGGTTGTGACCGGCCGGATCGAACGCGGTATCGTCAAGGTTGGCGAAGAGATTGCGATCGTGGGTGTCCGCGATACGAAGACGACGACCTGCACAGGCGTTGAGATGTTCCGCAAGCTGCTCGATCAGGGTCAAGCTGGCGACAATGTGGGTGTTCTGCTGCGCGGTGTTGACCGTGAAGGCGTTGAGCGCGGTCAGGTTCTGGCCAAGCCGGGTTCGATTACGCCACACGCGAAGTTCGAAGCTGAAGCCTATATCCTGACGAAGGAAGAGGGTGGTCGTCACACACCATTCTTCACCAATTACCGTCCTCAATTCTACTTCCGCACAACGGATGTGACGGGTGTTGTGAGCCTGAAAGAGGGCACTGAAATGGTGATGCCAGGCGATAATGCCGAGCTGAGCGTTGAACTGATCACGCCAATTGCGATGGATCAGGGCCTGCGTTTCGCTATTCGCGAAGGTGGCCGCACTGTCGGCGCCGGCGTGGTGGCTAAAATCACCGACTAGGGCTTACCCCCAAGTCAAACCAAATCAGGGGCGTTGCC
>Ga0316204_10005982_pt1 | contig 19340 bp, 13 predicted proteins | sample 6monrhotite_MG_2_FD_205661 | JGI IMG/M metagenome (GOLD analysis project Ga0316204, IMG submission 205661) | Microbial mat bacterial communities from mineral coupon in-situ incubated in ocean water Damariscotta River, Maine, United States -... | ecosystem: Environmental > Aquatic > Marine >...
AAGAAATTTTTCTCACAATAAGGCTTGATATACTCTGCCGATTCCTCTAAAAAGCGCGTGCTAACGTTTTTCTATTTCGACCGCTATCTCCCTAATACGGCGTTCAGTCACTCGATCCAGACCTACCACGCCTCGCTGTCGCATCCCGCGGACAGATTTTATTATGGAGAATACGGATATGGCCAATGGCACCGTAAAATGGTTTAACTCAACTAAAGGCTTCGGCTTCATCGCACCAGACAATGGCGGCAAGGACGTGTTTGTACACATTTCTGCTGTTGAGCGCGCTGGATTGACCGGCCTAGCTGACGACCAAAAAGTTACTTTCGACATCGAGCCTGGACGCGACGGTCGCGAATCGGCTTCGAATATCGCTTTGGCGTAAGCCAAAGACCTAACGACAAATTTAGACGCGGTCCTTACCCAAGGGCCGCGTTTTTTCGTTTCAAGATGGCGCACAATGCGCCTTCCAAAACTGTGACCGCACGGCAATATGCTGGCAACGCAGGGCGTCGACATAAACGGCCCACAACAGACGCTCATGGCGTCCAGCATTCACATCGTCCAGTACCGCGGCCCAAGCACGTCGGTCCGGCTCCGACCTCTCACTGTTGGTTCATACAGAATCGGGCTGAGGGCATTTCCGATGGAAAACTCGTGAACACCTTGGACGGATAGTTTCGCACCTAGTCGCCTCAACCAGGGCACCTTGCCAACATCGCAGATCATGAATCGCGCCACCCGCCGATCCGTCACGGCCACAGGCCCGTTAATGGCATTCTTGCTGGTCACAAATACGATGAACGGCCCCAAAAACAGCGGATTGCAACAAAATCAACGGTTTGCGGATGTAATTGTGGTACCCAAGGCCGGACTCGAACCGGCACGATGTCTCCATCGGGGGATTTTGAATCCCCTGCGTCTACCATTCCGCCACTTGGGCACGCTGTTGAGGCTCAACCAATTATCGAGTCTCAGCGTAGGCGCTGTGTTAGTAAAGTTTCGCGCCAAGGTAAAGCCACGACTTTCGGAAAATCCAAGGAAAATTGGAAAAGATTTCCGTGCCAAGGAGTGCAGTTCAACGGTTTGCTAACCTCGCGCGGTAAGGTATTGGGGGTACAGCACCTTTGAGGCAGAGCAGAATGATAAAACCGCTTTACGACTGGACTATGAATTTGGCCGCGCATCCGCGCGCAATATGGGCGTTGGCGTTCATTGCCTTTATCGAAGCGTCGGTTTTCCCGATCCCGCCAGATGTATTGATGATCCCGCTCATCCTCGCGCAGCCGAAACGCGCATGGTTTATTGCGGGCGTCGCGCTTGTTGCGTCGGTGGCTGGCGGATTGTTGGGATACACAATCGGCGCGTTCTTTTATGACTCGATTGGCGCACCCATTCTTGAGAGTCTTGGCAAAGGCGACTCGGTTCTTGAATTCAACGAACGCTTCAACGACTACAGCTTCTGGGCCGTGCTTGTTGCCGGCGTGACGCCCTTCCCGTTCAAGGTCATTACGATCCTTTCGGGCTGGACCGCGATGCCGCTTGGCGTTTTCATAACCACGGCAATCATCGCGCGTGCATTGCGGTTCTTCATCGTCGCGGCGCTGTTGTGGAAATTCGGCTCTCCCATTCGTGATTTCATTGAAAAGCGGCTTGGGTTAATGTTCATTTTGTTCGTCGTAGTCTTGATGGGCGGCTTTTATCTGGTGAAATTCATATGACACGTAACGGTTGGATCTTACTTGCGACGCTCGGTTCTCTGGCTTTGATGCTTGGGGCGTGGGGCTTTGAATACATCGGCGGCTACGCGCCTTGCCGCATGTGCTATTGGCAGCGGTACCCGCATATCGCAGCGATCGTGATCGGGGCTGTGGCCTTGTTCGGATTGCCTTGGCTGGCGTGGTTTGGCGCACTTGCGGCAGCGACAACCGGCGGCATCGGGATTTATCATACGGGCGTTGAACAAGGCTGGTGGGAAGGCCCAAAAAGTTGCACTGGCGGTGGGCCGGACCTTGGCGCCATGACGGGCGCTGACCTGCTTGCGATTGAAGGCCCGAAACTTGTCATGTGTGATGAGGTTGCCTGGGCGATGTTTGGGCTTTCAATGGCCAGCTGGAACGTCGTTTTTTCAGCGATAATCCTGATTTTCTGGCTTCGGGCCGCCCGCAGTCCGGTATAAGGCCAAACCACGCTGATATCTGCCATTGCGCCCTATATCCTGCCTCTGATATAGTCAGGTTAACAAAATATAGTGGCATTTAACCGACGAGGCAGAGCTGTTGAGCGATACCCCAGAAACGCCCGAAAACACGGACGACGATAGCCCAGAACGTTACGTATACGACGGTCCTTCCATCTCAATCGAAGACGAGATGAAGACGTCCTATCTCGACTATGCGATGAGCGTTATCGTCAGCCGAGCGATCCCAGACCTGCGCGACGGGTTGAAGCCGGTGCACCGACGCATTCTGTATGCGATGCACGAAACTGGGAATACGCACGACAAATCCTATCGAAAATCTGCACGTCCAGTAGGCGACGTCATGGGTAAATATCACCCCCATGGTGACAGTGCGATCTACGATGCGCTTGTGCGTATGGCACAGGATTTTTCGATGTCCTTGCCGCTTCTCGATGGCCAAGGCAACTTTGGGTCGATGGATGGCGATAACCCTGCTGCGATGCGTTACACCGAAGTGCGTATGGACAAGCCTGCCGCATCGTTGCTGGCTGACATCGAAAAAGACACGGTCAATTTCCAAGACAACTACGACGGCAAAGACCGCGAACCATCGGTTCTTCCTGCCCGCTTTCCAAACATGCTGGTCAACGGCGCTGGCGGTATTGCGGTTGGTATGGCAACAAACATTCCGCCTCATAACCTAGGTGAGATCATCGATGCGACATTGGCGCTGATTGAGAATCCAGATCTATCGTCCGAAGATTTGATCGAATACGTTCCGGGCCCGGATTTCCCGACGGGCGGTCTGATGCTTGGGCGTTCTGGTGCGCGCAAAGCCTATCTTGAAGGTCGTGGCAGCGTCATCATCCGCTCAAAAACGCACATCGAAGAAATCCGCAAAGACCGCTACGCGATTGTGGTAGATGAGATCCCCTATCAGGTTAACAAAGCCTCGATGATCGAAAAGATCGCCGAAGCGGCCCGCGACAAGCGGATTGAATCGGTTGCGCATGTTCAGGACGAATCTGATCGAAATGGTGTGCGTGTTGTTGTTGAACTAAAGCGCGATGCAACGCCTGACGTCGTTTTGAACCAGCTGTTCCGCTTCACGCCGATGCAAACCTCGTTTGGGTGCAATATGTTAGCCCTGAACGGCGGCCGCCCTGAAACGTTGACGTTACATCGTTTCCTGTCGTGTTTCATCGATTTCCGCGAAGAAGTCGTTGCCCGCCGGACCGCCTTTGAGCTGCGAAAAGCCCGTGAACGTAGTCATATCCTCTGTGGTTTGGCTGCTGCGGTTTCAAATGTCGACGAGGTCGTCGCGACTATTCGTTCTTCAGCGGATGCCTCAGAAGCCCGTCAAAAGCTGATGACACGCCGTTGGCCCGCTGCTGAGATTGCAGAGTACATCCGCTTGATCGACGATCCCGGTCACACCGTGAACGAAGACGGCACTTATTTCTTGTCCGAAACCCAGGCGCGCGCGATTCTAGAGCTTCGTCTACAGCGTTTGACCCAAATTGGCGTCAAGGAAGTCACGGACGAACTGCAAGAACTGGCTGGAAAGATCAAAGAATACCTCGTGATCCTGGGCTCTCGTGAGCGGATCATGGGCATCATTTCCGATGAGCTGCATGAGGTTCGTGAAAACTTTGCCGTCGACCGTCGCACCGAGATCGTCGACTGGTCGGGTGATATGGAAGATGAAGACCTGATCGCGCGCGAAGACATGGTCGTGACTGTCACCCAGACGGGCTACATTAAACGTACAGCGCTTGCTGATTTCCGAGCCCAAAAACGTGGTGGCAAAGGCCTGTCGGGCATGTCCACCAAGGATGACGACGTCGTAACGACGTTGTTTGTGGCCAACACACACACGCAACTGTTGTTCTTCACCAACGATGGCATGGTCTATAAACTGAAAACGTGGCGCCTGCCGCTTGGTGGGCGAACCGCCAAAGGCAAGGCCATTGTCAACATTTTACCCATCCCACCGGGCGTGTCGATTGCGGCCGTGATGCCTGTAGATGTCCCGGATGAAGAATGGGAAAACCTGCAAATCGTGTTTTCAACAACGCGGGGCGATGTCCGTCGAAACCGTTTGTCTGACTTCACCAATGTACGTCGCAATGGTAAAATCGCGATGAAACTGCCCGAGGACGGGTCGGTTCAGATGGTCGACGCGCGCATTTGTTCAGAAGACGACGACATCATGTTGTTCACCAACTCGGGTCGCGCGATCCGTTTCAGGACGACGGATTTGCGGGTCTTTAATTCGCGTGAATCAACGGGTGTTCGTGGTATCAAGCTTACGGGCGATGACAGCGTGGTCTCAATGTCTGTGATCCGCCATTCGGACGCGACCCCAGAGGAACGCGTTGCCTACCTGAAAATGCGTCGCGCTGTGGCAGGCTTGACCGAAGACGCGACCGACAGCGACGAAGAAACCGTTGCAGCAACCGCCCTTTCACAGGAACGCTACGCCGAAATGTCTGCCGCAGAAAACTTGATCCTAACGATCACGGAACAAGGCGCTGGCAAGCTTAGTTCAAGCCACGATTATCCCGTTCGCGGACGTGGCGGCATGGGTGTTGCGGCGATGGACAAAGCCATGCGCGGTGGCGACCTTGTGGCGTCGTTCCCAGTTGAAATGGACGATCAGATCATGCTGGCCACATCAAAAGGACAGTCGATCCGTGTGCCCGTAGAAGGCATATCGTTCCGGTCACGCAGTGCAGGCGGCGTGAAAGTCTTTAACACAGGAAAAGGCGAATTCGTTGTTTCTGTTGCTTGGATCGCAGATCAAGGCGAAGATGACGGTGCAGAAGAATAAGCCGCGCCTAGAATGTGCGGCATAAATTGAGGGCAGAGGTATGAAAAAACTACTCATTTTGCCGTTTATTTTGGCGTGCGGTACCGCAACGGCAGACGAAACGGCCTACGAGCTGCAATTCCATCGGGCTGAAGAAATTCAGGCGGCGGGCGGCTTTACACATAAAGCGGCTGCGTCGTTTGCGTATCAATGGGACCGCTCAATCACGCTTCAGGCTGATACGGCAATCTCGCGGTTTAGCGACGGCACAAGCAACGACAGTTCGGTCGGGTTCCATGCATCCTACAACATTTCCCCAGAACTGCGCATTGGGGCCTATGCCGGATTAGAAAACATCAATTTTGATGCCAACGACTATGTTTTTTACGGCTTCGAATTTGACTATTCCATCGAAAGCGGGTCGATTTCCGTCTTTGGCGGCCAAAACGGCAACGACGGTATCCCCGTGAACGACAACGTGGCCTACGGCGCTGAGATCAGAATTCCAGCCAGTGATGCGTTGACCCTCGTTGGCCGTGGTCTGATGCGCGACAACGATGCGCTTGACGTGTTCACCACGATTGTTGGTGCAGGGATCGAATACGAATTGCCCAACGGCGTCGCCCTAAGCGGAGAATTGGCAAAGTGGGACCGCAAACAAGCTTGGGTCGCTTACGACGACGGGCTGTCGATCTCACTTGGGGCCAAGATGACCGTCGACAGAAATGGCATCTTGTTTAGGCAGCGCAACAGCGTCACCAATACATTCGGTTCTGAATTTACCTTCCCATAAAGAAGGGGGCCAATCGGACCCTTTCCTTACAATCCATAAATGCCCGAGAATTTGGTCTCGATATATTTGAGCAATGGTTCCGCGTCCGGCTGAAACCCGCAAGCGTGCGCAATCGTGTCTTTTGGTGCGCGCAATCCCCCGTGCGTTTGCAGGTTTTCACGCAACCAAGCCAATGCCGGCCCTGTATCGCCGGTCGCCAATTGGTCGTCCAATTGCGGAACGGCTTTTTGGAGCGCTTCAAATAGGCACCCAGCATAAACATTCCCAAGGCTATACGTCGGAAAATACCCAAACAGACCGACGGACCAATGAACGTCTTGCAAGCAGCCATTCGACGGCTTGTCGACGCTATACCCGAAGTCCGATTTGAACCTGTCGTTCCACGCAGCTTCAAGATCGTTGACCTGCAAATCCCCCGACATCAGAGCGCGTTCCAGATCGAAGCGCAGAAGGATGTGTAGATTATACTGAACCTCATCTGATTCGGTTCGAATGAAGCCCTTGCCCACACGATTCACAGCGGCATAGAAATCGTCTTCGTTGGCGATGCCAAAATCGCCGTAGCTGTCCTTCATTTGACCAAAAAGCCACCCCGTAAAGGCGCGCGAGCGTCCAAGCTGGTTTTCGTAAATCCGGCTTTGGCTTTCGTGCACGCCCATGGACACGCCAGCGCCCAATGGGGTCAGTAGATAATTCCTGTCGATGGATTGTTCGTAGGTGGCATGACCGACTTCGTGGATCGTCGAATAGATGCAGTTAAAGGGATCATCATCCGACGTCCGTGTCGTAATCCGCACGTCCAACCCTGAGCCGGAACTAAACGGATGCACCGCCTTGTCGATCCGGCCCATGTCACGGTCATACCCAAAAACCGAGGCCAATTTGTCTGACATCGCCATCTGGGTGACCGTGTCAAACGACCCTTCAACGCCTTTAACAGGCGGTCTCTGCCAAATTTCATCGCGCAGGGCCACAAGACGAGGGCGCATTGCATCAAACATCGCGCCCATCTCAGAGGCCGAGCCGCCGGATTCGTAATCCTGCAAAAGTGCGTCGTAGGTATTGCCGCCGTCAGAAATCGCAGACCCTTCTTGCTGGCGCAGTTCAATGACGGTCTTCAGGATGGGCAAAAAACCCGACACGTCTTCATTTGCCCGCGCTTCTGCCCAAACACCTTGGGCTTTGCTGACGGTGCGCGCGATCTCGGCCGCCAGTTCACCCGGTACTTTTGTGTTGCGCGCATAGTCTTTGCGAATGATGCGCATTGACGCCTGACCGACCTGATCCAATTCAGCGTCGTCAATCTTGGCCAACCAGTCGCCCATTTGCGACGACACCCGACGCGCATGCAAAACGCCTTCAAGTGCTGCCATTTCTTCGGCGCGTTGTTCACCCGCTCCGCGTGGCATGACGGTTTCTTGGTCCCAGCCTAAACGGCCCATCACTTGGCCCAAGGCTTCTGTCTCGCGTTGATAGACTGTCAGTTCCTGATAAGCGCTCATGCGGCGGCTCCTCGAATGCTTTGCTGAATGGGATAGGCCGCTAGATATCGGGCGCGAAGAATGAGAACCCACGTGATAATCGCGCCAATCTGGTGGACAATCGCAATGTTAAGTGGGGCCGAATAGAGCACCGTCAAAATGCCCAAAGCCATTTGCGCCGTTATCATCGCCATCACCGCGTTAAACGCAAATCGTGTGTGGGCATGGGCAGATTGACGCCCGCGCCGCCACGCAACAATCCCAAAGGCAAACAACGCATATCCTGCCATCCGGTGCATGAATTGCACAAGACCGTCGTCCTCAAAGAAATTGCGCCACCACGGGTCTAGCGCAAACAAGTCTGGTGGTAAAAAGCCGCCTGCCATCAATGGCCAGTCTGGATAGGCACGACCTGCGTCGATCCCAGCGACCAGCGCACCAAGCAATATCTGCAGAAACGCAAAGTGCATCAGGCCAGTGGCCAAACCAAACTGCTTTTTCTCTTTGGCGCGCCGCGATTGCAGCAGATCGCGTTCTTCGCGCCCAAGTAAAAGCGTATACCATGCGATGAAGCCTAAGATGACAAAGGCCAGCCCAAGGTGGGTCGCTAAACGATAGCTCGCAACATCAAGCATCGTCCCTTCAAGGCCAGATGACACCATCCACCACCCAACGACACCTTGAAGCCCCCCGAGGGCACCAATCCAAATCAAGCGCCGATGCCACCCCGTCGGAACCCGTTTTGTCACTGCAAACCCGAGGTACCCAAGGAACCAAACCAGACCAATCGTCCGACCTAGCTGGCGATGCCCCCATTCCCACCAGTAAATGAACTGAAACTCACTTAGTGACATACCTTTGTTTTGCAGCTGATATTCAGGTGTCGCGCGATAATTCTCAAGCTCGGCCAGCCACGCGGCCTCATTCATTGGCGGCAATGCCCCCGTGACGGGCTTCCACTCGGTGATAGAAAGCCCGCTGTCCGTAAGACGGGTCAATCCACCCACAACGATCATCGCCACAACCATTGCAAACAAAACCATCAGCCAAACGCGAATGCCACGCCGCGCTCCTGATGTGCCGCGATCAATCATCCCTGGCTGAACCACTGATTTCGTGGCCTGATCGTCACCTACGTCTTCAAAGATATTGCGTTGCGCGCTCATCTTGATCTGCCTTTTCCATCAACCAGACCGATTTAATCATCCGGTTGGTTTTTCCAACGTACCATTTGGCGAATAATGCCATGCATCATTTGCACATCTGCCTGCGTTAAGGGCAAGCGTGACCAAAGGTTGCGCAAATTCACTTTCATGCCCTCAGACTTGGCCTTGGGATAAAAGAACCCCGCATCGTCCAAACGTGTCTCATAGTGCTCGGCCAGTTTTTCCATCTCAATAGCCGACGCCCACTTTGTCCCGCCAAGTTCCATAGATTGCGGCGCTACCTCAACAGTCTGGCGGCGCCATTCATAGGCCGTCAACAGAACGCATTGCGCAAGATTGAGTGATGCGTATTCCGGGTTAACTGGCACCGAAATAATGGCATTGGCCTTGGCAATATCGTCGTTTTCAAGCCCCGCCCGCTCTGGCCCAAACATCACGGCAACCTTCTCGCCTTTGGCAATCTTTTCGCGCGCGACGTTCATCGCTTCTTCTGGGGTGAAAATCGGCTTGGTCAACTCGCGCCGGCGCGCCGTGGTCGCAAAGACATAGGTGCAATCATCCAGCGCCTCGGCCACATCATCAGTAATCACAGCCTCGTCAAGCAACCGACCTGCCCCGCTCGACATTGCGATCGCCTTTTGGTTTGGCCATCCATCGCGGGGGGACACGATCCGCATCCGGTCCAGCCCGAAATTCCACATCGCACGGGCCGCCCCGCCAATGTTTTCCCCCATCTGAGGGCGCACAAGCACATATACCGGCTGAGGGTTTGACATGACGGCCTCTTTCAGAATTCAACCTTCGGCGTGATAAGCTTTGCGTGCCCTCAAAGCAAGCCGCACACACCGCTTTATCTTGCCAAAAATACCTCGGGGTGAGGCCGCAGGCCGAGGGGCAGCGCCCCTAACTACCCGCCTAAGCCCGCAAACGCGCACCTTTGGGATCAAAGGGCGGCTCATGCAGGATCACCGCGCGATGCGGTTTGCCCAAAACCATCACCTCAACCTCATCTCCGGCTTGTGCGTTTTTCACGTAGCCAAGCGCCAACGACATCCCAACCGTGTACCCATAGGCGCCCGACGTTACGCGCCCAATCCCTTCGCCGTCCTTAAAAATTGGCTCGCCACCGGTTGCATCCGCATTTGACGCCGACACATCGAAATCGTTCAAATGGATCAGAACCAGTTTTTCTCGCGGTGGGTTTTTAAGCACGCTCTCAACAGCCGACTTATTCAGAAACTCTTTGTCCATTTTGCACAGCCGCTCAAACCCGACCTCATGCGGCCAATACTCGGGGCTATACTCACGGCTCCAAGAGCCATAGCCCTTTTCAACCCGCAGCGACATCAGCGCGCGACTGCCTACAGGACCACCACCCATCTCTTTGGCGGCCTTAATCAACGCACTATAAACAGCGGCCTGATCCGGTTCTGGGCAGTAAACCTCCCACCCGAGATCGCCAGTGAAACTGACGCGAAGGGCCGTGCAATCAACACCCGCGATCGTTAACTTGCCGCTTCGCATAAACGGCCAAAGGTCGTTTGAAAGATCGGCGTTGGACAGGCGTTGCAACACTTCACGTGATTTTGGACCGGCAACGTTGAACGCGCACATCGTGTCGGTGTGGCTTTCAAAACTAACCCCCAAAGGCCTGTCGACCATGTTGAAAAACCGCGCATGATAGCGCTCAGCCATGCCTGAACTGATCACCCAGAATTCATCCTCGGCCATGCGTGTCACCGTGGCATCGCCCGCAATGCCACCTCGCACCCCAATAAGAGGCGTCAAACATGAGCGCCCAACAGACTTTGGCATCGTGTTGGCAAAGACGCTATTCAGCCACTCCTCGGCCTTGTCGCCTGTCACTTTGTACTTTGCAAAGTTGGATATATCGATCACGCCGACGCTTTCGCGCAACATTCGACATTCGCGGCCCACGGGCGCCCACCAATTCTGGCGGGTAAACCCGTTCGTGTCCTTGGTGCCCGGCGTATCTGCAAACCACAAGGGATGCTCCCAACCGTAGTTCAGCCCGAACACCGCCCCCATATCTTTTTGCATTTCGTATATCGGCCGCGTCCGCAGCGGACGTCCAGCTTCGCGTTCTTCGTTCGGAAAATGGATGGCAAAACGGTGTGAATACACGTCGCGCACCTTGGCCTTCACAAAATCCGGATCGTTAGCCCAAAGTCCGAAACGGGCAACGTCCCATGCGAACATGTCGTATTGCATCTCGCCTTCGATGATCCATTGCGCTGCCATCAATCCCATACCCGCAGATTGCGAAAATCCCGGTATGATGCCACCGCACATGAAATAGTTCTGCAGTTCTGGCACCGGCCCCAGAATCACGTTGCTATCGGGCGACCAAATCATCGGCCCGTTGATCACCCGCTTTATGCCCGCTTCACCCACGGCCGGAACGCGATCAATCGCGCGCATCATGTTTTCTTCAATACGCTCAAGATCGTCTTGGAACAGATCATGTGCAAAATCCAGAGGCGTGCCAGCCTCGGCCCAGAACTTCATGTCGCGCTCATATGCCCCAACAAGAAGACCCTGCCCTTCTTGGCGCAAGTAGTATTCTCCATCGCGGTCCGCGACCGATGGCAAGCGTTTGTCCATCGCGGCGATTTCGGCAATGGTTTCAGTGACGAAATACTGATGCTCGGTCGGCTGAAGCGGCACTTCGATACCTGCAAGAGCTGCAACTTCACGTCCCCAAAGACCGGCCGCATTGATGACCCATTGCGTTTTGATGTCCCCATGTGGGGTCCGCACGATCCAGCTGCCATCTGATTGCTGCTCGGTTCCGGTCACGGGCGTAAACCGATGAATTTCAGCGCCGCGCTGACGAGCACCGACAGCGTAGGCATTGGTCACACCCGACGGATCAACATTGCCCCCATCAGGTTCCCACATAATCGTGCGAATGCCGTCGAAATTGACCAAGGGATGCAGGCGTTCAGCTTCGTCCCGAGAAATCTCGTGGAAATTCATTCCGTATAGCTTGGCCTTGGCGGCCTGAAGCCTCAGTTGGTGTTCGCGATTTTCTGTCTGCGCCAAATAGAGAGAACCGGGCCGGAAGACGCCGCAACTTTGGCCGGTTTCTTCCTCAAGCTGATCATAGAGCCGCATGGTGTAGTGCTGGATGCGGCTGATGTTCGCGCTGTCATGCAGCCCGTGAATATTGGCCGCCGCATGCCACGTGGACCCAGACGTCAGCTCGTTGCGCTCAAGCAGAACAACGTCGGTCCATCCGAGCTTGGTGAGGTGGTACAAAATCGAACAGCCAATGACGCCGCCGCCAATAACAACAGCCTGTGCGTGAGTTTTCATGGGAACCTTCCTGAAACGCTTTTACCTAGATTGCCGCCCCGTTCAAAATGCGGATTGCCAAAAGCCGACATTTCCCGTCGTATTTCTAAAGTGCGTTGAATTAGACGAGATGCTTAAGTGGTATCAACAAATCCGGAGACAATCATGAAAACATCCACCCGAGCAGTTGTCATTGGCGGCGGCGTCGTCGGTTGCAGCGTTCTCTATCACCTTACAAAACTTGGCTGGTCGGACGTCATGCTTGTCGAACGATCTGAGCTGACGTCCGGGTCAACGTGGCACGCAGCAGGCGGGTTTCATACCCTCAACGGCGACACGAACATGGCGGCCCTGCAGGGGTATACGATCCGGCTTTACAAGGAATTGGAAGAAATCACAGGCATGTCCTGCGGGCTTCACCATGTGGGCGGCGTGACCTTGGCAGACAACCAAGATCGTATGGATATGCTATTGGCCGAACGCGCCAAACACCGCTACATGGGCCTTGAGACTGAAATTGTCGGGCCTGAAGAGATTAAGAAAATCGCACCCGTAACCAACGTCGATGGCATCTTGGGTGGGTTATATGATCCTCTGGACGGTCATCTGGACCCTTCGGGAACCACACATGCCTATGCAAAAGCCGCCCGAATGGGGGGCGCTGTGATCGAAACGCATTGCATGGTGCGTGAAACCAATCAACGCGCCGATGGCACTTGGGACGTCGTAACCGACAAAGGCACGATCCACGCGGAACATGTGGTCAACGCAGGCGGGCTTTGGGCACGCGAGGTCAGCGCGATGGCCGGTGTTTACCTGCCACTGCACCCGATGGAGCATCAATACCTCGTCACCGACGACGTGCCTTTGATCAAAGCCATGATGGCGGATGGCAACGAACACCCGCATGTGATGGACCCCGCGGGCGAAAGCTATCTGCGCCAAGAAGGCAACGGGCTTTGCATCGGATTTTACGAACAACCCTGTCGTCCTTGGGCGGTCGATGGCACCCGCTGGGATTTCGGGCATGAGCTTTTGCCGGATGACTTTGACAAGATCGAAGACTCGATCAATTTTGCCTATAAACGGTTCCCTGATTTAGAACGCTCTGGTGTCAAATCCGTCATCCACGGTCCCTTTACCTTTGCGCCAGACGGCAACCCGCTTGTCGGCCCCATCCCAGGCTTGCGCAATTATTGGAGCGCATGCGGCGTGATGGCCGGTTTCTCACAAGGCGGCGGCGTAGGTCTGATGCTAGCGCAATGGATGATCGAGGGCGAAACCGAGCGTGATACCTTCGCCATGGACGTCGCCCGTTTTGGCGATTGGATTACCCCCGGTTACACCCGCCCGAAGGTTGTTGAAAACTATCAAAAGCGGTTCTCGGTCGCCTACCCGAACGAGGAATTACCCGCCGCACGTCCCTTTGTGCGCACCCCAATGTATGACACGTTCGATCGCTTAGGGGCGGTGTGGGGCCAGCAGTTTGGTCTCGAAGTCCCCAACTATTTCGCCCAAGGTAGTGAGCCGCGCTACGAAGACCCGTCTTTTCGACGCTCAAACGCGTGGGACGCCACCGCGCGGGAAGTCAAAGCCGTTCGCGAAGCCGTCGGCATCAATGAGACTCACAATTTCGGCAAATTCGCGGTCAAAGGGGCAAACGCCCGCGGTTGGCTAAATCGTATCATGGCAGGTCGCATCCCCAAAACGGGGCGTGTCAGCCTTACACCGATGTTGTCGCCAAAAGGGCGTTTGATCGGGGATTTCACGGTGTCTTGCCTTAGTGAAACCGAATTTCAGCTAACCGCGTCCTACGGCAGCCAAGCATTTCACTATCGTTGGTTCCTGCAAAACCTGTCGGACGGCGTTCAGGTAGAAAACATCAGCGACAAGCTGAACGGGTTTCAAATTGCTGGTCCCAATGCCAAGAAGGTGCTCGCGGCGTGCACAGGCTCCAACATTGACGACATGAATTTCATGGACGTTCGCCGGATGGTGGTCGGCTATGTTGACGTTAAAGTTCAACGGGTTAGCTACACAGGCGATCTCGGATACGAGTTATTTTGTGACCCCATGCATCAACGCGCGCTGTGGGTTGTCTTGTGGAAAGAAGGCCAAAACCACGGCATGCGACCTTTCGGGATGCGTGCAATGATGAGCCTCCGTTTAGACAAGTTCTTTGGCAGTTGGCAGGCCGAATTCTCGCCCGACTATACAGCCGGTGAAACGGGGATGGATCGATTTATTGCGTGGAAAAAGCCTGACGACTTTATTGGTCGCGCGGCTGCCGAGGCTGAAAAAGCAGCAGGGTCGGCGCGCAAGCTTTGCACATTTGCAGTCGATGCGACCGACGCCGACGTCAACGCCTACGAACCGATTTGGCTGGACGGCACGGTCCAAGGGTTCTGCACATCTGGGGGGTATTCGCACTTTTCCAACACGTCCGTTGCGTTTGGGTTTGTCCCGACGGATCGCGCAGTGGACGGGCTTGAAGTTGAAATTGAAATCCTCGGGAAGATGCACAAGGCCCGTTTGATCACGACCCCTCTGTTTGACGCGGACGGGGCCCGGATGCGGGGATGAGCGTTTCCATAGTCATTCCCGCAGCAGGCACATCAAGCCGCATGCGCGGGACTGACAAATTAATGACGCTTGTTGACGGGTGCCCGCTGCTGCGCCTCGTGGTTGAACGCGCGTGCACGGCGTCAAACGACGTGGTTGTGGCCCTACCGGCGGGGTCAAAACGGCGTTCGATTATTTCAGATTTGGACGCAAAACTGATCGACGTTCAGGGCGCAAACCAAGGCATGGGGACGTCGATCAAGGCGGCTGTTTCACACATTTCTGAACACGCAACAGGTGTCATGGTTTTACCCGCCGACATGCCGGATTTGACCGCGAATGATCTATCAATGATCATACAACACTTTGATAAAAAACAGAAAATTACCCGAGGATGCGCCCAAGATGGCACCGAAGGCCACCCTGTTCTATTCCCGGTTTCGTTCCTGAATGACCTTCTTGAGCTTAGCGGCGATCAAGGTGCGCGCGTGATCATTCAAGGCCATCCAATTGAATTGGTGACCCTTGGCGAAAATCGCGCTTTGGTGGACCTTGATACACCCGAGGACTGGGACCATTGGCGTAAACGTCACGCCGGGGCATAGGGGGTTTCGTTTGACGCATCCGCAACGTTAAACTGGGGGCCTTCAATTTTCCGATCTGAAGTCCCACCTGAGAACATATTGGGGATGGCCATGCAATCGACCCATATTCCGTCAACCAAAACCGTTTCTTGCTGTTCAAAAAACATCGTCACAGCTTGACGAGACGGACAGAAATCAATCCTTGCGGGCGCTGCCGTCGACACATCCTTTGCAAAAATCAGCGCGCGATTTGGGTCGGCGTTGTGTTTGCGAGCATTTTCAAAACCGAGAATGCGTTGGTGTGGCGACAGCAGCAAGTCCCGTTCGGCACAGACATCCAAATAGCGGCCCCTTGGGATAACCACGGCGTTTTCTAGTTCCGTCTTTGCCCGACGGGCAAGAAGACAAGCGAGCTGTTGAAACCCATTATTTCGGGTCAAGATCCGGTCCAAGGGACACAAATCTTCAACTCGCACGATCCCAGATTTGGTCGTCACGCGTGCCCCAGAGAACAAACAAGGCAATTCGCAGGTTTTGGGATCGATCATTCCACCCGCAGATGGAACATTCGCTAAAATTCGCTTTAACACTGATACTAACTTGGCTGCTACTTCGATGTAACTTCACGATACTCGTTAATCCTTGAGGAAATATTGTGGCAGAATTGGAACCAAAGAAAGATTTACAGTCAAATTGAATAAAAAAGAGAGGACAGCTGACTGTCCTCTCTTTGGTAGCACCGATTTCGGGTCGGTGCTGCTGCATATTCGAATTGTGTTAGATAGCTTTACTGAAGCAGAAGTTGGGCCTCAAACTTGCGCAGCGAACGGCGCGCCGAGTGATAGGCCGCGATGCCTTCTGGTTTGGCCAGCTCTGGGAACAACTCCAGAATTTCATTGCGCTGTGAATTGCCGATACCGTTAAGGCTCCAATCGCCGGGCTGGAAGCTTTCGCTCCATGCGCCGTCAGACAGAACAACTTCGTGCTGATCAAACATAAAGTGGATGTAAGTAACCTGATCAACGTCAGCCAATTCAACACCCTGAAGACCGACCAAATGCTTGGCCGCAACCAGAACTTCACGCTCTTCAAAATAGAAAGCCGCCTTTTCGTTAGCCACCAACATGCGGTGGTTCGGGCTAACTTTCATATCACGTTCAGGCAAACCGTTGCCCAGTGCGCCCTTTTTGATCAGAACCGGACGAAGATGGTTCAGGTTGCCAAACTCTTGACCGTTAAGATCACGTGACCCCATCCAGCGAATTTCCTGAATGCCGTTGTCCCGCGTAATGATGCGATCGCCAACTTCGAGATCTTCTACACACAGCTCACCACGTGGTGTCGCGATCCGCGTTCCCGGTGTGAAGCAAGGAATGATGACGTTTTCGATGTTCGAAAACGCGACGATACCTGTCGAAACGTTGCTGGCATCAAAGTACGTTGCCGTGCCGTTTTCAAAGTTACCTGCATCATAGTTGATGAAGATCGAACCACCAACAACCTCAGGGTCGCCAATAAGGATGTCGACGCCAGGAATAAGTTGGATGCCGGGTGTGTCGATGATCCGGAGATCAAGCGTATCGAAATCATCGCCGCCTTCGTTACCATCAATGACGTCGCCCGCATTGATAAAGCGGAAATAGTCGCGGTCATCCCCACCAAACATCGTGTCAGCGCCGTCGCCACCATAAAGCGTGTCGTTGCCAACATCACCGAATAGCAGGTCGTCGCCTTCATCACCGAACAAAGTATCCTGGTCAGTACCGCCGTGGATTTCGTCTTCGTCGATGCCACCATGCAGTTCGTCTGCGCCTGCGCCACCAGTGATCGTGTCGTCGTCGTCGCCGCCGTAAACGGTGTCGCTACCGCCGCCGCCTTCGACCAAGTCGCGGTCGTTTTCTGGGATCGGGTCCGTTGCATCTGGTTCGTTCTGGAAGTTCAGCGTGCTTTCGTCGGCAAGGATAAGGTCGTTGCCAAAGCCGCCGTCAATTGTATCTGCGCCGTGGCCACCGATGATGGTGTCATCGCCGCCGTCACCAGCAATACTGTCGCCGTCAATGCCACCGTCAATATAGTCTGCGTCGTCGCCGCCGGAAATCGTGTCCGAGTCGTCGCCCGTGAAGATCGTGTCTTGGCCACCGCGACCGATAACCAAATCACGGTCATCATCAGGGTTTGGATCTGAATAGAAGCCTTCGCGCGGCAAGTTTGGATCATCAGCTGTTGCTGGACCAGTTAACGCCTCGTAATCGGAATAATAATCGGTTAGCGGATCGCCGCCCGCGTTGATTGAATCGTTGCCGGTTCCGCCATCGATGGTGTCGTTGCCGCGTCCGCCGATGATCGTGTCAGCGCCGCCAGCGCCCGTTAGAACATCATCGTCCCATCCGCCATCAAGGCTGTCATCGCCAGCGCCGCCGTTGATCGTGTCGGCATCATCGCCGGTTGAAATCGTGTCGTTGCCGGTTGTGCCATCGATGCTGTCGTGGTCGTCATCTGGAAACGCATCGACAAGTTCGCTTGGGAAACGGGCGTGATCGACCTCGGGTGTGGTCAGATCAAAGTGCATGTCCGTCAGGCTGACGAACTGTAGAAGGGTTGGTTCTTGCTGGTTCGAATACTCGACTTCAATCTTTGCGACTGGTCCCGCAACTTCATAAAGAACCGAACCGTTTGCCGTCGACGTAAACGCAACGCCGCTTCCAGCGATGTATTGTTCGGTGCCAGGTACGTATGTGACGTTTGATCCAACGGTCGGAGAAACCGTGATCTCGTTTCCAAAAGCATCAAATGCGCGAACGACGACTTCGTCGTCTCCGACTAGACCGTCTCCACCGATTGAGTTGATGCGAAATGACAGGTTTGAAACGGTCGGAACCGCCATGTCGGCTGGATCGCCAAGTTCAATAGTGACCGACGCCGCATCAAAGGAAGGGCCAGCGGTGTTGTCGTCGATGCCACCGCTATAAATCTTAAGGGTTGAAACATTCGAAAATGTCTCGCCACCCGCGGTGTCTACATACTGGTTAAACGAGCGGACATTAACTTCCGAGTTCTGAGAGAGCTCGGTACTGGTAACCTTCGCGAAATCGACGTGACCGTCGACATCCCAGTATTCAACATTTGCACCAACCCCAGGCGTGAGGTCCGTACCGTCTGCTTTATCCAACCAGTGCAAAATTGCCATTTTAAAGCCCTTTACCGACTACTCTGGCCCAAGAGGGCCACACAAAAACTCACACCAAGCCGGCGAGACCAATCCAAAAAACAAACCAACGATTTGGCAGCTTCCGGTTCGCGTTCCCCTTAAAGGGGTCTGCAACTCGGTCCCAGTACCGGATTGTGAACGTGGAAAGCGGCCCCCTGCTTATCGTTCACAACATCCCAGTGCGGGTATCTCTGTTATAAAGTTGGCGGCGGCAGGACGAAAGTTAAAATTGTCCAAAAAGGGGCATTGGGGTGACCGCAATCCGCCACGAATGCGAAAAATCAATGATCGGGTTCTCAAATTGTGGCCGTATTATGGGACATTTTGGAAACAGTTGATCGCACCCGTTATGCCATGAAACTAGGGATTTGACCTGTGTTTCAGGGCCAACTTGATAAATTTGGACTATATGAGGATTTGAACTGTTCACGAAATGGAAACTATATCGCCAAATGCATTCTCATATTTCAGACCGATTGGCCACGTTTAGGTCATATTCTGGTTTGTTGCGGTATTCGCATCAATTGGGTGCCAAGCCGTTCATTTTGCGCGTGATCGATACGATCGGCTGCAAAAGATGATTCGTAGACGTCAGAATCGGGAATTGATGAAGGAAGAATAAATCGGGGCCAGCTTCATGGCCCCAATTTTAGTTATCCACCCAAGACGGCCTCGGCGGCACGAATTGCGGCGTCAGCGTTTGAGGCGTCTTTGCCGCCACCCTGTGCCATATCAGGACGGCCACCACCGCCTTTGCCGCCGAGTTCAACGACAGCCGCCTTCACAAGATCAACAGCGCTTAAGCTTGAAGTTAGGTCAGACGTAACGCCTGCCGCAACCGCAGCCTTGCCACCAGCGTCGGCAATTAGCAGAACGGCGCCGCTGCCAATCCGACTTTTGTGTTCGTCGATCAACGCAGGCAAATCCTTGCCGGACACGCCGCTCAAAGCGTGGGCGACAAACTTAATTCCGTTTATTTCTTTGACTTCGGTCGCACCTTGGCCTGCCCCGCCTGACATTGCCAATTCACGGCGCAACTGGGCGACTTCGTTTGACAGGAACTTGCGTTCATCCAATAGCGCCTTCACGCGGTCGGGCACCTCAGACGGTTGGGCCTTTAGCATAACCGCAACTTCACTAAGCTTACCGGTCTGACTTGACATATGCGTCATAGCCGCCTCGCCCGTCAGTGCCTCGATCCGGCGAACGCCTGCGCTGGATGCGCTATCCCCGA
>Ga0316204_10005983_pt1:0-10000 | contig 19337 bp, 19 predicted proteins | sample 6monrhotite_MG_2_FD_205661 | JGI IMG/M metagenome (GOLD analysis project Ga0316204, IMG submission 205661) | Microbial mat bacterial communities from mineral coupon in-situ incubated in ocean water Damariscotta River, Maine, United States -... | ecosystem: Environmental > Aquatic >...
TGCAGATTGTCTTGTGGGTGCGCGTACAACGCTTGCTCAAATTAGAGATCAGTCACCTGCGTTTTTGTCGTTTTGTCAGTCAGTGGGACTTCTTCCCGGAGTAATATTAGAAGTTGTTGGAGTAGACTCGGTTGCCGATGCTTACACGCTTCGTTTTGAGTCAGGAGAGCGCATGACTCTTGGTGGGAATGCAGCGGGGAAGCTTTTTATCCAGGAAGTGACGATGCAGGATTCCTAACCCCTTGACGTTTTCGACCTATTTCTGTAGGATCAATCGTCTATGCCTAAACACCTTAAGTATATTGGGTTGGTTTTTTTGTTGGTATTCGCTCATTCCTCCTATGGCCGAATAGGGGAAAACTTGAGCACGATTAAGCACCGCCTTGGCAAACACTTGAGCTTTGATCGTAACGAGCACCGTGCGACCTGGTCTTTGGGAAAAAACCGTGAAGTATATTACATTGTCGAAGTTGATGAGAATTTGGTTAGCATTGCCGAGCGCATAGAGCCTTCTCAGGGGCATCGGCTAAGTAAGGCACATATTGACCAGTTTGTTTCGCGCCAGCTTGAGCAGATCCAGAGTTCTGCAAAGCAGATCCAAGATTTATCTATGGATACCTATGAGGCTGGAAGCACGGTGCCTTTTGGAGGCCAGGGATTTCCGGTTCCTGCCCCTGGTACAGCCTTTTTGTTTCCTAAACTGCATATTTTGATTGTCGCTGATTATGGCCAGAATCCCTCTGTTGAGGTCATTTCCTCCAAGTGGGTGCAGTTAGAAACCAGGCAAGGCGTTACAAGTCCTGAGCAAATTTTGAATTTTTGAGAAAAATACTGGCTCTAGGCGCTTTAGGTGCTTTGCTTAGATTATGACCTATCGTGGACGCATTGCACCAACGCCTACCGGGTATTTGCATCTGGGGCATGCCTCGACTTTTTTAATAGCTGCAGAAAGGGCTGCAGGAGGAGTGCTTGTTTTGCGCAATGAAGACCTAGATCCTCAACGTTCGAAAGCCCTTTATGTTGAGGCATTTTTGGAAGATCTAGCCTGGCTCGGGATTGTTTGGCAGGAGGGGCCGGATATTGGTGGTTCACTGGGGCCCTATGCCCAAAGTCTGCGCTGGGGGCACTATCTCAATGTGTGGAAAATGCTTAAAGATTCCGGGGGCATTTATCCTTGTGAGCGTTCGCGTAAAGATATTCAGAATGCGGCTCTTCATGCGCCCCATGATGACGAGCCTCTTTATCCCAAAGAGTATCGCCCGCCTAAAGCCTGTGTTCATGAGCATGAAACACCTTCGGGCGTAAATTGGCGATTTCGTGTTCCGGATGGAGAGACTGTTGTGTTTACTGATAAGCTTCAGGGGCCTCAGTCTTATGTTGTGGGTGTGGACTTTGGGGACTTTCTTGTCTGGAATCGCGATGATATTCCCGCTTATGAGCTCGCTGTTGTTGTGGACGACCACGCCATGGGTATTACAGAAGTTGTTAGAGGGGAGGACCTAATGAAGTCTACGGCAAGGCAGCTACTCCTTTACCGGGCGTTAGGCTATGAGCCTCCGCTTTTTTGTCATACCCCTCTTGTTTGCGATGAGGATGGTCAACGCCTTGCTAAGAGAGCCAAAGCGCTGAGCTTAAAAACACTACGCTTGGAAGGCTATACACCTGAAGATGTTAAGGAGTTAATTGCAAGGCGGCTTAAACGCTAGCTTTGGCCATGTTCTTTGATGATTTCAAGGAATGTTGGGACTACAGTTTTTAGTTTTGCTGGGCCAATTCCTGGTAGTTCTCCTGCAGCCTTGAGGTTTTTTGGTTTCTCTGAGGCAAGGTAGCGAAGGGGCCGATTGGGCAAGATGGCATACGCGGGGAGTCCTGCTTCGCGGGCCATTGCGTTACGTTTTTCTTGGAGTTTCGAGTATAATTGCTCGTCGTGACCTTCTGGGATGTCAACGGGGATGGTGCTGGTTCTTGATGAACCTGCTTCTGGAAGGCGCGCTTTACGCCGAGGCCAGCAGAGGCGGTATCTGAGTTGCCCTTTCATTGCCAGAGTCCCGTCGTGAGTGAGGGTGATGAGGTCGTAGCTATCGCGGCGTATGGTTTCGGTGAGGCCAGAGATTTCTAGTTCTTCAAGAAGCGCAATGAGGTAGTTCTTTGACTCCTCTTTGAGTAAACCGTAGGTGGATAGCTTGTCCAGGTTCCCTTCGAGGATGGCTGCGTTACGGCTACCACGTAGCATGTCAACAATGCGGGTTTTCCCGAATCTGGGAACCCAATCTCCTCCAGTGTTGCGGAATGACATTCGGGCAACACCGCTTAGAACTTTTTGAATAAGAACAAGTTCTTCATCTGTCGGTACACGTGGGGGGCTTTTCTCGTGGTCTTCACCACCTCCTGTTTGCGGCGGATTGAGTCCGCCCCCTGCTGGAGAAATGCAGCGATCACAGTGACCACATGGCTTGGCGTCATTTTCCCCGAAATAGTGAAGTATAGCGGCCTGACGACATCCTCTTGACTCGGCGTAGCGAATGACGGATTCGAGCTTTGAGCGGTCGCGGCGTTCTTTTTCTCTGAGCTCTTCTCCTTGAAGGGGGAGATCCTGGGGGAGCTTATTAGGCTGGAGGAGGCGTGTTCCTCGGCTGCGTTGGCCGGGGACATCAAAACGCTCGATAACCTGTAGTCGGTTGAGGATCGAAATTGTGGAGCCAACGGCCATTGGGTTTGTCCCTTTTCCTAATCGCTCAGTAAGTGCGTCGATGCTTAGGTGGACTTCGTTGCGTTCATCTGAAAGGTCAAGCAAGTGTCTGTATATCAGTAGAATAAGACTTTGCTTTGGGTTATTTCCGTCAATAAAGAATTCTTGAATCCGCTTATCTCTATAGCTGTAGAGTAGTTCACACTCGGATTCACGCCCATCGCGCCCCGCTCTGCCGGCTTCTTGATAGTAGGCCTCAAGGCTTCCCGGCATTTGAAAGTGAGCAACAAAACGCAGGTCGGGCCGGTCTATCCCCATACCGAAGGCATTTGTGGCCACGGCAACGTCTGCGCGACGTTCCATAAACTCTTGCTGAGCGTTTTTTCGTGCATCATCACTCATGCCGCCATGGTAGGCTACGTAGGTTGTATTCCAGCCCTCAAGCTGTTCTGCAACGGCCTCTACTTGTTTGCGCGTCGCGCAGTAGATGATGCCTGTTTCGTGTTGTTCAATGAGAAGTCGAATGCGCGCATACTTTTCGATGTCTTTCTTTAGGCGCGTGACTTTGAAGTGGAGATTTTTCCGGGCAAAACCAGTGATAAATGTTGCCGGTTCTTCCATGCCCAAGTTCTTACAGATATCGTCGCGAACCTCGGGCGTTGCCGTTGCCGTAAATGCGGCAATGCGCTGGTGTCCCATTTTTTTGATGGAACGACCAAGGTGGAGGTAGTCCGGACGGAAATCGTGCCCCCATTGGGAAATACAGTGGGCTTCGTCGATTGCAAAAAGGCTGATGGTAGTGCGCTCAAGGGCCGAGGTGAATGCTTGGTGCTTGAAGCGTTCGGGGGCAATGTAGACAAGCTTAAATGCGCCAGACTGAAGGCCTTGAATGCGCTCATTTTGCTCTTTTGGGGTGAGAGTGCTATTAATGTAGGTAGCGGCAATCCCTTTTTTGCTAAGCGCATCCACCTGGTCTTGCATGAGTGATATGAGCGGTGAGATGACAATGGCAGTCCCTTCCATTAGGAGTGCTGGGAGCTGATAGCAGAGAGATTTTCCTCCTCCTGTAGGCATAATGACAAGCGTTTGCTTGCCGGAAGTAATTGTCTGGACGATTTCTTCCTGTCCGGGCCTAAACTCAGGGTGGCCGAAGTGCTCTTGAAGCACTTTTTGTGGAGATAGCTGTTGGGCTGCTGTTTCTAGCATTGCTAGCTAGTAGCGCGCTACGCTTGGGTCAACGTGTTGGGCCCAGGCGTCAATACCGCCTATTATGCTTATGGCTGAAAACCCTTTGCTGTTTAGGTAATTTGCAGCAAGCAAACTCCTTCGTCCGTGGTGGCAGTACACGAGTAGGGGGCTTTCTTTGGGGAGCGCTTCGAGGGCATTCTCGAGTTTGTGTAAGGGGATGTGAGTGGCTCCATTGATGCGGCATACTGCGATTTCCATATCTTCACGGACATCGAGTAATGTCGGTCGAGGTTTGTTTTGGGAGAGCTGCTCTTGAGCCTCTTTAACTGAAATTTCGAGAACGGTTTGCATCGTGAGTGAGTGTTCTCTCCAGAGTCTTCTGTGTCAAGCCGTCTTGGGGCTTTCCGTTTGACTTGACGGCTAAATTTAAGGATAGATAGAGGGGTAATTTTATTTGCATATGACAGAAACACCCCTTCATCCGATTGCAGTTCATTTTCCGATCGCACTTTCCTTGATTATACCATTGCTCATGCTCGCTATGCTTTGGCCTATAAAGAAAGGTTATTGGCCAGCAAGTGTTTGGGTGCTTGCCTTTATGCTTCAAGCAGTCGCTGTGGGCTCCGTTTATGTGACTGAAGAGTTGGGGGAGCGAGACGCTTCGCATGTGGAATCCGTTCTAGGGGAGGATGCTATCGGCTCGAGCATCGGACATCATGCCAAATGGGCAAACTTCGTGTTTTGGGGCTACGTGGGTGGCCTAGGGCTTTCATTTTTAGCGCTGATTCTTCCTAGTATTCCTTCAATGCGAATGATTGCGCTATTCGGAGCGTTGGCAGCAGCGGTACCGGTTTTCTTGGCTGGCTTGACTGGTGGAGAGCTTGTTTATGAGCATGGTGCAGCCCAAGGTTTTTTGCCTAAACATAGTGTGACGGCTAAAGAGACTTTAGATGCTAAGCCTGAGGCATCCAGTATCGAGGACGATACGAGTGCCGAGGACTGAGGTTGGTTCGGCTTTCTTTATTAAGAATAATGGGACAGCTATTTTAGGCTGTCCTGTTTTATTAATCACTTACTTGTAACAGATTATGAAACTGGGCTATACCATCATTTACGTAGCTGATGTTCCTGCGACCTTGGCCTTTTATGGCGAGGCCTTTGGGCTGAAGACACGCTTCATTCATGAGAGCGAACAGTATGGGGAGCTGGAAACGGGCTCAACTACCTTGGCTTTTGCCTCGGAAGCGTTAGCCGAGTCTAATGGGGTTACCTTTACTCAAAATAAGCAAGGGAAGCCTGCCGCCGGGTTTGAGATTGCATTGGTTACCGAGGCTGTTGATGTTGCCTATGCGCATGCTTGTGCCAGTGGTGCTTCTTCCATAAAGAAGCCCCAAGAAAAGTCTTGGGGCCAAAAGGTAGCTTACGTGCGTGACCTTAATGGGGTCATTGTTGAGATTTGTAGTCCGGTAGGCTAGAAGGCGATCTGGATGCCTGCTTCAGCCATGAACTGATAGTGCTCGTTGCTTACTGTTGCCCGCTTTACTTTTAGCTCGAAGTCACGGGTGAAGAGTGTGCGCAGGCCTAGCTTTAGGGAAGCGTTTTTTGATAAGAGTATATTTAGTGAGCCAAATATTTGCCCAACAAATTCTGTACTAGAGTCTGACGTTGTTGTTGTGCTCGTTGTTGTTACAGTTGGACCTGTTGAGGGGGCTGTCCTTGAGGAAACGCCGCTTGTTTCGCGGTCAACAAAGTTGGCTCCTATTCCAGCGCCTATATCAACGGTGTATCGCTCGCTGTTTGTGGGGATAATCGTGTGCCTATAATTGCAAAGAATCATGTTTTCCTTGATTTTTGCGCTATTGATTGTGTCACTATAGGACCCGGATACAAGGCCAGGTAGCGGGGGAAGCCCAGCTGGGGGTGCAACGCCTATGCTTCCATTTACTCTTGTGCTGTCACCATTGAGCTGAATGTGGATATATTCGAGTTCGAGGCTATTGGTTTTGTCCTCTGAGATGTTGAATCCGCCAAGTACACTGATTCCGTAGCCGTCAAAGTTGTTGCCGCTATAGACATAGCTTCCCGATATATTTGCGTAAGTGCGGCTAAGGGTGGTTGTATTCTTTTCAACTGCTTCTGGATTGGTTTGTTCTTTTTGAGCTTCTATAGCGAAGGACAAGGGGACTTGGTATAGATAGATGAGGGAAAAGATAAAAAAAAGGCGTTTCATTGTGAATTTATATTAGGGGTTGTCATTGGCTAGAATAGCCTGAAGCAGTGCATAAACTTCAAAAGGAGTATAAGCATCAAATCCAGATTCTCCTGGGCCTTGGCCTTCGGGGTAAAATGTGAATTGGCTTTGGTCTCTTGTGTTTATTGCAATAAGATACCTAACTGTGGCTACGCCCATAGAGAACCCAATGGGTGCTTCCATTGTGAGGGCAATGAAGCTATCCCCGTATGTGACTCCACTTATAACGGGAGGCTCGATAGTCACTCTTAGCTTCAATGCACCTAGTTCATATACGCCTGCTCCATTTGCAGTGCCTCTGTCGAGTAGTATTTCAACTTTTACTACAGGTGAGTCGGAGTTGGTTCGAAGAAAGTTGTCTTGAGGGGAGAGTGTTACCGTTGAGTTTGTTCCAACACCACCACTATAGGTTCTTATTTCTGGGGCTCTACTGTTTGTTAAGTAGACTACGCCTTCGTATCTTGTTTTGCTGAATAGGGTGATGTCGCCATCAACGCCCCCGTAGTCTGCATTTAAAAGATCATAAATACCTCCAGCCAGATCGTTTTGATCGTCAGTTGTTCTGAAAGTTGCCTGAGTGAGCGCCTGGAAGTAGGATACAGCCTGGCTGAATTGTGTAACGCCACTGAGATCATTAAAATCTGGGAGGTTTGAGGGGAGGGTGGTGTCAAAAATTTGAGATTGGGGTCCACTCTTTAGGAACTCTCCGTAAATGTTGTTGACTATTATGTCGTAGAAGAATCCCGTAGGGACTACATATGCCCCTGGCTCAAAGGATGATTGAAGGTATCCATTGACGATCGCATCAGATAGAGTTGAATTGACCAGGTCTGGGATTAGCCCCCCGTTTTCTGCTGCAAGATTGGCTAAGAATGGGGCCATTAAGCCCAAATTATAGCGTTCATCGCCGTTATCACTTCCAAGAGGCTGTACGTCTCCACTCGAAGTTCCTCCTTGAAATATGTTTGTGGAAGTTGAAGGGGTGAATGCTTTCGACTGTGGAGTTGCAATAGCAACGAACATAGCCACGAGCACAGCTTTTATGTAAGGGGTAAGTGAGGGGGTCATATAAGTGCTATACTTTATTGATAAGTAAATTGTAGTCAATGGTCATTACTGCTGGATAGTGGTTATATTGGCACAAAAAAACCTCAAGACTTAGATCTTGAGGCTAAATAGACTATGAGTTTTTGCTGGTGATTTAAATGACTAGATCGTGCAAATACTCTTCCAGGCTGGAAACTAAGTGCTCGGTGTGGTGGCGGTCGAGCGGGTTGAGGTCGTGGTTGTATGGCGGGACATCACATTGCTCGCCGAGTTTCTTTCCTGGCGCGATGGGCATAAGGGTGTTGAGTATTTCTCCCTCAATATGGATGTGTGTAATGGAGTGCTCTAGATGGAAAGTGTCGCTATTTAGTTGGTCATTGATGCGAATTAACGCGCATTCGCCTAGATTGGGGTCATTGAAGCAAATGGCCTTAGCTCGTAGCATGGCGGCAGTGTGGTGAGCAAGTCCACCTCCGAGGGAAATACCAGTGAATTCGACTTTGTAGTCGGGGAACGCTTTTGTTAGCGCAAGACCCAGGCAATAGGCGAATTCATAGGCAATGGAGCATTCTCCAAGACCCTGCCATAAGTCCGTTCCTATGTTAAACCATTGACGGTTCCTGTAATTAGAGGAATCGCTTTCTGTGCCGCGAAATGAGAGGATAAGTCGTTGGCTGCCTTCTGGTTGGTAGAGGCGTGCTTTTACTCCAAACCCCTCGAGTGTGTGACTAGGGATGCCGCGCTTGTGATCATAGCCAACGAAAAAGTGTTCAAGAAATGTTTCCGGGTGCTCATTTGCTACATGCTCAAGCGAGTCAATGAGTGCTCCAGAGAGTGCTTTTAGCTTGATGTCTTCGTTTTCACTTAGTTTTTCCGTGAAGGCGAATAGAGCATCTTCAGATGCTTCTGGATCACCGAGGGTGCTGAGGTCTATGATGTTATAGCCATCTAACGTCGCATCTGTGCTATCATTATTCGCGCTTGCTTCGATTACTCGGGCGTATTCTAGGGCGTCCTCAATGGTTGCCGGCGTGCAATTGGGAAGGCCAAACAGCCTCCCATTCTCTAGGGACTCCTGCGCTTTGTCCGCAATGTTTTCAAAAACTTCCTTACCTTTTTGCTTCAGGTCATTGATGAGTCGAGTGAATTTAGATTCAGCCTGAGCAGGGAGGCCTGCCAGGGTTAGGGCAAATACGACGGCTGTGAATGTTTTGAAATGGTGCATAGTATTTATGAGTCAGCAGAAAGTGTGGAAGGGTTCCCTAAAATTTCTTCTAAAAAGCAATTATCATCAGAAATAACCTCGATTGGATAGCCTGCGCTCTTCAATTTTTGATAAACTTCGGAAATGTGATTATTTCCAAGAATGACAATAAAAGGGAGTTTTGAGTCTTTTGCCAAGGAGAATGCATGTATCAGGTTGTCTATGAATGACTTATTTCGCAGCTCCATGCGTAGGTGTTCGTTTGATTCTTCCCTAAGCGATTGATAGACTTTGGCTTGTGTGACTCGGTCGTCAAGGGCGGTTTCTTCCAGTCTCGGGTAGAACAAGAAGCGCTGCAATAGCATTACGTCGACTCCTTTGGATATGAGTTCGGTCTCTTCTTCCTTGAGTAGCTCCTGGATGAGGTAAGTGTAGAGGACTGCCCAGTTAAACGAGTCTTTTAGGGTCTCGAGGGGGGTCGGGTCGGAGCATATGGGCTCAATATCACTATCTTGAAGGAGTGCGACTCCTAGGGCGTATTTTGTTATTTGAAGAAAGAGGTTTTTGTGCTCTGGGGACTTGAGTATGTCTTGGTTGTGCGAAAGCTTAAACCAAAGGTTGTGGCCTATCGAGTTAGTTGTGGTGAGTGTAATTAAGTTTTTTCTGAAATCGTAGTAATCGAGGACTGCTTGCAATTGCCTTTTTTCCTCACCGTTTGTGAATCCGGCTTCTTCTCTGTATTTTGGGTCGAGTAAGGCAAAGTCTCGGTAGGTAAAGAGTAGTGCCAAAAAGAAGGTCAAGGGATCTTCGAGTTCGTGTAGGGTGTTTATCTGTCCCGCATTTGGCGATTCCTGGAAGGGGTTGTAGACGGAAGTTAGGTATTCGTCGGGGAGGGTTCCTTCGACGCAATAGTGACACAGGTTCTCTTGGCTCAATGATTCGATTATGTCGCGAAAGGCAGTGTCTTCTAGGTTTACGTGGTTTTCGCCTTTTAGGTAGATGGTGTATTCGGCGTTACGCGGGCACGTTGCCTCTTGGGCATTGATGGGGCTGAAAAGAGCTAGAAAGGGGAGTGCCGCTAAAATTCTGAATTTAATTCGTATGCGCTGCGAGCGTAGATGTATTAGGGCTTGGTTGAGGTAGCTTGCGAGGGGAGTGAGGTGGTTCGTCATTATAGCTTTTGTTTTCAACTAGAGGTTGGTTGAGGGAAGAGGAGGTGATTAGGTCTGGATCATAGGAGATTCGGTAAATGCAACCTGCAAAGCTGTCGGATATCAGTAGTGATCCGTCGTGGTGGACAAGGATATCACTGGGGCGCCCAAGGACTTCATCGTAAAACCCAAGCCAGCCCTCAGCAAAGGTTTGATAGCTGGAGGAGCGTTCTTTTTCTGGGTCTACGATACTTATTTTAAAGCCACTTGTTCTGTGCGCATGGGTTGATCCGCCTTCGCAAATAAATATTTTACCTTGGTATTTTTTTGGAAATTGGTTGCCCTCATAAAAGCAAAGGCCTCCCAGGTTAACGTGTGCGCCGAGGTTGATTGCAGGGGGAAAAAATAGGCTTCCTGGCTTGATCGCGTATTCGAGCTCAAAATCAGGGATATTATCGCCAATAACATAT
>Ga0316204_10005983_pt1:15000-19337 | contig 19337 bp, 19 predicted proteins | sample 6monrhotite_MG_2_FD_205661 | JGI IMG/M metagenome (GOLD analysis project Ga0316204, IMG submission 205661) | Microbial mat bacterial communities from mineral coupon in-situ incubated in ocean water Damariscotta River, Maine, United States -... | ecosystem: Environmental > Aquatic >...
CCCATGGCCAGGTTGAAGCTTTGGTAAAACAAAGTGGAGGACCGAACCTATGAACCTTGAGAAGTTCTTGGATGAGCTGTGGGTCGGAGTGAAAGGCTAATCAAACCACGTAATAGCTGGTTCTCTTCGAAATATATTTAGGTATAGCGTTATGCGCTGACCATTGGAGGTAGAGCACTGAAAAGGCTAGGGCCCGTAACCGGGTACCAAACCTTATCAAACTCCGAATGCCAATGGGTGTAGCATGGCAGTCAGTCTGCGGGGGATAAGCTCCGTAGGCGAGAGGGAAACATCCCAGACTACCGGTTAAGGCCCCTAAATCATTGCTAAGTGGATAGAAGGAGGTGGATTTACATAGACAATAGGGATGTTGGCTTAGAGGCAGCCACCATTTAAACAGTGCGTAATAGCTGACCTATCGAGTGAATCTGCGCCGAAAATGATCGGGACTAAAGCAATGTGCCGAAGCCGTAGGCTTTCGTAAGAAAGCGGTAGAAGAGCGTTCTAACAGGGTAGAAGCCGGAGGGGCAACCGACGGTGGACTGGTTAGAAGTGAGAATCCAGACATAAGTAACGATAAACATGGTGAGAATCCATGTCGCCGTAAGGATAAGGTTTCCTGAGCAAGGTTCGTCCGCTCAGGGTTAGTCGGGAGCTAAGGCGAGGCCGTAAGGAGTAGCCGATGCACAACAGGTTAATATTCCTGTACTATCTTGAATGCGTTACCACCTTCGGAGTGACGGAGAAAGTTAATCCAGCACAGTGTTGAATATCTGTGTCTAAGCGTTTAGGCTGTTTACCAGGCAAATCCGGTAGACGTTAAAGCTGAGTCGTGATGGGATCCCAAGACCACGGTCAAGGGCGATTGGATGATACTATGCTTCCAGGAAAAGCTTCGTTGGGAGTGTTCAGGGTACCCGTACCGCAAACCGACACAGGTATCCGAGATGAGTATTCTAAGGCGCGTGAGTTAAATCTCTCTAAGGAACTCGGCAACTTCACCCCGTATCTTCGGTAGAAGGGGAGCCTGCTCATGCAGGCCGCAGTGAAGAGGCCCAAACGACTGTTTAGCTAAAACACAGCTCTCTGCAAAGTCGCAAGACGACGTATAGGGAGTGACATGTGACCAATGCGGAAAGGTGAACGCTGGAGGTGAGAGCTTCTGGTCTAAGCCCCCGTGAATGTCGGCCGTAACTATAACGGTCCTAAGGTAGCGAAATTCCTTGTCGGGTAAGTTCCGACCTGCACGAATCATGTAACGATTTGGGCGCTGTCTCGGAGAGATGCTCAGTGAAATTGTAGTCGCGGTGCAGATGCCGCGTACCCGCAGCAGGACGGAAAGACCCTATGGACCTTTACTGTAACCTGGTACTGTTATTTGCCTCTCAATGCGTAGAATAGGTGGGAGACTGTGAAATCCTTCTTCAGGGAAGGATGGAGTCGTTAGTGAAATACCACTCTTTGTTTGTTAGATGACTAACCTTAGACCGTTATCCGGCTAAGGGACAGTGCTAGGGGGTCAGTTTGACTGGGGCGGTCTCCTCCGAAATAGTAACGGAGGATTGCGAAGGTTCTCTCAAATCGGTTGGTAATCGATTGTAGAGCATATAGGTACAAGAGAGCTTTACTGTAAGACATACAAGTCGAGCAGTTGCGAAAGCAGGCCTAAGTGGTCCGGTAGTAGGACGTGGCACCGCTATCGCTTAAAGGATAAAAGGTACCCTAGGGATAACAGGCTAATCTCGCCCAAGCGTTCACAGCGACGGCGCGGTTTGGCACCTCGATGTCGGCTCATCACATCCTGGGGCTGAAGACGGTCCCAAGGGTTTGGCTGTTCGCCAATTAAAGTGGTACGCGAGCTGGGTTCAGAACGTCGTGAGACAGTTCGGTCCTCTATCCGCTGTGGGCGTAAGAAACTTGAGGGGTTCATTTCCTAGTACGAGAGGACCGGAAATGACGAGCCTCTGGTGTTCCAGTTATCATGTCAATGGTATCGCTGGGTAGCTAAGCTCGGAAGAGATAAGCGCTGAAAGCATATAAGCGCCAAGCTCCTCCCAAGATAAGGTTTCGCTAGATCTTCGGATCTTAAAGGGTCCTGGTAGACTACCAGGTAGATAGGCTAGATGTGTAAGTGCAGTAATGCATTGAGCTAACTAGTACTAATGACCCAATAGGTTTAAAATAATAGTCGGGAAATTGTTGGTTTTTAAGGTTACACTTAAAGCCTCGCACAGTACATTAAACTAGATTTTCATAAAAATATGCCAGGAAGACTGGCTTGACGACAGATTCTGGCATTTAAACAGACTCTGGTGATCATAGGTGAGGGGAAACACGCGTTCCCATCTCGAACACAGTCGTTAAGCCCTCGACCGCCGATGGTAGTTGGACCCAGCTGTCCCGCGAGAGTAGGTCGTCGCCAGTTTTATGATCCACATTTTCCTAACGGAAGATGTGGATCTTTTTTTGTAAACACAGAAAAGGCCCCAGTTATGCCTTGTGCAAACCGTGTTATAACACATGCCTAACACGGAAGATTGGGTGGTTTGCTTTGTGGCATGCCACAAAGAGGGGGGATTATTTAATCGTGAAAAGCCTACGAACTAAACCTTCAGAGCCACGTTTGGAGGCGATGTCCCAAGGGGTTTCCCCATCGTTATTACTTATGATGGGATTGGCTCCTCTACGTAGGAGGTTGCTTCCCTGTAGTCGCAGCTACTCAGAGTGTATTTCTTCCTGAGAGAATAAAGAAAGATAATCTTAAGCTATCTGGATGTTAGCAGAAAAACGCCGTGGCTAACGACGGCCTAAAGCTTTAAAGTAATCGCTCTACTTTTTTAACGGTAGGGAGGTTTTTGTTACTACCGCAGGCAGTTTTCAACACAGATAATCATTCAATATATAGGGTTGCGGAGTCGGGGGTTTTATGTTTGAATCGCCTTTATCCCTTTCCTTTTGTAACCCATTGCCCTTAAATGACTTTTCGTGAAGCTATTGATGTGCTTGCCCAGGAGCTTGGTTTGCCCGAGTGGGAACCTGAAGAATCGGGCCATTTTGCAATAGCTTTCGAGGATGGCGTTGCGCTAGACCTCGCCCCGGGAGGCCGTGAGGAGGAGATTCTTTTCTCCGGGCGCATTACAGCTTTTGACGCGAACACACCCAAAGAGGATTTGGTAAAACTACTTCAACTCAATGGTCCAGCGATCAAATATCACGACGAGGTCATGACACTTGATCGCGAGGAAAAGGCCTTAATTCTCCAGCGTTCTCTCAGCTTAAAGTACATGCAGGACGATGTGCTTATCCGCGAGGTTGAAGGCTTTTTAAATAACCTTGAGTTCTGGGTTAATTTAATTAAAAAAGATACTTCGTCCCCCGAGTCGAATACTCCCTTCATGATCTTACCTTAATGACCCGTTTACGTAGTTTCTTTGCCCTTTTGTTGTCTTCATTTGCTTTTGCTATTTCTGCACCGGCTGCAGGCATTCCGTGGTCCAAGGACCGTGAGGTGTACATCGCCCGCGGAGAAGACCTAGGAGGCCTCCTGACTAACTTTGCCTCGGGCCAGGGGATACCTGTTGTCGTAAATAAGGGCATTAAGGGTAGTCTCAGCGGCCGCTTTGATGAGCCCGACCCGGATGTATTCTTCAAGGAGATGGCTCGGAGCTCTAATCTTGTTTGGTTCTATGACGGAAACCTTCTATACATTGACCCAGGCTCCGCAGTGAAGAGGCAAGTCATTCAAGCCAGCTATCTCAAGGCCGATAAACTTATTGATATCGTCGACAAGCTTGGCTTTGTGAGTTCGAGTTCCTCCATCCACAGCACAGGGATGAATGATGGTACCATTTCTATTAGCGGGCCAATACATTTTGTGGATGCTGTGGTTGCTCTTGCTGGTCAATACGAGATGGATGCCCGCAACAAGGCGATGTCGCGCGACGTTATTCGCGTTTTCCCACTTAAGTATGCTTGGGCTTATGATTTGTCTTTCAACTACCAAGGCGGCGGGATCGAAGTTCCCGGAGTAGCAAGCTTGCTTCAGTCTCTTGTTTTAGGAAAACCCTCGACTGTTTCGGGCAACACTAATTCCGTCATTCCCTCTCAGCATGCTCGTAAACGCGAGCGTGTAACACCTACAGTTGGCGATGCTAAGCGCCAAGACGGTCAGCCCCAGACGCCTACCGAGAGCCAAAGCCCCGGAGAAGCGGTTTCATCTTTTAACGCTAGTATCGAGTCGGATGTACGCCTTAACGCAGTCATTATTCGTGACACTCTAGAGCGTATGTCCCTTTACGAGGAGACCATCAAACAGTTAGATCAACCAGTTGCCGTTA
>Ga0316204_10005984_pt1 | contig 19335 bp, 15 predicted proteins | sample 6monrhotite_MG_2_FD_205661 | JGI IMG/M metagenome (GOLD analysis project Ga0316204, IMG submission 205661) | Microbial mat bacterial communities from mineral coupon in-situ incubated in ocean water Damariscotta River, Maine, United States -... | ecosystem: Environmental > Aquatic > Marine >...
GGTTTTATACATCTATGTTTCCCGATTATGTCGCCTCTATTATGCCTTAAAAATTCTGTTACCAAACCATAAATAGTAAGTGAGTAAGTAGTTATTTCCTAAGTAATAATATGGGATATCGAATCAGAACTATCTTATTTATTAAATCTTAATGTTATATACATGAAATATTCATTACAGATTCATGACAGCTTCATGGCGGCAGCTCAAGGTAAAGCGGTACCCGAATGAAACGGTGGCCACGGTGGCTGCAAATAGCAATATATGGCGTGAGGATTACACCCGTGAATCAATCAATCTTACCGTTCCCCCAAATGCCCCTGAAAAGGACTGCACACCTTGCTAGCGTTGGACAACGTAAGTTTCGCATCGCCTTATATTCCCACGATACGATGGGAATGGGGCATATGCGGCGCAATCTACTTATCAGCCAGGCTCTCTCCCACTCTGATCTGCAAACTAGTATTTTGATGATCACTGGCGCACGTCAAGCAAGTGCTGCGAAGATGCCCGAGGGAGTTGATTGTGTCACATTACCGGCTTTACATAAGGAGAGTAATGGTCATTACCAATCTCGTTCACTGGATATTCCAGTACAAGATTTAACTAAAATTCGAGCACAAATGATACGTGCCTCAGTGGCCGCTTTTGCTCCAGATGTATTTATTGTCGACAACGTGCCACGCGGTGCACTCAGAGAGTTGGATGATACCTTGAGGGATATCCGTCGCTGTGGTCGCACCCACTGTGTGCTTGGCTTGAGGGATGTGCTTGATGAGCCAGAAAAGGTTAAATCTGAATGGCTGAAAGCGGGTAATGAGGAGGCGATCCGTAGTTTTTACGACAAGGTATGGATTTACGGTGATGCGAGTGTTTATGACGCTGTTCATGAATACGGTATGACACCAGAGACTGCAGATAAGGTGAGTTATACCGGTTATTTTGATCGTCGCACTCGCTTTAAATATCGCAATAAGCAAGCTGTAAAACGTAAACGTGCCAAGATGGACCTTCCCGACGGACGTTTTGTTTTATGTTTGGTAGGAGGGGGACAAGATGGTGCTGGTTTAACGGAAGCATTCGCCCGTAGCACGTTAGCTTCTGATATGTTCGGCGTTATTGTGACTGGGCCATTTATGCCTGCGGCGAGACAAGCTGAGCTACACCGTATCGCGGCGACACGCAATAACCTCAAAGTATTGGAATTCGTGAGCGAACCGATGTTTTTGCTTGACCAGGCAGACTATGTCATCGCCATGGGCGGTTACAACGTTGTCTCGGAAATTCTCTCGTTTGAAAAACGCGCACTTATTGTTCCCCGAGTAAATCCCCGCCAGGAGCAAATGCTGCGGGCAGAGCGATTGGCAGCGATGGGGATGATTGATGTGATTCATCCAGAGGATGTAACACCAGAGAAATTGTCAACGTGGTTGAGTAATGCGGCTCAGTCTCCTAGTACACCCGCGGTCCACTCGCAACTCGATTTTGGCGGTCTGTCCAGATTGCCTGCTTTGATCAGTGAAGTCTGCCAATTTACCCCCTCTCATCAATAGGAGCCTATTACCATGCTTCACACCCCGCCTACACCACGAATTGGCTATGTCGTAAAGCGTTATCCACGTTATTCGGAAACCTTCATAGTAAATGAAATTCTTGCCCACGAGGAAGCGGGCTTACCATTGGAAATTTTTGCGCTGCGCCAATCCAGTGATAGCCATTTCCAAGATACTATCGCCAGGGTACGCGCACCTGTTACCTATTTACCTGCATCGAATGTACTGAGTGCGGGTGAGTTCTGGGATGAGTTAATGACAGCAGTGAAGGGCTTGCCCGGTTGGGTTGCTGGGTTGGAAGCCGCGCGGCACGAAGTTGCCCGTGATGTCTACCAGGCGGCGTTACTTGCGTTGCAGGCACGGGATAGGGGGATTGAGCACCTACACGCTCATTTTGCTACTTCAGCCGCGACGGTGGCCCGTTTGGCAGCGCTTTTTGCTGGGTTAACGTACTCTTTTACCGCCCATGCTAAAGATATTTTTCATGACAGTGTTAAGCATGAAGATTTACAGAGAAAAATCCAAGATGCTACTTCGGTGGTGACAGTGAGTGATTACAATGTGGATTTTCTTCACAGCAGGTTTGCAGCATCTGCCAGCAAGATATTACGTATCTATAATGGTCTTGATTTATCCCGCTTACCTTTCTCCAGCCCTCAGCATCGACCGCCGTGCATTGTTGCGGTGGGTCGTTTGATTGAGAAAAAAGGCTTTGCTGATTTAATCGCTGCTTGTGATGGATTACACCAGCGCGGTGTTGATTTTCAATGCCAGATTATAGGTGGTGGTCCCTTATATGATGAACTCATGGCAGATATCCAGCAGCGAGGCTTACAGCACAACGTTAAAATGTTGGGGCCATTACCTCAAAGAGAGGTTATCGCCTGCTTACAAGAGGCTGCGGTATTCGCAGCACCCTGTGTTGTAGGTGCCGATGGCAACCGTGATGGCTTGCCCACTGTTTTGCTGGAGGCGATGGCCTTGGGTGTGCCCTGTATCTCAACGGATGTGACAGGTATTCCGGAAGCGATTAAGCACAAACGCTCTGGCCTTATTGTGCCGCAAAATGATGAAGCGGCACTTGCGGATGCGTTAAAGCATTTGTTGGAGCACCCACAGGAACGTGCTCGGCTTGCACTGAAGGCGCGTCAATTGATCGAAGAGTCTTTTGATATTCATCAAAACACCGCCACTTTGCGATCTCTATTCGATACGACCCTGCACAATATGTTAATCAACCAGAAGGTGGGATGATGAAAATTGCCTATATTTGCACCGATTTAGGTGTGCCCGTTTTTGGGTGTAAGGGATGTTCGATACATGTGCAAGAGGTTATTCGCGCTTTTATCAATCAAGGCGCAGATGTGACGCTTTTTACGCCACGTCCCGGTGGTGCCACACCGTTAGACTTACAAGGAGTGACGCTGATTCAGTTGCCGAGACGTACTTCAATGGATGCTCGCCATCGTGAAATATTTGCCCTGGATTTGAATGAAAAAACAGCGGAGGAAATCGCCCAGGCTGGCCCATTTGATATGATTTATGAGCGTTATTCGCTGTGGGGCTATTCTGCCATGGAGTTTGCCAAATCACAGAATATCCCCGGTATTTTGGAAGTCAATGCGCCGTTAATAGAAGAGCAGAGTCGCCATCGAGAATTGTTCAATTTAGCAGAGGCAGAGCAAACAACTCGCCGTGCTTTTGCGGCTGCATCTGCATTGGCCGCCGTCTCTAACGAAGTGGCTAGTTATTTGGATGGCTATCACGAAGCACACGGGCGTGTACATGTTATCAGTAATGGTGTAAATCTTAGCCGTTTTAAAAGCTCATCAGTCCCGGAGTCTGGTGAGGTATTTACGATTGGATTTGTGGGTACATTAAAGCCTTGGCATGGATTGGATAATTTAATAGAGGCCTTTGTATTGCTGCATCGTAATCAACCTAGTGCTCGTTTGTTGATCGTAGGAGATGGTCCCAAACGTGACCACCTAGAAAGTGCGTTGAAGTCCTATGGCTTGGCTGATGCAGCTCATTTTACTGGCGCGGTGGTACCTGATCAGGTGCCTAAGTTACTGGCTAAAATGGATGTCGCAGTTGCCCCTTATCCTGAGAGTCAGGCGTTTTATTTTTCACCTTTAAAGGTGCTTGAGTATATGGCGGCAGGTCTTCCCGTTGTAGCCAGTTGTATCGGACAAATTACCTCACTCATTCAGCATGATTATGATGGCATTTTGTGTCCGCCAGGCGAGCCTACTGCATTGGCACAAGCCTTAGAACAGCTCATGTTGAGCCCCGTATTGTGTCAAGCACTTGGCCGCGAGGCGCGCCGAACAGTAGAGCAATCCCATGGCTGGCATTCGGTTACACAGCGAATTTTTAAGCTCGCGAACGTTACAAATAATATGAGGCCAACACAACAGGCTCATCAAGTTGATTTAAACGGAACATTGTGAATAACAAGGGATGAAGTACTGCAACGGTACTGATGAAATTTGCTATGGCTACAAACAAACCTATTCGTGACAGTGTGCCGAGTTTATGGCGAATATTACGATTTTTTTTCGCCAAAATGGGTGCTTATCGGCTTATGTTGTCAGGGTCGCTGTTCGCCCTTTTGTGTGAAATAGCATTCGTAATTGCCGCGCCTTGGCCGCTAAAGTTTGTGATCGATAACCTTATAATCCAGGATGCAAGTGCAGCTGAAGTAATATCAAATCCTGGGTTGTTATTGCTGTTAGCCGCTAGCGCAGTGGTTGCTATCGCGGGACTCAAAGCGCTGGCAGGTTATCTCCACACTGTTGGTTTTGCGGTGATTGGTAGTCGGGTGTTAGCCGAGGTTCGCCAGGATCTTTATCAACATCTACAGACGTTATCACTGACTTTTCATACTAAGAATAAAAGCGGTGATCTTATTACTCGGGTGATTAGTGATCTGGGCATTGTTAAAGAGGTGATGATCAACACGGTGTTACCGTTGTTTGGTAGCGTAGTTCTGTTAATAAGTATGTTTGCCGTTATCTTCTGGCTGCATTGGCAGCTGGCATTGATTGCATTAGCGATTATGCCACTGTTTTGGTTAGCGGCGAGCTATCTAGGCAAACGGATACAAAAGGCATCCCGCAAACAGCGTCATCAGGAAGGTGCGATGGCTTCTACAGCCGCTGAATCCATTGCCTCGATTAAAGCCGTACAAGCACTATCACTCAATAATAAATTTGCCAACTCATTTGGCGCGAATAATCATGGAGATCTACAACACAGTGTAAAGGCTAAACACTTTACTGCTTTATTAACCGGTACGGTAGGCCTTCTCATTGGTATGGTGACTGCGCTGGTATTATGGTTTGGTGCTCATTTGGTTTTAACCGATCAACTCACGCCGGGTGAGTTATTGGTGATTCTTTCCTATCTTAAATCTGCTTTTAAACCTATCAGAAGTTTTGCTAAACAAGTCAGTCGACTTGCCAAAGCTGCCACAGCAGGAGAGCGGGTTCTCGATATCTTTGATCAAGCACCAGAGGTCATCGATTCACCTCAAGCTAAGCTGGCACCTCGGTTATACGGTGAGGTGTGTTTTGAGCAGGTTAATTTCGCCTATGAGAGTGGCTATCCGATACTTCAAGATTTGAATTTTGAAGTTGCTGCAGGTCAGCATGTTGCTTTGGTGGGGGCATCAGGTAGCGGTAAATCTACCATCACCAGTTTATTACTGCGTTTGTATGACCCGCAGAGTGGGAGGGTACTCATTGATGGTCATGATATCCGTGAATTCACTGTCAACTCCCTGCGTAACCAAATCAGTGTTTCTCTACAAGACCCGTGCATATTTGCGACCAGTGTACGTGACAATATCGCCTATGGTTGTGCAAACGCCACTCATGAGGAGATTGAGGCCGCAGCTAAATTGACCAATGCCCATGCGTTTATTACGGCGTTACCTAAGGGGTATGACACGGTTATCAGCGAGCGAGGGGCGACACTCTCAAATGGCCAGCGACAACGTATCGCCCTTGCCAGGACTGCAATCCGCCGTTCGCCAATTCTTATTTTGGATGAGCCGACCACCGGACTTGATCGTGAAAACGAAGTGGCTGTCGCTGATGCGCTGATGCGTTTGTCGAAAGGTCGTACTACGTTCCAAATTACCCACCATTTACACCATGCCATACATGCCGATGCGATATGGCTATTGGACCATGGACGCATAATAGAGTGTGGTACGCATGATCAATTGATGCAAGCCAATCAACGTTATGCGGCCATGTATAAAGCGAGCTTGAGCGGGGTGGATGAGGAGGAGGGTAACTGTGTTGTTAATTATTGATCTGGATGGAGGGTTACGATTATGAATGTTATGCCTGCCACAGCTTTATCTACCCACATGGGTATTGAGACTTTTGAGGGTTTTTATCAAGCGTTGGATCCTGTGGCTGTGCTGGTAGAGTTATCTCGTTTGCCATTTTTCAAGAGTGATGATATTTGCCTGGAGTTAAGCGAGATACGCCTGAGCCGTCACAAGCCAGGAAGACGATGCTTGATTGAATATGATGTAGTGCTCAAACATGCCTCGCGCCTGCCTCAGTCGATGACGTTGATGGGTAAGGTGAGGTTCAAAAGCCACGACAAAAAAAGCTGGGCGTTGGTTAATGAGTTGTGGCGGTGTGGCTTTGATGAACGGGCCAACGATGAGATTATGTTGCCGCAACCCGTTGGTGAGATTCCCCATTGGCATATGTGTTTACAAGCTAAGGTGCCTGGCGCTGGGTTAGATCAACTTCTGGCAAGTTCACGGGGTGAGCAGTTGGCGGTGAGGGTTGCTGAAGCCGCTCATAAAATCCACCACAGAGTGGTAACCACACATCGTCGCCATACCATGGCGGATGAATTGCATATTTTGAACAAGGGCCTTACCAGTACCGCTAGTCGTTATCCGCAGTGGTCGAATCGGATTGAGCGCATCCTTAAACGGTGTGAAAACTTGGGTCGTAGCCTGCCATTAGCGCGATCATGCGGTATTCATCGGGACTTTTATGCTGAGCAAATTATTGCGGATGGCGAACGGCTTTATCTTTTGGATTTTGATCTCTATTGTGAAGGTGATCCAGCATTAGATATTGGTAATTTTATTGCTCATATCGTGGAGTATAGCCTGCGTATACTTGGCGATAGAAAGGCTTTAGAGCACGTGGAGAAAGCACTTGAAAAACGCTTTTTACAGCTTAACCCTAATATTGCGGAGCAAGCGATTTTTGGCTATGTCACCTTATCGTTAGCACGGCATATTCATATTAGTACGTTGTTTGATGAACGACGCCCTTTTACTCAAAAAATACTTGCGCTGACTGAGCATCGCCTCGGGATTTGATCTGGAATATTTTAGATAGTTATGGATGCTAAAATATCACCCCTACATTCTAATGATAGGCTGAAGAGCAAAGCTATTGTTACAGGGCATCTGGTTATTAGTCAGGTATTCTTTTATAAAAAATTAATATTAATTCTATGTTCTATTTTTGTTTTAGGGATGATAAGCCCAGTTGTTATAGGAGAAGAGATTCCTAACAATGCCTCTTCGATTACAGGTGTAACATCTTCCGAATTTAACCTTTTTCTCTCAGAAAGCCAGCCTCAGACAGCTACAGCTCCCTTCACTCAGCGCCCACAAGATGATGAGCGACCAGACGACCAATTTACCTTTCAGTGGTTAAAGCGCCCCTTGGTTATTGGCGGTGAGTTTGAAGCAGAACTGAGGTACCGGGAAGATTTATCCCTGGGGCGTCGCGATGACGATGATTTACGTTTTAGCCTAAATTTACAATTGGAATTCCTTTATCAGTTGACAGCCAACACATCCATTTATGCTGAGTTTGACTCCCACTATCAGGAAGAGTTGTACTCCGAAGATCACGACACGGAATCAACTAGAAAAATTAAGCTAGGGGAGTTGTGGCTAGCGGTGGGGGGATTCGGAAACCAACGCTTTGGATTGCAAATTGGCCGACAATATTTTGGTGACCAGCGTGAGTGGTGGTGGGATAAGCAATTGGATGCTGTCCGAATACAATATAAGGCTGATAGCTTCAGTACTCAGTTTGGCTTGGGGGCGAATCCGACCACCATCTCAACTGAAAATGACCTCTTAGATCCTGAAGATGAAGATATCACCTGGCTATTGGCGAGCGCAGATTGGGAATGGTCAAGGAAAAATCATTTTGAGGCATTTTTTCTATCTCGCTTTGATCGCTCAGCAACACCTGAAGTGGGTGATATTATCGCCAAAGAACTTGAGGATGATGAAGATGGTGCAATCAGCTGGCTTGGTTTGCGCAGTCGAGGCCGGTTAAAAGCGAGTGGCGCGGGAAAAATTTATTATTGGCTGGATAGCGGCGTGGTATATGGTCGGGAGAGTCTGATCGATTTTGATAGTATCGGAGAGGGAAATCAAAGCATCGTAGACCAACGCCTGGAGCGTACAATTAATGGTTGGGGGATGGATTTAGGCGCGACATGGGAGAGTAAGCTTCCTTATAAACCACGATTGACGCTTGGCTACGGGAGAGGGTCTGGGGATGGGAATACAAACGATAGTATGGATCGCGCCTATCGCCAAAGCGGTTTGCAAAGCAATGATGATAAGTTTCGTGGTGTTAATAGCTTTCGTTATTATGGTGAATTATTGCGCCCTGAACTCTCTAATTTGACGATAAAAACGATCGCCCTGGGTTTTCCATTATGGAAAGATAGTTCTTTGGAAATAGTGTATCACCGCTATATGCAAGTACATGCTGCAGATCAATTACGTAATAGCCGTCTGCGTACCAATCCCGAAGGTGTGCATCGTGATATAGGCGAAGAGTTCAACTTGATTTTAGGGATAGAAGAGTGGCAGCAGTTAGAAATTGAGGTGATAGCCGCTCAATTTCTCTCTGGTAAGGCGTTTGGCGTATTTGCCGATCGCACTTCATCGAATATCACTATGCAGCTTGAATATAATTTTTAGTTGTATTGGTTCGCGCAATGGCTATTCTTTTACGCTGTTCTGTAGCGCTTGTAGCTCTGGACTGAGTAGTGCCGGATCAATCCGGGCATCATTTAGGCTAACGCCCCAATGTAGGTGTGGTCCGGTAGCGCGCCCGGTGCTGCCGATTGTGCCAATTTGCTCTCCACGTTTTATCTCGGCTCCTTCTTTAACGAGCATTGTTTCCATGTGGCAGTACATGGTAACCAACCCTTGTCCATGGTCAATAAAGAGGGTGTTACCATTAAAAAAATAGCTTCCCGTGCGTGTGATAATACCATCTGCCGGGGCTAAAATGGGTGTGCCCGTTGGTGCTGCGATATCGACGCCGCTGTGAGGTTTTCTGGCCTGTTCGTTAAAGTAACGGCGTAGCCCAAATGGACTGCTAAGACGGCCCGTGACGGGTAGGCTGAGTTCAGTCAGACCACTGCTTTCACGCCATTGACGTAGTGCTGTTTTGATCTGTTTACTCTCTTTGCCAATGCGCTCCATATCCAACGGATTTGGATTAACTTGGCGCTTATTCTTAAGCGTGATGTGTTGCGATTCATATTGCTTGTCCACAACCTGAAAGGGAATACTCTGTGGCTGATTGTTAATTGTGACGGTGAGCTGGTGCTCTCCCGGTTGCAGTGTGAGAGGCAGCCCTACAACGGCCAACCAGTTTTGTTGTTGCTGAAGGGTCATAACACGATGTTCATTGAAATGGACGACGGGAGTACTGCTGCTGTTGGGTAAATCGACTAAAATCACCCCGCCTGGTACGGCTGATTGCTCAGGTAAAAAATTGGCGGCAGCTGGGACAGCGGTGAATATGAGTAGTAGACAGCCGATTACGTGCTTAATCTTCATGGCAATGCTCGATGATAAGGTCTAGTCGACCTTTATCCAGTTGTAAGTTGATTTTATCCCCAGCCTTAACTTGGCTGGCACTTCTAACAATGTGGCCATTGGCACTCTCCTTAGCAATAGCGTAACCACGACTTAGTGTTGCTAAAGGGCTGATTGCCTGCAGTTGATGGGCTTGCTGCGCCAGCACCTGTTTTCGCTGTTTGAGTTGTTGCTGACAGCTATGATGCAGGCGTTGTTCTAACTGTTGAAAACGCAGGGTGTGGTTTTTTAAATGATGCTGAGGACTATTTTGCAGTATCTGGGCAATGAATAGTGCCACTTTTTGTTGGCGACGATCGAGCTGTTGTTGATAGGCATTCACTAGGCGGCGTTCTATTTCATCCAGGCGCTGGGATTGCTCTAGCAGCTGCTGTCGTGGATGTTGAATGCGTTGCTTTATCCAGCTTAGTTGTTGTGTTTTTTCTGCAATATTTTTTTGTATATTGCGTTGTAGTTGCTGGACAAGGCGTTGGAAATGTTGCGTTAACGCATGTTGATCCGGGCTTATTATCTCGGCAGCCGCAGAGGGGGTGGGTGCCCGTTGATCGGCGACGAAGTCACTAATGGTATAGTCTATTTCATGACCAACTGCACTGATAATAGGTATTGGGCAGTGGTAAATAGCCCGCGCTAGCGCTTCATCATTAAATGCCCAAAGATCCTCGATAGAACCGCCTCCACGGGTAATAATCAGTGCATCACATCTTTGGTCCTCTATCGCGTGCTGAATCATCTCGATCAGTTGCTTTGGAGCCTGCTCTCCTTGCACCGCTGTTGGATAGAGGGTGACGGGCGTTGCGGGACTGCGCCGTTTCAATATATGCAGGATATCCCTGACTGCGGCACCGCTAGAGGAGGTGATAATGCCTATATTTTTAGGCTGGGTGGGCAGCGCTTGTTTATGTTCGCTAGAAAACAGACCTTCATTGTTCAGGCGCTGCTTAAGTTCATCAAACGCTCTGCGCAACGCGCCATCACCCGCTTCTTCCATGTGTTCGGTGATCAGTTGGAAGTCGCCTCTCGGGGTGTAGAGGCTAACACGAGCGCGAATGAGAACTTGATCACCATTCTTCGGGCGAAATGAAATGTGCATATTACGCATACGAAACATTGCACAGCGAACCTGTGATCGACTGTCTTTAAGTGTGAAATACCAGTGTCCGGAACTCGGGGAGGATAGGTTGGATATTTCACCCTCTACCCAGATTAAAGGGAAAGTACCTTCTAGGAGTTCCTTGGCCTCATTGGTTAGCTGGCTGATATTGTAAATAAATCGTTGTGTCATGAGTTATTGGCTATCTAGGGTGCGGAGGCAGCCCTGTTGGTGGTTGAAATTAAAGATAATCTACTGCGAAAAAATGACTTTGGCTAGAACGTTAAGGTCTTCATTGGAATTGCCAGGGGGTAGCGTCTAGCTGTTGTTGATTTTGCTGTAATGCGGTTTCTCCCTGGAAGCGTGCTTGGCGCGCAAGATTTAGCGCACTGTTATGATCACCCGCCGCTAAGGCGGCTCTAGCCTGTTCAAGTAGATTGTTGGTGTTGATCCAGCTTCCACCTGTTTGTTGGGCTTGCATCAATTTATATTCAGCCACTTGGACGGTGAGATCTGACACTTCTTCAACAGGGGCGTTGGCAACGCAGCCCGTTAGTATTGCGGACATTATGAGTAGAATTGGTTTTTTCATGACATATGTTTGCATGGTCTATAGGGAAATTAAACTTATTTGGAGCTTATATCGGTAAAAATATTGGATTTATTATGACATATTGTTTGGTTAGAGTTTGAATAGACGATATAATCGAGCGTTTATATCAATGAATTGTGACGGAATATCCAAATATGCGTATAGCTCAAGATGCTCTAACATTTGATGATGTTTTGCTGATTCCAGCACACTCCACGGTAATGCCTAAAGAGGTAGACCTGACAACTAAATTGACTCGTGATATTACGTTGAATATTCCGCTTCTCTCCGCTGCAATGGATACAGTCACAGAATCCCGTTTGGCGATTACTTTGGCGCAAGAGGGCGGCATCGGGATTATTCACAAAAATATGACCACCGTAGAGCAAGCGGAAGAAGTCTTAGCGGTCAAGAAATTTGAAAGTGGGGTTATTAAGGATCCTATTACGGTATCGCCGAATGCGAGCATCCTTGATGTGTTGGAATTGACTCGTGCGAAAAACATTTCTGGTGTGCCAGTGGTTGATGGTGAAGATTTGGTTGGTATTGTGACTAACCGTGATCTGCGCTTTGAAACGCGCCTCAGCGAGGCGGTTTCGACCATTATGACCCCGAAAGATCGCCTAGTGACCGTAAAAGAAGGTACTAAGCGTGATGAAGTGCTTAAGTTGTTGCATGAAAACCGCATTGAAAAAGTACTGGTGGTTAATGACGATTTCAAATTGCGGGGTTTGATCACCGTTAAAGATATCCAAAAGGCCACTGACAAGCCAAATGCCTGCAAAGATGACCAAGGTCGTTTGCGTGTGGGGGCGGCTGTGGGTGTTGGTGCGGGTACCGATGAGCGTATCGCAGCACTGGTTGAAGTGGGTGTGGACGTGATCATTGTTGACACCGCCCATGGGCATTCGCAAGGTGTTTTAGATCGCGTTAAGTGGGCCAAGAGCCATTATCCTGACTTACAAGTGATTGGTGGCAATATTGCGACAGGTGAAGCGGCAAAAGCTTTGGTCGCAGCAGGTGCTGATGGCGTTAAAGTCGGTATCGGACCAGGTTCCATTTGTACTACGCGGATTGTTGCAGGTGTTGGTGTACCTCAGATCACGGCTATTTCAAATGTTGCTAAAGCATTGGAAGGCACGGGTGTACCGCTGATTGCCGATGGTGGTGTGCGTTTTTCAGGCGATCTATCCAAGGCATTGGCCGCAGGTGCATATTCAGTAATGGTCGGCGGTATGTTGGCCGGTACGGATGAAGCTCCCGGTGAGGTTGAAATTTTTCAGGGCCGCTCCTATAAATCCTACCGGGGTATGGGTTCGTTGGGCGCGATGGCGCAGTCGCAAGGCTCTAGCGATCGTTATTTTCAGGAGAGTAGTGAGGCTGATAAGCTTGTGCCTGAGGGTATTGAAGGGCGGGTTCCCTATAAGGGCACCATGGTGACCATCGTGCACCAATTGATGGGCGGTGTGCGCTCTTCCATGGGCTATACGGGATGTCTTACTGTTAATGAGATGCGTACTAAACCCGAGTTTTGTCGTATTACTTCGGCAGGTATGTCGGAGAGTCATGTACACGATGTAAGCATCACCAAAGAAGCACCAAACTACCGCGTTTAACTACTTTTTACTGATTCATATCGCTGTGGCTGGGTTATCCCGGCCACAGTTGTTTCTCCCGATAATATATATGAGTGCCTCTTATGAAACCTGATACCAATATCCATTCGCAACGCATCCTGATTCTCGATTTTGGTTCTCAATATACGCAATTGATTGCACGACGTGTGCGTGACGCAGGTGTTTATTGTGAACTCCACTCTTGCGACATGGCTACTGCAGATATTGATAAGTTTGCACCGAATGGCATCATTTTATCTGGTGGGCCGGAGTCAGTGACTGCAGAGGATACGCTGGAGGCGCCAAGCATCGTTTTTGAAATGGGTGTGCCAGTTTTAGGTATCTGTTACGGCATGCAAACGATGGCAGCTCAGTTAGGCGGGCGCGTTGAAAACTCTGATCATCGAGAATTTGGCTATGCTCAAGTCACCACACAAGGTGGCTCAGAGCTGCTGAGTGGTATTGAAGATCATGCTTCTGCTGAAGGTGATGGGGTTCTGGATGTATGGATGAGTCATGGTGATCGTGTCGCGGAAATACCTGAGGGTTTTGAGGTTATTGCCAGTACATCGGGTGCGCCGATCGCGGGTATGGCAGATGATGGTCGTCGTTTTTATGGTGTGCAATTTCACCCCGAGGTGACTCATACCCGACAGGGTGAGCGGATGATTGAACGTTTTGTTAAGGGTATCTGTGGCTGCGAATCGCTGTGGAATTCGAGCAATATTATCGATGACAGCCTCACTACCATTCGTGAGAAGGTTGGCACTGATGAGGTTATTTTGGGACTTTCCGGTGGGGTCGACTCCTCGGTGGTTGCGGCGCTGTTGCACCGTGCGATTGGTGATCAATTAACCTGCGTCTTTGTTGATAATGGCTTGTTGCGTTTGGATGAGGGTGATCAAGTCATGGCAACCTTTGCCCAGCATATGGGCGTAAAGGTGATTCGCGTTGATGCGGAGCAGCGTTTTCTGGATGCTCTGAAGGGTGAGAATGACCCAGAGAAAAAACGTAAAATTATCGGTAATTTGTTCGTAGAAATTTTTGATGAAGAAGCGGGTAAACTAAATAATGCTAAATGGTTGGCACAAGGCACCATCTACCCCGATGTGATTGAGTCTGCGGCCACCAAGGGCGGTAAGGCCCATGTAATCAAGTCTCACCACAATGTGGGGGGGCTGCCAGAAAACATGACCCTTAAGCTATTAGAGCCTCTGCGAGAGTTGTTCAAGGACGAGGTGCGTAAGCTTGGCCTGGAATTGGGGCTGCCTTATGACATGGTTTACCGTCATCCGTTTCCTGGTCCGGGTTTAGGGGTACGAATTCTTGGTGAAGTGAAGAAACAGTATGCTGATTTATTGCGCCGTGCCGATGCTATTTTTCTTGAAGAGTTACATAAAGCGGGTCTTTATCATAAGACCAGTCAGGCGTTTGCAGTGTTTTTACCTGTAAAATCGGTAGGGGTTATGGGTGATGGGCGTAAATACGATTATGTTATCGCTTTACGAGCAGTAGAGACCATCGACTTTATGACCGCACGCTGGGCGCATCTTCCCTATGAGGTGTTGGAAGTGATGTCGAATCGCATTATTAATGAGATAGATGGCATTTCTCGGGTCACTTATGATATCTCAGGCAAGCCACCTGCTACTATCGAGTGGGAATGATATTTAATTTTCATGTCTGAACAACACCATCTCGACGAAAAATGGATGGCGGAAGCTGTTCAACTTGCCAGCCGAGCTGAGGCGGAAGGCGAAGTGCCTATTGGTGCCGTGGTGGTGTTTGACAACGAGGTTATTGGGCGTGGTTGGAATCGATCCATCACGACCCATGACCCTAGTGCCCATGCTGAAATAATGGCATTGCGTGAAGCAGGCCAACACCTTAAAAACTACCGTCTTTGTAACGCGACCCTGTACGTTACCTTGGAGCCGTGTGCGATGTGTGCAGGCGCAATGCTGCATGCACGCTTAAGTCGCCTGGTGATTGGTGCTGCAGACCCTAAAACAGGCGCAACAGGCTCTGTACTGAATGTATTTGACGGGGCGCATGTATTTCACCAGGTTGAGGTGGAGCATGGGGTGTTGAATGAGTTATGCGCAGAGCAGTTGCGCTGTTTTTTTAAGCGACGTCGTGCAGAAGCAAAAAAACGTTGAGGCTTGTTAGCTAACCTTTGAATTAGTGTTTGTTGATAGCATTTCCTCGATCTCCCTCCTGTTAATTTCCATAAATAAACGAACGTGAGTTAGCGCTGTTTGAAAGAGCAGGGTAATGTCTCTTACGTTTTTGTCGAAATATAAGTAAATGGTAATGTGTTATGGAGTGTTCGATGATTTTTCGTCAGTTATTTGATGGAGCAAGCTCGACCTATAGCTATCTTTTAGCTGATGAGGCGAGCCGCCAAGCTGTGATAATTGATCCGGTTGATACGATGGTTGCGCGTGACCTGCAACTGTTGCAAGAGTTGCAGTTAACGCTAGTTTATAGCCTGGAAACCCATGTGCATGCAGACCATGTTACGGGTGGAGGCTTACTGCGTGAGAAAACAGGGTGTCAAACAGCGCTTTCTGCCGCTGCTGGGGTGGGTTGTGCTGATCGCCAGCTAAGGCAGGGTGACAGTATTGAGGTTGGTGGCATTGCATTGCAAGTTATCGAAACCCCAGGGCATACCGATGGATGTATAAGCTTTTATGGTTCAGGTAGGATTTTTACGGGTGATGCGTTATTGATTCGTGGTTGCGGACGTACTGACTTTCAAAGTGGTGATGCTGGTCTGTTGTATGAATCTATTACACAAAAAATACTCTCTTTGCCTGATAGCACGTTGGTCTACCCAGGGCATGATTATCGAGGTTTTACCGTTAGCTCGATTGCCGAGGAGCGGCAGCTGAATCCGCGTCTGCAATTTGAAAAGTCAGCATTTGTAGCGCATATGAATGGTTTGAAATTGGATAATCCTCGAAAAATGGATGTTGCGGTGCCTGCAAATTTGGCATGTGGAGCACGCAAATAATGCTTTTGTGGGTGTGGATGGTAGCGCTAATGGTCGGATTAGTGCTTGGGCTGTTTGGCGCTGGCGGAGGGATGCTGTCGGTTCCTTTGCTGATATATGGTGTGGGACTGCCGATAAAAGAGGCGGTAGTCATGAGCATTTGGCTGGTGGCCGTCGTGAGTCTTGTGGCGGCGCTTCATCAGCGTGTTTGGCGTGTTTTGCGCCTGAAATTATTAGCGTTTTTTGCTTTTGGTGGCATATTGGGCGGGGCGTTGGGGGCACGACTAGCGGGTGGAATACCGGATATTTTACAGCAATTTTTATTTGTTCTGCTACTTATCGGGGTTTCGCTATGGATGTTGCGGGTAAAAAATCGCGATACGGCAGAGCCAGACGCACCTTGTAATTGTTTGTTGACGCTCTTGGTTGGTATTTTGGTGGGTGGGTTGACGGGGATACTGGGTGTTGGTGCCGGATTTTTGATGGTACCTATTTTGATTGCAATGGGGGTTTCTCATTTACCCACAGCCGTAGCGCATTCATTGGTGCTAATTGCTTGCAATGCTACTGCAGCAGGCATTAGCTACATTGGAGTGGTGTCTGTTGAGTTAAATATACTTGTTTTATTTATTATTCTTGCCGCCACAGGGGCGCTACTGGGAGGGCTGCTATTAAAGCGTTTACCTATGGCAAAAGTACAGGGTGGATTTACCGTTTTTTTGCTGTTGATAGCGCTGTTTATGTTGTTTGATTTAGCGAGTGTGTTTTTTATTGCTGAGTAGTACTCTAATTAAGTGGTCGGCATAAATGGTAATTTGTGCTTGAAGTGTACGATTTTGATGAAAATCATAGTAGGATCGTTCTATCCTTTGTGTATACGTGGTCTAACGTTGTGTCTGTAGTGGGATCATGAGTAACAAAACTTACTGATTGTGTTGATAGGGGCTGAAATGACGCTTGTCGCAAATAGAAAAAAACTGGCTGGTATGCTCTGTGCCTTTGTTGTCTGGGGGGTGCTATTGCTCCCCTTGTTAGCACAGGCCTCACCAGTTGAGAATATTGAGGTTGAATATGGACATTTGCAAGTGCATATTGAGCCTGCTGAAGCCGCTTTGGACGGCGCTAAGTGGCGCCTTCTGGATGATGCTTGGAATGATAGTGGGGATGTTTTAAGTGAACTGGAAGTGGGTGACCACTTGATTGAGTTTGCATTAATTCCCGGCTATCAGCCGCCGGCCATAGAGCGTGTCACTGTCAATGAGGGCGGTGCAGTCGTGACTGTTCACTATCGCCATCTAGCTGGGAGTTTAGAGGTGTCACTCTCCCCCATAGAAGCCATTTCTGCCGGTGCTCGCTGGCGTATTGATGGTGGTGCTTGGCAGCAGAGTGATGCGGTGTTAGATGACATTGAAGAGGGCTTGCACGCTGTTGAATTTAAGGTGCTGGAACAGTGGTATTCGCCACCCAGAGAAACTGTCTGGGTATATGATAGTCGTTTGAGTGTTACGGCTGGTAGCTATGCGCCATTGGTTGGAAGTTTATCGTTGACGCTTAGCCCACTTGAAGCGATTGCTGAGGGGGCTATGTGGCGTATTCAGGATGATATTTGGCAAAAAAGTGGCGATCTCTTAGAGTATTTACCGATTGGTGACTATACGGTAGAGTTTTCTGATGTGGCTGGTTGGAATACGCCTCAAACACAGCAGGTTACGGTCTCAGAGCCATTAATACAGTCTAGCGCTGACTATGTCCGAAAATAAGGTCACTTAAGTCGTTAATTGTAGTACGGCTTTCTCTGTTACCTCTTAGCGCTGGTATTTGACACTAAGTTGATTCGCCTATATTCTTCGGTTGATCGATAATGCATGAATTTCCGTGATAATTGAGCGCTTTGCAGCGCTTTTTTTATTGTGAAAAATATAATAAGCGGCCTTTGGTATGGGTCGCCTCTGAAATCTTAAGGTAGCAATATGCCCACTATTACTCTCCCCGATGGTAGCCAGCGTCAATTTGATAACCCACTGACTATAATGGATGTCGCCTCAGATATTGGCCCTGGTCTAGCGAAAGCTACGTTGGCCGGTAAAATTGGCGAGCAGTTGCTAGATGCTTCTCATCTAATTGAGAGTGATGTCGAATTGAGCATCATCACAGATAAATCGGATGAGGCTCTAGAGGTGATTCGCCATTCGTGTGCTCACCTTTTAGCGCAAGCGGTGAAGTCGCTCTATCCTGAGATGCAGGTGACGATTGGCCCTGTCATCGATAATGGTTTCTATTATGACTTTGCCGGTGAGCATCGTTTTTCTCCAGAGGATTTGGAGAAAATTGAATCTAAAATGTCAGAGTTGGCTAAACAAAATTATACGATTGAACGTAGTGAGATGCTGCGTGAAGAGGCGATAGGCTTTTTTGGCGATATGGGTGAGCGCTATAAGGCCGAGATTATTGAATCTATCCCTCACGGCGAAGCGCTGTCGTTATATAAACAGGGTGATTTTATTGATCTGTGCCGTGGCCCACATGTCCCTGCTACGGGCGTACTGAAGGCCTTTAAGCTAACGAAGTTGGCCGGAGCGTATTGGCGTGGTGACTCTAATAATGAAATGCTACAGCGTATCTACGGCACCGCTTGGGCTAATAAAAAAGATCTTAAAAGTTACCTGCACCGCCTTGAAGAGGCTGAGAAGCGAGACCATCGCCGTATTGGTAAGCAATTAGGCCTGTTTCATTCTCAAGAAGAAGCGCCGGGCATGGTGTTTTGGCATGATAACGGTTGGAGTATTTATCGCTCGGTAGAGCAGTATGTGCGTGATGTATTGAAAGAGAATGACTATCAAGAGGTTAAAACGCCTCAGGTCGTTGATCGTACATTGTGGGAAAAATCAGGTCACTGGGATAAGTTTGGTGACATGATTTTCTCTACCCACTCGGAAAACCGCGATTATGCGGTAAAGCCGATGAACTGCCCCTGTCATGTGCAAATTTATAACCACAGTTTAAAGAGCTATCGTGATTTACCGCTCCGTATGGCCGAGTTTGGTTCGTGTCATCGTAATGAGCCATCAGGTACTTTACATGGCTTGATGAGAGTGCGTGGCTTCACTCAAGATGATGCTCATATCTTTTGTACTGAAGACCAGATCCAATCCGAGGTTTCCAGCTTTATCGATTTGTTGTACCAAGTTTATGCGGATTTTGGTTTTAACGAAGTCATTATCAAGCTTTCAACTCGCCCAGAAAAGCGGGTCGGCAGCGACGATATTTGGGATAAGGCTGAACATGCACTTGAGCGTGCGCTTAACGATAAAGGCATTGCCTGGGACTTGCAGCCAGGTGAGGGGGCGTTTTACGGGCCTAAAATAGAGTTTTCCCTGAAAGACTGCCTGGATCGTGTTTGGCAGTGTGGTACCATTCAAGTTGATTTCAATATGCCAGAACGCCTTGGCGCAACTTATGTTGCGGAAGATGGCAGTAAAAAAACGCCCGTTATGCTGCATCGAGCCATTCTTGGTTCATTAGAGCGTTTTATTGGTATTCTTATCGAAGAGTACGCCGGAGCGTTTCCCGTTTGGCT
>Ga0316204_10005985_pt1 | contig 19328 bp, 19 predicted proteins | sample 6monrhotite_MG_2_FD_205661 | JGI IMG/M metagenome (GOLD analysis project Ga0316204, IMG submission 205661) | Microbial mat bacterial communities from mineral coupon in-situ incubated in ocean water Damariscotta River, Maine, United States -... | ecosystem: Environmental > Aquatic > Marine >...
TTAACGGGTGGTGTTTCATTGCCACCCGGTGTTTCGTTAGCTGGTGTGCCTGAATCGGAGCCCCCGCCCCCGCAACCTGCAAAAAATACAACCAGCAAGAGTGCTAATAAATAGCGGATCAGTGTCCGATACTGTCTTTGAGTAAACATGGTTCGCCCCTTTTTCAATAGAGATATTTCCTATAAAAACCCGTCATATTAACTTCTTCCATAAATAAACCCTCAATTTTATTATTGTTTTGTAATTACGCGGAGTATATCCTCCCCAACGATGTAAGTAAGTAATAAATCAATATATTCTTTAAAAATTCATATTTCTCTCATGGTTATTCATTCAAGCCAATAATTGCTCGCATCCTTATTCAGCATCCAAATAGAAAACAGGCTGATAATTCACAACTACACGCTGGAATCGCCACCTGGTCACTCTACCCTCACTAAACGCTCTCTATACAAAGAACCGAATGGCAGTCGATGCCGCTCTTACTAATTACCAGCCAATTCTTTACGATTTCGCTCAACTATACCCAAAGCGTTTGAGATTTAGGCGTTTAGAGTGCGATCATTTTTGTTTACCGCTAGACGCGACGACGCAGCATAGCCACTCTATGTAAGGAGAAGCAACGGCGCTGTGGACAAAAAGGGGCGTGCTATAACACCTAAATCTCAAACGCTTTGGGTATATTGCCATCACTACAATACAGAGTAACCAGCCATCACAAAAAAAGGACATATCGGAGGCCCCCTATATGTCCTTTTCGTTGTTAACAAACATTCTAACTATTAATCTCTAATTATTAATCTGAGCTGTTCTAAACATTACTCCGTTAATTAGAAACCGTTCGCATTAACTCGATGGCATCCGGAGCCACCGCAATTCTTGTTTTGCTCAACAGTACCGTTATTTCCCCCGATGTGATCCCCTTCCCGCTCGAAATCACCTGCATGACAACCTGCGCAGGTAGGTGCGTATCTCGAATCTCTAGGATATGAAATAAACGTTGCGGTGTTTTTGGTATGACAGTCAATACACGCTGTCTTGCCAGGTCGGTGGTCACCAGGGTAGGTACCGCAACTATTGTTGTTACCGTTAGTGTTGGGACAATGATCGAATGTACCCTGATCCGCCCAGCCATTTGTTGTATGACAAGCATCACACTGCACAGTAAGTCCGGTATCAAAATGACCCTGTGCAGGCGTCGGCTGAGCAGTCGCACCATTGCCTGGACTATGACACGATAAACAATTATTGGCTGTGCTGGCATCATGAACCCATGTACCACCAACAAAGGTTGCCGTGGTATGACAGAAATAACAATCTAAATCAGTCGCCACATGATTCGCTGACTTACCGGTAGCGGTAACCCCATGACAGGACGCGCAATTATCAACGATACCGGTATGATCAAACACCGCCCCGGTGAAGGTGCGGGTGGTATGACAGACACCACAATCTTCATTAGTTGCAGGATGGTTGGGGGTTTTGCCCGTGGCTAACACACCATCGTGACAAGACCGGCAATTATCCACAATGCCCACATGATCAAAGGTTGCTGGGATAAACCCGGTGGTTACGTGGCACTGATTACAATCACTGTTGGTTGGCACATGCGCGTCGTTTTTACCCGTCGCTATATTACCATCGTGACAAGTAGCGCAGTTATTCTTAATGCCCTTATGGTCAAACCTGGCACCAGCAAAGGCCGTGATGTTATGGCACACAGAACAATCCTGATTGGTCGGAAGATGCGCAATTGACTTACCCGTCGCTGAAACACCATCGTGACATGACTCACAGTTATCAACGATTCCCGTATGATCGAAAAACGCCGTGGCAAAGGTACCGGTTACGTGGCACACACTGCAATCCTGGGTGGTGGGCACATGGCCCTGGCTCTTGCCAACGGCCGAGGTTCCATCGTGACAAGACGCGCAGTTATCAACAATGCCGGTATGATCAAACACCGCTGAGGTAAAGTCGGTTATGCCATGGCATACGCCGCAATCCGCCGTTGTCGCAACATGGTCAATCGTTTTCCCTATGGCGCCCATTGCATCATAATTTCCGTCGTGGCAGGAAGCACAATTACCGATGATACCAGAGTGATCGAAAATCGATGGCGAGAATGCATTGTTGGTATGGCAAAAGTGGCAATCCTGGTTCGTCGGCACATGCTTCGCCGCCTTCACCTTACCGATTGCGAATGTGTCGTTATGACAGCCTTCACAACCCCCTGCGATGTTCTGGTGAGCACCACCGTCATCTAAAAACGTTGTCGATTTAAAATTAGCGGTGGAGTCATGACACACACTGCAATCGTCCAACGTCGGGATATGTTTCACCGTCTTGCCCGTCGCGATGCCACTATCATGACAGGAGGCGCAATTATCCACAATTCCCGAGTGATTAAACGTTGCCCCTGTAAAGGTGTCCTTACTTTGATGACAAACCGAGCAATCCTCTGTGGTCGGTACGTGATTCGCAGACAACCCGGTACTAATCACGCCGTCGTGGCACGATGCACAATCATTAATGATATCGGCATGATCGAAGACACCGGTAGCAAAGTTGCCCGGCGTGTGGCAAACAATGCAGTCAGCATCGGTTGGCATGTGGTTGAGTGACTTGCCGATTGCGTCAATATTGTTGTGACAATCGCTGCAAAATTTACTGGTAACCTCGCTGGAGGTATGGTCTACGAACGCGGGGACAAATGCAACGGTGTTATGACACATGCCGCAATCTGAACTTGTATCAATATGATCAGGTGCTTTACCCGTTGCAACGTCGCCATTGTGGCAGCCTCCACAGTCGCCAGTGACGGTACTGTGATCAAAAGTTACGGTTTGAAAGTTGTCGGTAATATGGCAAAGGCTGCAATCACCCTCAGTCGGTATGTGACCATCATCTTTCCCCGTGGCGACTATACCATTGTGGCACACGGCACAATCTCTAATAATCCCGGTATGATCAAAGCTACCGTCCAGCGCCAATTCGAGAAAACTGCTGGTATTATGGCAATCATCACATTCTGCATTGGTGGGCACATGCCGGGTAGATTTGCCGATGGCCGACACACCATTATGGCAGGAACTGCAATTACCCAATACTTCCCGATGATCAGCCAAGGGGATAGTCGTAAAACCAAGGGGAGTATGGCATGCCTGGCACATACTGCTGGTTGCGATGTGATCGGGTGATTTGCCCCCCGACCCTCCGGTTCCATCGTGATGACAGACGATACATTCGGTAGACAGATTGGTATGAAATGCGGGGCCAGTGGGGCGCTCACCGTCATTGGTGGCAACCACCGTCGCAATTGAACGTTGGCTGGAAAAACCTCCAACGCTAACCACAAGCTGTACTATATAAGTGCCTTTAACATCGGCTATAAACTGGGTGCTTTGCGTTGCAGGGCTTTGTAATTCTGCCTTACTGGCATTGGGTTTTGCACTGAATGACCAGGAATAGATCAATTGACCCCGTGCTGATGTGCGAGAAAAGCTGCCATCCAGAAATGCTTCCTGGCCCACGCGAACCGCGACAATAGGCCCGGCGTCGGCAACGATATCCACAAATGCGGTGGGTCCCGATCGGTTAGACGGTGCACCGGCGTCGCCCCCGCCTCCGCATCCGTTAACTAATATTGCCAGTATAAACGTAAATAAGTAGCCGAGCACCGCCCGGCACTTTCCTTGATTCATCATGGTTAGCCCCCCTAACCTAACTTACTTTCACTGACAATCGCCTGTCACCTATTTCCCATGTTACGTATTTCAACGGTTACTTATTCTACAAGTTACGTTCATGTTACGTAAGTTCATGCTGCATAAGTTCGTTGTACATTTAACATACGTGGAAACATCAGCAAGTATATCTTTACTTAACATTGTTCGTAAGTAATTAATCAATATATAATTACGATATTCAAATTTCTTTCCTGATATGGGATGTAAGTATAAAAATACTCCCATTTTCATCATAGACAGGCAACAAATCACCAAAAAAATAAGCACTTGCCAACCTTAGCGCTATATAAAATCTGGCATGCATCCCTTCTTGACGCTCAGTCCGCGATGCGATTGACTAAATATACTATGCCAGGCAGGTTTAGGTTAAAGGTAGTTAATTTAAGTAACGCGATGGCTAATTAGCGTTGACCGGATTTGATGTTGACAACAACATTACCTACGCCGTGTGCGCGAAAATGCCTACAAGATTAGGCGCGATTGTAGCCTTTACCGCGATTAAGATAATGAAATGTAACTAAAATTGGGCACCTGAACTGTAATGCTGGCGACTGACGAGCAATAATCACCATGCGCCCAACACACCCTGCGGCACATTTGGCCTTGACAATGTGATGAGCTACATATTCAAACAAATACCCGACGAGGAAAAGCATCCACCCAGTCCAGCACGATTACCGTTGTTATTTGCAATGGATGGAATGCTCAGTATTAAAGATGGCTATAAATTCTTGCTAAACTGCAAAGATAGCGCATCGCCCCTATACGGTGTTGGCTATTGTGCAGCCCATATCGGATGCACATCCGGATGTGGTGGTGATTCTGGTCACACATCGGATTCCAGCGACGTTTTCGGCAGTTCCGGTGATTCGAGCAGCTTGATGATATTGGTAATCAATGCACAAACAAACACGACATGGCCCAACCTGCCCTTCCATCCCTATTGTTTCGATGACAATTATTACAGAAAAACACGGGTTAATTAAAAAAAGCAATTTCAGTCAGGATACGACCATCAAATTAAGTCACAATATCCCCCTAATTGAGGAGGTGTAGCAGTGAATGGGGAGTCAATAAAATCTTACGCGGCAAAAATCAATCGCGTATGTGATTATATTAACGAGCACCTGAATGACGACTTGTGCGTTGAGACGTTAAGTAAAGTCGCCAATTTTTCGAAATACCATTTTCACCGCCAATTTTCGGAATATACTGGTCTCACCGTGGCCAAATTTATCCTAATGCGACGGTTAAAACGAGCGTCTTATCAACTGGTATTTAATAAATATTACCGGATTATTGATATCGCGATGGACGCCGGATTTGAAAACCCCGAATCATTTTCCCGTGCGTTTAAAAAAGCGTTTGGTCAAACGCCCTCTCAGTTTCGACAAAACCCCGAATGGGTATCCTGGAACGAAAAGTATTCATATTCAACTCGCGTGAGGAAACTAACGATGACAATTGAATTGGTTGAATTTAAAGAAACAAAAATAGCCGTATTGGAGCACCGGGGCGCACCTGCCTTACTTAATGATGCTATCAGCCTGTTTATCCAGTGGCGGAAAACCAGCAAATTATCCCCCGTTACCGGCAGCAATACTTATGGCATTGCCTATGATGACCCAAAGGCGACAGAACCTGAAAACGTTAGATTTGATATCGCAGCTTCAACCAAATCAAACGTAGCCGACAACCCTCAGGGGGTCATAAACAAGGTTATCCCAGGTGGTCGTTGCGCGCTAATTCGTCATTGTGGCTCTCACGAAGCAATGGATGAGAAAGTGCATTATTTATATGGTGAGTGGTTCCCGGCCAGTGGTGAGGAGTTACGTGATTTCCCCTGTTTCTTTCATTACGTCAATTTATTTCCTGAGATTCCTGAGCATCAGTTAATAACCGACATTTACTTACCACTAAAATAAGGCAATGGCGCTAATCAAATAGGAAGGTACAATTTATACTTAAAATAGCACAACGCACACTGGCAGGCACAGTACACTAACGGCCTTTAGTGGGTTCGGAGAAAGCCGCCTTGATGTAATGCGGCATTCGGTTAGATTTACAACGTGTTTAAGTCTCGCCAATAAAATAGCCTGAAAATCTAACAATAGCATTCCACGAATCGAAAAAACTCACTCAAACTAACCCGTTAAGTGATGAACTTACACTCTCATTTTAGAATATACGACCCGCATTTTAACTGTAAAACCTTGTGCCTCCTAATGGACATCAGCTTTACTCAAACATGTAATCAACAAACCCAGGCAATAGTGTAACCTAGTGGCATACTGCAATATTTATGCTAATATCCGGCATTGAAAATACTCAGGGGCGTCATGATCGGTTGATCAACTGCAACAACACTCAACAACTCAGGCCCTAACACTGCAACTGATTGTTTATGCAGCGCTTATCAACTTTCGGGCAACATTAACCACGAAAGCAAATTAGTTATTATAAAAGGCTAATGATGAGCAACGAATTAAACCTGAAATTGCGTAACAAGGTATTTGAATGAAGGTAAGGCATTTGAGGGGAGCGGTGCAAAATGGCACTCTGCTACATTAACATTATGTTTTCAAGCAAAAAGTAATCTACATTTATTTAAGAGGAGTAAATTTGTGTTAAAAATAATTAATAGATCAGCCATTATTCTCAGTGTTGCAATATTCTCCATCCTTTCAGGATGCGCATACAACGCAACCCCTTATAGTCCATCTGCAAAGAATGTAAAGCAACTTACCCAGCAAAATCTGGAAAAATTTCAGTTCACTGGCCTGGAAACAAATAACCCTAGCATGAATTCAATAACGTGCAGAGGCGCTGGCCCAATCGCAGCACCAAAGGGAGAAACCTATGAAACTTATATTTTTAAAGCACTGATCAGTGAGTTGACGTTGGCCGAACTGATTTCGAATGAGTCACCACTAAAACTTCAAGGAAAGCTTGAGCACATTGATTTCAGCTCTGGAATGTCTGGCGGTAAATGGGAAATTACACTAATGTTAACCAATGGTGTCGATAAACTAAGTGTTGCCTCTGAATATCTTTTTGAATCTTACTTTGTAGCGGACAAAGCCTGCCAAAGCGTCGCCCAAGCATTTGGACCGGCTGTAGAAAAAGCCATTAATGACGTAATAAGCAATCCACAGTTTAAAAACCTAGTTAACTCAAATAAAACTGCTGAAATTACCCAGTAAATATAACCTATTTGAGCTGTATCAATTCAACAGGCAAAATATCCCTGCATGAACAGTAATAAGCTTGGTGGCTAAACTGCCAAGCTTATCTTACACTGTCAAATGTAACGTTATTTTCGATGCAACGAGTGCCGCTAAACCGCGCCGCTTACCATCTCGAAATTTATAAGCACATTCTCACCGGCCCGTGACTCATCCTGCCACGACACGGTCTCTTCGAGAACAAAGCCCGTCCATGCTACACTTGTCTATTATGTATCTCGACACATTTATCACCTCTGCCTTACTTGTGCTGATCGCCACGTCGATCGCTGTCACCTTATTTAAATATTTTCGACTCGGTTCAGTACTTGGCTTGTTGGTCGCCGGCATTATTGTGGGCCCTTATTCGCCTGGCCCAATTGCCACTGAGCACGTTGAGGATGTGCGCCACTTTACAGAGCTGGGCGTGGTATTACTGTTGTTTTTGATCGGTATTGAGATGAAACCCAGTCGCTTGTGGGCCATGCGCCGCGATGTACTTGGCCTGGGCTCCCTACAAATACTCTTATCGGGTATAGCCATCGGCGCATACTTTATGGCCTACCAACAACGCTGGGAGGTAGCACTGCTAATCGGCCTGACCTTTGCTTTATCATCAACGGCCTTTGTGCTGCAACTGTTGCAGGAACGAGGCGAAATTGCCAGCAAACATGGTACGACGGCATTTTCTGTATTATTGATGCAGGATATGGCCATTGTACCTTTATTGGCAATTGTACCGTTGATGTCCGTGGCGAGCACAACATCAGATTCAATACCGCGCTGGGAACAGATACTCACAATCTTTGGCGCCCTTTCACTTTTAATCGTGTTTGGTCGATATATCTTCCCGTTATTCCTGAATCTGCTTGCCCGGCAACGCAATAAAGAAGGGTTTTTACTGGCGGTGATTCTGTCGGTCATTTTCGCCGCCTGGGCCATGCACCTTGCTGGTGCATCCATGGCATTGGGAACGTTTATCATGGGGGTTTCGTTATCCAGCTGCCGCTACCGGCACCAAATCCAGGCCACCATAGAACCCTTCAAGGGTATTCTCATGGGGTTGTTCTTTGTGGCGGTGGGGATGTCAATCGACTTTCATTCTCTGGCCAATGAAATAGCACTCTTTACTCAACATTTGGCAATAATTATTTTCCTCAAAATCATTGTCCTTTACATGCTGGTTATCGCCTTTGGATATTCGCGTAGCAATGCCATCAAAGTTTCGCTATTACTCGCGCAGGGAGGGGAATTCGGCTTTGTATTATTCGGGTCTGCCATGGCCTTGCAGGTAATTGATAGTACAACGTTTACATATGCCATCGGCATTATATCGATTAGTATGTTGCTAACGCCAGTCATGGTGCATCTGGCAAGCTGGTTAACCCGCAACATGCCACAGCACGATGAATATACCGGCGAAAACTTTAAAGACTCCATACACAACGCACCTTCGGGTAAAGTGATCATCGGTGGTTATGGCCGTGTGGGTCATGCGGTAGCCGTATTGCTACACAGTAGCGGAGTGCCCTTTGTGGCTTTCGAGACGGACCCTAAATTGGTTAAACAAGGACAGGATGATGGCTTCCCGGTTTACTTTGGCGACATTGGTGACCTCGACCTACTTACCACGGCACATGCCGAGCACGCCTTGTTGGTGATCCTTACAATTGATCACGGATTAACCGCTGAACGTGCCGTGTCACACATTCGTAACAGCTTTCCGTCAATACCGGTCATTGCTCGCGCCCGTGACTTAGCCGGGGTAGCCAGCCTAATGGAAGCCGGTGCCACTCATGCTTATCCTGAAGCCGTTGAAAGTAGTTTACGACTCGGTGCTCTGGCACTGGAAATTCTCAACATTCCCCAGGACAATGTTGATTTGTTAATGAAAGGGGTTCGCTCAGACAATTACAAACTGGTTGAACAATCAGACGGTGAAGGTAAAAGCTGATGCCTGATGAATATTCAATTTCCATGGATAAACCAAACTGACCCAATACACTGTCGTGGCTTAAACCTAAATTCCGCCGTTGACCGCGCAAAAATAAGCTAACGTCATGAATGCATTTATTATCTGCGAATGACCACCTTCACTCTTTGAGTCAACACGCTACAAATACCCCAAGGGCAATGCCGTGCTTTCAATGACTCGGCGCATCACAAAGCTGGAATGTACGCCACTCACACCCTTGATGCGCGTCACCTTGTTTAATAAAAATGCCTGATAATGGTCCATGTCCGGTACCACCACCTTTAACAAATAATCAGCATCCTGACCGGTGATGAGGTAACACTCCTGCACTTCAGGATACGATCGGATTTCTGACTCAAAGACGTCAAAACGCTCCGGTGTGTGCCGGTCCATGCTGATTTGTATCAATGCGGTCAACGTTAAGCCAAGTTTACGGCGATTAAGCAATGTTACCCGCTTCTCGATAACGCCACTCTCTTCCAATTGCTTGACTCGGCGCAGGCAAGGTGACGACGAGAGCCCAATGCGCTCAGCCAATGCCTGATTACTAAGACCAGCATCTTGCTGAAGCGCCTCAAGAATGCGGCGATCAAACTTATCGAATTTTGGAATTTCAGTCATGACAACCTCATGTTGCGCTATTTGTTATCAATATTCACCTTATTTTAGCAATAATACATCATATTAATCCTTAATATTGAAAATATAACAATATAATTGCGCATTATTTGGCTTAAACTTGCTTCACGAATCAATAAACCGGCAATGGCGCCAATGAATCGTCCATGAGCGCAGCCAATGACAGGAGCCTGACATCATGAGGTATGATCACCGCAAATACCGCCCCTTTCCACCCGTTGGTAAAACCAACCGACGCTGGCCTGACCAGGTCATCACTCAGGCACCCACATGGTGTAGCGTCGATTTACGCGACGGCAACCAGGCGTTGGTTAAGCCCATGGATGTTGCACAAAAAACGCAAATGTTCGACTTGCTGGTGCAACTTGGGTTCAAAGAAATAGAAGTAGGTTTTCCCGCCGCCTCCAAACCGGATTTTGACTTTGTGCGAAAGATTATTAAAGAGAATCGTATTCCTCAGGATGTCACCATTCAGGTACTTACCCAGGCCCGCCCGGCATTAATTGAAAAAACCTTTGAGGCATTGCAGGGAGCGCGACACGCCATTGTGCATTTATATAATTCAACCTCGCGTGTACAACGGGAACAGGTGTTTAATCTTGACCGGGAAGGCATAAAAGCAATCGCAGTAACGGGTGCGGAAAGCGTAAAAGCCTGTGCAGCTGCCCAACCTGATACTGAGTGGGCATTCCAATACTCACCGGAAAGCTTCACCGGCACCGAGCTGGATTACGCAGTAGAGATATGCGACGCCGTGATTGACGTATGGCAACCGCAAAATAAGCAGCCTGTCATTATCAATTTGCCGTCAACGGTGGAAATGGCCACGCCCAATATTTTTGCCGATCAGGTGGAATGGTTTTGCGACCATGTAACACAGCGCAATCATATTACCATTAGCGTGCATACCCATAACGACCGTGGTTGCGCGGTTGCCGCCGCAGAGCTGGCGGTAATGGCCGGCGCAGACCGGGTAGAAGGCACCTTGTTAGGCAATGGAGAACGCACCGGTAACCTGGATATCATCACCATGGCCATGAATTTGTATTCCCAGGGCATCGATCCCATGCTGGATCTTTCCAATATGGCGGAAATCGTCGAGTGCAGCCAGGTATGTACTGACATAACCCTGCACCCGCGCCATCCCTATGCCGGTGAATTGGTTTACACAGCGTTCTCCGGCAGCCACCAGGATGCCATTCGTAAGGGAATAAATCAGTACAATGCCGGTGCCCCCTGGGAAGTACCTTACCTGCCCATTGATCCGCGCGATCTTGGGCGACGCTACGAAGAGGTGGTCCGCATCAATAGCCAGTCAGGGAAAGCAGGCGTTGCCCATGTACTTGAGCGTGATTACGGCATCAGTATTCCGCGTTGGTTACAGCAGGACTTCAGTGTCGTTGTGCAGGCCTGGTCTGAGCAAAGCGGAAGTGAGGTAACACCGGAACAAATCTGGTCCTTGTTTCGCGAGCACTATGCCAACCCAGACAGTGATTGGAAAATACAAAGCTATACGCTTAAGCGCATTGAAGATATTGTTCACGCCGATGTCAATGTCGGCACGCCAGACGCCTCAACACGATTACATGGTTCCGGCCACGGTATTGTCGAGGCATTGGTTGCCGCGCTTGCGCAACAACGGAACATATTGGTAGAGGTTGAGGCGTTCGATGAACATGCCCTGTCTTCAGGAACCAATGCAGATGCCATGGCATGCATTCGCGTACGTGTTGGCAATAATACCGGTTGCGCCATTGCGTTCACGGAAGACACCGCTTCTGCCACCCTGCAAGCAGTATTAACCGCCGTAGGGTCAGCTATTTCCGTTGAAACGCCGGTTAAACACGCCCGCTTCGCACATAAAGGTGGCTAAGGCATGATCCTGCCCAATTGGTATCGAAAGAACGGAGAGTGGCAAGAGTGTCGAGTGTAATTTTGCCGCTTATAAATTGAGCAGGTAGAGTCTGCCGAAAGTGCCCTCGTCACGCCTGTATAAAACCACATTGGGCGAGCCCTATGAAACGCCGGGACTAGACTGCAAGCTGTGCTATAGTCCCAATACAGCCCGTAGGACTCGCCTTGTCCTGAATTCGCTGGCGACAATATGCCGTCTATCCATTCCGGACCAAGGAGATCACCGTGGAAATATCAAAAGAAATAGAAGCAGGACAGGCCATTTATTCCAAACCAGTGCTCTCAATTTATGACCTTTGGGTCCTGGGAATATCAAATAAATATATTTGGAAATGCCCTACTTCACATCTGCTTAAACACTTCAATCAACACATAACATCAAATCATCTCGATGTTGGCGTGGGAACCGGCTACTTTCTGGATCATTGCCAGTTCCCAACGGGCAAAACCAGAATAGGCTTGCTGGACCTGAACCAGAACAGCCTTGATCAAGCCGCCAAAAGAATTGAGCGGTATCAGCCCACACAATACCAATACAATGTGCTCGACAAATTAGACAGGTCGTACTGGATAATCTGGATCACTTACTGTCAAAAAGCGGCACGGTATTCGGCGCGACGATATTGTCGCAAGATATTAAAAAAAGCAGCATCGCAATGCGCTTAATGGAAATATACAATAAAAAAGGCATTTTCCATAACAGCGACGATAATTATCAGGACCTGGAAAATTACCTGGCAAACAAATATGCATCATATGAAATTACGGTGATAGGGTGTGTTGCATTGTTTCATGGATCAGCCAGCTAGCAAATCAAAAGAATCCACTTGCAACCCCTGACATTTATGCATAACAGCTATCCATTACAACTATCCATAACACACGACATAACCCGTTGGGTTCTGGCTATACCCAAAGCGTTTGAGATTTAGGTGTTTAGAGTGTGATCATTTTTGTTTACCGCTAGACGCGACGACGCAGCATAGCCATTCTATGTAAGGAGAAGCAACGACGCTGTGGACAAAAAGGGGCATGCTATAACACCTAAATCTCAAACGCTTTGGGTATATACTGTCAAAGGAGCACAAAATTGAACATTGGCATTCTGGATACAGACCAACTGAGCCTAGACGTGATTAACCAATTCGGCAGCTATAGTGATATGTTCCGGCGACTGTTGCAATCGCTCAACACCTTAAATACCTTTCAAACCTATCAAGTAACTCAAGGTCATTATCCCAACACCATTGATGAATGCGATGCCTATCTAATTACTGGCAGTAAAGCCAATGCATATGACAATACACCCTGGATTGTAGCGCTGCGGAATTATATTACCCAACTTGACGCACACCATAAAAAGCTGGTGGGCATCTGTTTTGGACACCAAATTATCGCCCAGGCATTGGGTGGCCTGGTACAAAATAATGAAAATGGCTGGGGCGTTGGCAGCATGTTTAGCGAGGTACTGAACACCAAACCCTGGATGAATCCCGACCCGGTAAAAAATGGCTTTTCCTTACTGGTCAGTCATCAGGACCAGGTTGTACAATTGCCGAAACAAGCAAAACGCATTGCAACCAATGCGTTTTGTATCAACAGTAGCGTTCAAATAGACCAACATATCATTACGTTTCAAGGCCACCCCGAGTTTACCCCGGAATACTTGCGGCATTTAATGCAAGGACGACAGGAAATCATCGGTCAGCAACGCTACCATCAAGCATTGGCCACGATGGACTTGGCTACCGACAATAACGTGGTTGCCCGTTGGATACTTAACTTTATGACGAAACCATGATGACGGTTCTACGACGAATGATTTTGCGTATGCTATTACCATTACCGAGCAACATGTTACCAGGACTGTCGCCAACGATGCCGCCTGATACTATGGCTACATAGCCTATCATTTCCGGGGCAATTTCCCGGACACACAGTGTCCGGGATCTCAGTAGCGACGCCTGCGATCTCAGGGCGCTCCAACCGCTAGCTGTACACCAGGAGCAGTTATACTCCGACCCATGGCGGTTCGTTTAGCAGCCCATGGTGGATTCCCCTGCCCATTGCGCATCGATTTCATATTCGCTAACAATGCCGGTGCGGCAACCAATGGCGGAAAAGGATCAACCGTAATATGCCCAATAATAGTATTGCTCCACCAATGCGCACCACCTCCCTTCCCCAGGTCTGTAAACTTAAAATTGAGCTGATGATCGATGGGGGCGTCGGTATACGTCTGGGTTAGTGTTAACTGCCATTGACCGGCCCCATCAACGTCAAGCCAATTGAATCCACCACCAGCAACCGTAATACCATTATCCTCCAACGACCACAAAAACGCGACAGACGTAAGCGTATGCGTCGCATCGGTGACGGTCGCGGTAATATTAAAAGGAACACCAACAAAGACTTTACAGGGCGCGGTTAGCGTATAGGTGGTTTGATTAAACCGATCACTCCACGATTCTATCCAGTTGCTATCCGGCGTTGGGGGAGAGGGACAAGTCTGAGCAAATGCGGTTGCTGCACCGCCCAGTATTAAATAAAGCAGGCTCAACAACACGCCTAATTTTAAGGGGTAATTTATCACGTTCATTGTATGTCATCCTCTGACAATGGTTCCATTTAACCTTGATATTGCAACACTACTTAACGGTGTACTATACCCAAAGCGTTTTGGATTTAGGCTTTATTGCTGTCCTATTTCTGTCCTGGCGGCGTTGTCTACAGGGATGTAGACACGGGGCGGGAAGCGTTGAAATTCCTCGCAATCGTCCGGCTATTACTCGTCATTTCGCCTAGCCAGAACAAAAATATGACGCGCATTAAATACCTAAATCCAAAACACTTTGAGTATAAATTGCAAAATCACAGGCTGATAAATATTCTGGTTACAAACCCATCATGGGTGTTAGACACCAAGCATATTATCAATCGTCATTTCCAAACCAGAATAAGACCTTTGAAGATCAGGCAATTTACAGTGCCGAAATTTCATGCAATGTTTCATCCTGGTTTATAACATTAAACAACGTTGAGTATATGAAATCCTACTCGCCTTTTCCAACCATTTTATTTCAGTGCGCTCCCAGCCATGAACAGTGTGTACTCACCTACCGCAAGGTAGGCGAAAGCGCTGCAAATGTAGGCGCTTTTGCACAATACGGGTAATGATTTCGGTGTATTTTGTGATCATGGCGGTTTATTCATGGCCAAAGCGAAAAGTGGATAAAACCATCACCCTCGGAACATTAAAGTCATGCAACATCGCTTGAGAGAAAACCAGACATATAGCCATTGCGTTCACGCAAAAACTGCAATAACAACTGGGGATACTCTGGCACCACCGCACACTGAACAGACACACGCTGTTGCAACGCTTGGCGCCAAGCACTGACTTTCGGTAAATTCTGGAAGATAGCCAGATCGGTGAAACGATCAAACACATCGAAGTATCGGAAAATAGGGCCATACACTGCGTCAATTAACTGAAACCTGTCACCCGAAAAATATGGCGCACTATTAATCTCGTTTTCAACCTGCTGAAACTTCGCTTGAATTTTTATACACCGGTTATCGAAACTTGCTTTATTCTCCGCAGTGTATAAAGCACCAATGCTATCCAATATGCCAGAGCCAAACTCCATCCATGCACGATGATAAGCTTTCTCAAGAAAATCAATAGGATGTAATGAGCCCGGTGTAATGTCGTTGAGATATTCACAAATAACCGCAGACTCAAATAGCGCCCTGCTTTCATTTATTTGTAACACCGGCACTTTGCCCATGGGCGATATCCGTTTAAACCATTCCGGCGTGTTGTAAAGATCAATATCAGTTCTTGTATAAGGTATTGCCTTTTCCTGCAACACAATAATCGAGCGCTGTACGTAAGGACATAACACATGTGAGACGAGGTGAAACACTGCTTGGTCCATTAGTGAGCCTCCCCTGAACGTATCATAAAATTGCCTGGCTTAACGGCATACTTTCCATCACCCAAGCTGAATTGTGCCACCGCCGCAACCGTTAGAAACAACGGAAACTCCCAACCACCGCCGGTGTTGGTAAATAACCAACCATTTGACCAATGTACCCAGGTAGCACCAAGTAACACCGGAATAACAGATGCGGCGAAAAACCGAGTTTTAAGGCCAAGGATTAACGCGACACCGGCGATTACTTCAATCAGGAACACGATGTAAGCAAGAAACGCAGGTAACCCGATTGACGTGAAAAAGTCGGCAGTACCGGGCAAGGTAAATACCACCAATTTTAGATAAACACTATGCACCAGGAGTACACTTCCCAACGCAATTCTCAAGATAAACGCGCCAAAATCGGGTTTAAGAAGATTGTTCATAATTGTTACCTCCGTTGAATTAGCCTCCTACAATTATTGTACTTGCATTTATAAAAAGATATTGGCAATATTTGCAAGTCAAGCTTGCAATAATGCAAACTCATAGCTAGATTGCTTATAGTAAGATCAATAGAAGAAACTAATTAGACGACATCAACAACAAAAATATACTCGTGAAGACACAGAGACACTCATGAATTGGAATTCATTAAAGATTTTCCTCACAATTGCCACCAGTGGATCATTATCCGCTGCAGCAAAGACACTTGGAGTCAACCATTCAACCGTCTTCAGGCAGTTGAATTCCTACGAGAAAGAATTAGGGGGGCGGCTATTTGAGCGCTTAAGTCACGGCTATGACCTTACGCCAATGGGGGAAGAGTTACTGGTTTTCGCAAAAACCATTGCCGACTCATTCGACAATCTGGAACGCCACATTGTTGGCAACGATATCCAGCCAAAAGGTGTTGTAAAAATAACGGCTCCCAATAACATCGTCTATCGATACCTGTCACGTTACCTTGCGGATTTTTACCGACTATATCCAGAGATACAAATCGAATTGCTGGCAAGCAATCAGGAATTCAATATGACCAACCGCCAGGCGGATATCGCCGTGCGCGCGACACCCTCACCACCGGAACATTTGGTGGGGCGCCAACTTTGCACGATAAAGTGGAGTGTATATGGCAGCAAAGCATATAAACACGCCTTGAGATTACCCCGCAATCTGGAAGAATTACTGAATCATCGTTTAGTCGGTGCTACAGGCACAATGCGCAGCCTTCCAGCGTTTATCTGGTTAGAAAAAAACGTTCAACCGCAAATTCACATCCGTTGTGATGACCTGGTGGCGATGTCCTATGTTGCCGAATCAGGACAAGGATTGGCGTTTTTACCTAACGATCAGCAGCGACCAGGAATAAAGAAATTATTCACGTTTGAGCCCGGTGAATCCAGTAATTTATGGTTATTAACCCACCCTGATTTACGGAATGTTGAAAGAATTAAATTGATCATGCAGCATTTAACAACCGCTTTTTCTGAAGAAAAGGGTTTTTGATAGCAAGGATGTTTGTGAATAACGTTCTTGAATATGATGTGGCCTAATGATTCTGTACACCGAGTTGGGATAAACTATCCCCTGAAAAAAAGGTGTATACAATGACTAAGAAAAGACCAAGTTATTCAACAGAATTCAAAGAAGAGGCGGCGAGCTTAGTGCTCGACAAAAACTATACTATTTCGGAAGCCTGTCATGCCATGGGTGTTGGCTATACTGCAATGAGGCGCTGGGTAAAACAACTTAACAGTGAACGAGGGGGCACAACACCGAGCGCTAAAGCGATGACCTCTGATCAGCAAAAAGTACAGGGATTAGAAGCAAGAATCAAACAAATTGAATGGGAAAATGACATCCTAAAAAAGGCTACTGCTCTCTTGATATCGGGCACCATCAAACGATAGACCTCATCCAGCGGTTAAAGAGAGCAGCATAACGTAAAGTCCATCTGTGAGCTATTTGAGGTGAACACGAGTAGCTATTATTACCGGATAAATCATAAAGATAGGGTTAATTCGGCGCGAAAACGATTAAAACAACAGGCTATTGATGTCCACACTGCGAGCCGTGGCGCGGCAGGGGCACGGACGATTTCAGGGTAACTGAGACAGCAAGGTGAAAAGGTAGGCCGTTACAAGGCAGCCCGTTTAATGAAAGAGGCGAATATCAGTAGTAAGCAGCCCCATAAGCATCGCTATAAAATTGCGGAGGATGAATCAAAAATTGCCCCTCATTTACTACAACGAGAATTTAATGTTGAGGCCCCGAATAAAGTTTGGTGTGGTGATGTTACTTACATTTGGGCAGGCACGCAGTGGCTGTATCTGGCGATTGTAATGGATTTATACCCAAAGCGTTTGAGATTTAGGTGTTTAGAGTGCGATCATGATTGTTCACCGCTAGGCGCGACGACGCAGCATAGCCATTCTATGTAAGGAGATGCAACGACGCTGTGGACAATAAGGGGCGTGCTATAAACGCCTAAATCTTAATCGCTTTGGGTATATATGCCCGAAAGATAATCGGTTGGTCATGTTCTAACAGCCCCGATTCAGAGCTCACCTGTGCGGCGCTAAGAATGGCCTACGAAAGCCGAGGGAGACCCGCAGGTGTTATGTTTCACTCTGACCAGGGTTGTCATTACACGAGCCTGGAATACCGACAGCAACTTTGGCAGTATCAACTCACACAAAGTATGAGCCGGCGAGGTAATTGCTGGGATAATGCGCCGATGGAACGGTTTTTTAGAAGCCTTAAAACCGAATGGATGCCAAAACAATGCTATCGATCTTACGATGAGGTGCAGACGGATGTCGAAAAATATATCATTCGGCACTACAACGTCGCTAGAGAGCACAGTTATAACAACTATATGACGCCTGATGCGACTGAGAAATTATTTGGCTCCTATTAATGTGTACAGTTTTACTTGACCACATCAGTTATGGAAAAAATAGAGGGAGTGCAATTATGCCGAAATCCCAAAAGCCACAGGTATATTCTCAACCTTTAGGATATTCTGCTTAAAATATGCGAGTTAGTTTATTGGGTTTTGCGACAAAGCTTAGTCAATGGGTAACACTCTCTCCTTGCGAAAAAGGATGGTTGTTGCTAGCGTTCATGCTTTTAGGATTTTGCCGTTCAATAATACTTGTGTTGCCCATGCGCTTTATTACGCCCTATCTTGGTCACAACTTTAATAATATTACGTTTTGCGTTTGTCCCTGTAAAAAACAAATCAAAACGGCGGATCGAATTGGCCGGATGATTCGTATAGCGGCGAATTATACATTTTGGGAATCTACGTGCCTTATCCAGGCAATGGTAGCTAGGATATTGTTAGGCTTCTATCAGATTCCCTTTGTTTTTTATTTCGGCGTCAGCAAAGATAGCGATAGCACGTTGAAAGCGCATGCCTGGGTCTGCTCCGGTCCGGTTTTTGTATCCGGTGGTAATGGTTTTGAACGGTATACTGTTACGTCAACATTTGCTTCTTGTAAAGACTTTTATTTAGACAGAACGCAATGAATTACTTAAAGGGCTCTTCAGAAGAATTTGTGGGTAAAAAATACGAATACAAAGTACTCATCCTATTGTTAGCGTGGATGGGGCGTGAATGGGGCGCGGGGCATCCTACCGGCGCATGCCTTTATCGATGTGAACAGTCATGCCGTACAGTGGCACGAAACGACAACATTACCACCCACACCATCATGGATTCTAATCTACACCAGAATGACAGTGGGCACGTCTAATTTGTCCACTTTTATGAAGTAAGTAACAATAAAGGTAACTACTCAGCCAATCTGGCTTAGTTTTTAGTGCCGGTAGGAGTAAGAGCACGGCCTTCAAATGCATCACACAACGCATTGAAGGCATTATGTCCCTGCTTTCTAAC
>Ga0316204_10005986_pt1 | contig 19324 bp, 22 predicted proteins | sample 6monrhotite_MG_2_FD_205661 | JGI IMG/M metagenome (GOLD analysis project Ga0316204, IMG submission 205661) | Microbial mat bacterial communities from mineral coupon in-situ incubated in ocean water Damariscotta River, Maine, United States -... | ecosystem: Environmental > Aquatic > Marine >...
ACACTGACCATTTTCAAGTAAACCGATGTGCAGGATAGTGCCATATCCATTGGAGACGTTGTTTCTATTCGCAACCCAAACACTGCCGTCATTATCAACGGTGGTTCGGGATGGATTGCCGAGGCCTTGATTGGAGGGAGTGGAACGATACTCACCAATGATGTCGCCGGTGTTGGTGTCGATTTTGACTACCGTGCCCCGGTTAGACATGGCAATCCAGATGAAATTGAAAGGTGTTGCCTGGCTATCGAGCTGCAACTGATCATTGTTTGGTGCATCGTGATTGACGTTAACTAAGGTTCCTTCATCAAAGTCCATATCCAGTGTATAGCTTCTCTCTTGCGCCGTTGCAGACATGCTGATAGATGTTGCCAATAGTGCAGATAGCAATAAATGGCCGATTCTCGGGCTCGTAGCACCAAACTTAAATCGGATGCTTGTCGTTTTTAAATATCGAGTCATCATGGTTGTTTTCTCCAAAAAAATACCATTGATCCCACATTAATCAAGCGAAGCTGTGGGAGTAGTCATTAAGCCTCTCGTTCCCTATACCTCTCTCTTAAATTTAAGTCGTACTGGATGTTGAAATGGTGTGGAGAGATCTCGATTTTCTGCATATTGGAGATCAAAAAACGCTCTTTTAATTTTTATATTTAGTCTCAATCAAATAACCATCAATAATAAAATTTAAATTGATGATGCCTCTAATTCTAGGTGGAATTAATGAATTGGGCGTATACCACTCCAAGGTGATGATCTTGACCAAATGATTAAATTAACAACCATAAAATATTCTGTTTTTTTCGAATTTTATTCAGCTCATAAGGTAACCATAGGATAACAACTTTAGAATAAAAACCCTTCCATATATAAGCTTTAAGGTTTAACTCAATATGAGCGTAATCGATAAATTTGTTTGGCTAGTAGACAGGTGTAAATACACTGGTGTCGTAAAAACATTAAAAATAGAGGAGGTATTGTTGGCCCGCGTTTTTGTGCTCTTTTTTATGAGGGCTTCTCTCTTCGTTAAAGCCTCAAGAGGCGCTGCCACGTAATTCTTTTACATGTTTTTTTATCATGCAATGAGACTGAGGCTAGGGGTATTGTGTTAATAAATAACAGTCATGGGGAGGGCGGTAAAAAAATGGCAAGGAGTGACAACGTTGTAGGGCATAAATTGCTTTGCTCTCGCGGTTGTATTGTCGCGCTTTACGAGACGACTTTACCCCAAAGATCATACTCGCTGGCATCATTAATCACTACTTCGACAAAGTCACCGACCTGTAATCCTGTTGCGTGTTCGATGAACACGTCGCCATCTATATTAGGTGCTTCTGCATAGGAGTGGGCGATAGCGGTGCCGTCTTGATCAATGTTATCAACCAATACGCTGATGTGTGAGCCGATCTTGTCAGCACTAATTCCTGCTTGCAGGTCCATTAATCGTTCGATACGTTGTCATCATTGATCTATCAGTTATACTTACCGGTTGAACCCGCGTTTGTGTGGCTACAGAGATTAGTTTTACCGCGTAAAAAATAGTATTATTCTTTTATTCCAGCCCTAGTACTCTAAGGAGAGAAAATGAAAAAATATATAGTTACTACCGCATTAATGTCAGCTGGCTTGATATTGAGCCAAAATGCCTCTGCAGAACTATTTACCAACCCAGCGAACAAAAATGATGTGGGGCAATTCGCATTAGGTGTTGACTACACATCATCTGAATTTACAACTATCGATGATTCCAATTTTCCAAGTGATTTTGAGCGAACAATATACTCAGCTACCGGTTCATATGGTATTAGCGATAGTGTTGATTTTTACGCTACTGTGGGCGTTATCAATCAAACAAACATTGATTGGACTGTTACTGAGGGTGATGGGTCTCTTTTTGCCATGGGTATTAAAGGCAAATTGACAGATAATACTGATACTAATATATACGGTTTTGCGCAATACCTACGTTCCAGTGAAGATTTCAATGGTAGTGAACTTGATAGTTCCGTATTCAGTGCGGGTGCTGCCGTGGGTGTTGACATGGATGCTCTAAATCTTTATTTAAGTGCTGAATTCCTAACGGGTACGTTTGACTTTTTTGGGCTTTGGGATGAGGACAATGATGATGATTTTGTGATTCGGACGGGTGGGTCATACACCGTAGATGATTTTTCTATCAATGCAGGTCTCGCGCTAGTAGGTGAAAATGGGTTTAACATAGGCTTCAGTAAAGCTTTTTAAAGGATTTTATTTGTGCTAGTTCAGAGCTGACCTGAGCTAGTACCGCTTTCCTTTACAGTTTTATTCTCGCGCTCTACGAGACGACTTTACCCCAAAGGTCATACTCGCTGGCATCACTAATCACCACTTCGACAAAGTCACCTACCTGTAATCCTGTTGCGTGTTCGATGAATACTTCGCCATCTATATTAGGTGCTTCTGCATAGGAGTGGGCGATAGCGGTGTCGTCTTGATCAATGTTGTCCACTAATACGCTGATGTGTGAGCCGATCTTGCTGGTGAGTTTGTCAGCACTAATTCCTGTTTGCAGGTCCATTAGACGTTCGGCACGCTCGATTTTGAGTTCATCATCGATCTCTCCTGCGAGGGTGTTTGCTGCAGCGTCTTTAATGGCTGAATAAGGCAGGCAGCTAATATGGTCGAGTTGAGCCGCTGTAATGAAGTGCATTAACATTTCAAAGTCGCGCTCTGTTTCACCGGGAAAGCCGCTTATAAAGCTGGCGTGTATCGCGACTTCAGGGCAGATATCACGCCATTTTTGAATGCGGGCAAGGCTATCCTCAACCGGGCCTGGTTGCCTCATCTGCTTGAGGAGCGTGGGGCTGGCATGTTGGAAAGGAATATCCAGATAGGGGAGGATGCGTCCCTCGGCCATTAATGGCAGTAAATTATCGATAGCGGCAGCGGGGTATAGGTTGTGCAGACGAATCCACACGCCCAGATCTGCGAGTGCTTCAGTGAGTTCTTGGGTTCGGCTCTTGATCGGGCGGCCACCCCAAAAACCAGTGCGGTGTTGGATATCTACGCCGTAAGCACTGCTATCTTGGCTGGTGACCAGTAGCTCTTTAACGCCAGTATCGACCAAGTTTTGTGCCTCTTCCATAATATCGCCTATGGGGCGACTGCGCAGTGTTCCGCGTAACGAGGGGATGACGCAGAAGCGACAGCTATGGTGACACCCTTCAGCTATCTTTAAGTAGGCATAATGACTTGGTGTGAGTTTGATACCCGCAGGTGGCAGCAGCTCCTCAAAAGGGGTATTAGGGAGAGGTTGGTGTTGCCGTACCTGTGCCATTACCGCTTGCAGGTCATGGGGGCCAGTTACGGCTAATACTTGGGGAAAGTGGCTTTTAATTAGTTCAGCGCGATGCCCCAGGCAGCCTGTGACAATGACCTTTCCATTTTCGGCCAGTGCCTCGCCGATGACATCCAGAGACTCTTCCACCGCGCTTTCTATGAAACCACAGGTGTTGATAATGACTAATTCTGCATCATCATAGCCTTCGGTCAGCGTGTAACCGTCGCCACGTAACTGGGTGATAATCTGTTCGGTATCGACCGTTGCTTGAGGGCAACCGAGACTGATGAAGCCAATGGTAGGCGGTGTGGACATAGCTCAGATTCATTAATTGCGGCAAAAAGTGGCGCGAATAGTAGCTCAAATACCCATTTTTTTCTAGGATAAGCACCATTGGAGCTGAAATTTCCCCTCAAATCGGGTAGAGTTGGCCCTCAAATTTTTGCTGAATGTGAATTAGGGTATTGCTCCCATAATTAAGAGGTTTTGACCATGGCTGATTTTAAAATTGCTCCTTCGATCCTATCTGCTGACTTTGCTCGTCTGGGTGAAGAAGTGCAAAACGTACTTAAATCGGGTGCAGACATCGTTCACTTCGACGTGATGGATAACCATTACGTGCCAAACCTGACCATTGGTCCTTTGGTATGTGAAGCCCTTCGCAAGCATGGCGTGACGGCTGATATTGATGTTCACCTGATGGTTAAACCTGTCGATCGTATTATTCCTGACTTTGCTAAAGCGGGCGCCACCTACATCACGTTCCACCCAGAAGCGTCAGAGCACGTTGACCGCTCACTGCAATTGATTCAGAACGAAGGTTGTAAAACCGGTTTGGTATTCAACCCGGCTAGCTCTTTGGACGTATTGAAATATGTGATCGACAAGGTCGATATGGTACTGCTGATGTCGGTTAACCCAGGTTTTGGTGGGCAGAGCTTCATTCCCGCGACATTAGATAAGTTGCGTGAAGCGCGTAAGATCATTGATGCATCCGGTCGTGATATTCGCCTGGAGATTGATGGTGGCGTTAAGGTTGACAATATTCGTGAAATCGCTGAAGCAGGTGCAGATACTTTTGTTGCAGGTTCAGCCGTATTTGGTGCGCGTGACGAAGCTGATGCCAATGACTACGACAGCGTAATTGCGGCCTTCCGTGCAGAGCTGGCTAAGTCAGGTAAATAAACAAAACATCCCATGCAACAGGGCCGGAGAGGGGAAAATCAATTTGAAGGCTTTTCCTGCTTTAGCTCCGTTGCATTGTGATTTTTTTGGGAAAAGAAATGGTTAAAAAGCCTGAGATGGTATTGATTGATGTAGATGGCACCTTGGTAGATTCAGTGCCAGACTTAGCCTACTGCGTTGATGAAATGATGATGCAACTGGGTTTGCCTGTTCGTGGTGAAGCGGCCGTGCGTGACTGGGTTGGCAACGGTGTTGAGCGTTTGGTGCGTCGAGCCCTTATTAATAGTATTGATGGCGAGCCTGAAGAGGCTATCTTCGATAAAGCGTATCCTCTTTTCTTGAAACTTTATGCAGAAAATACCTGTAAGCGTAGTGGTTTATACGACGGGGTTCGGGAAGGGCTGGATTGGCTTAAGGCGCAGGGGTTCAAGGTAGGTTGTGTGACCAATAAGGCCACTCAGTTTACGATTCCGATCTTAAAAGCGCTGGGCATTCATGATGATTTTGAAACCATCGTTTGTGGCGACACACTGGAAGAGAAAAAGCCTCATCCACTGCCGCTGCTCCACTCAGCTGAAAAGCTGGGGGTAAAGCCAGAAAATGCACTGATGATTGGTGACTCTATTTCTGATGTTAAAGCGGCCCGTGCAGCAGGATTTTCTATTGTTTGCATGAGTTACGGCTACAATCATGGTGTGGATATTCGTGAGTCAAATCCTGACGCCGTAGTGGATTCTATGGCACAATTTGCCGATGTCATTGAGCACGGGTAATCACCGAGCTGGGGTTGTTTAAGTAAGAACACAACGCCCATTTTGTTCAGGCAGATATGACATTGACATTGTGGGGTTGATAATATCACCTCATATTCTAAATTTTAAAAGGCGAGAGCATGAAACAGGTCATAACACTGATGAAACGATGGTGAAGTCCAAATTTATCTTTGGGTTTTGGTATAAATTTTCAGTGGTGAATAATAATGGCACAGCAACAGTTTCAATCTCTGGCAAATAATAGCTTTAAACGGGTTCCGTTGATGCGCGAGATTCTCGCCGATCTGGAAACCCCTCTCAGTGTTTATCTAAAACTGGCTAATGGCCCGTACTCCTATCTCTTTGAATCGGTACAAGGCGGTGAAAAATGGGGGCGTTACTCCATCATTGGCCTGCCATGCCGCATTGCCTTCCGAGTTTATGGTCACGGTATCTCGATGATCGAGGACAACAAGGTAGTCGAAACCATTACCGTTGATGATCCATTAGCATGGGTAGACGAGCTACAGGCGCGCTTTAACGTAAGTGAAGTGCCCGGTCTGCCGCGTTTTACAGGTGGCTTAGTCGGTTACTTTGGTTACGACACGATCCGCTACATTGAGCCAAAACTACAAGCGTGCCCTAACCCTGATCCGCTGAATAATCCAGATATCCTGCTATCCCTCTCGGAAGAGGTGGTGGTGTTCGATAATCTCAGTGGCAAAATGTATTTGATTGTCCATGCTGATGTCGAACAGCCCGATGCCTTGGATTTAGCTGAGCAGCGCTTGGATCACTTGGTAGAGAGGATGAGCCAGGCGGTTCCCCCTTATCAAACCGCTAGCAGTGTGACTATCGATGAAGCGGACTTTGTATCCGGCTTTACCGAGCAGGGCTTTATGGACGCAGTCGAGACCTGCAAAGCGTACATTACGGATGGCGACGTCATGCAAGTGGTACTTTCACAGCGGATGTCTGTGCCGTTTAAGTCCCGGCCACTGGATCTTTATCGGGCATTGCGCAGCCTTAACCCATCCCCCTACATGTATTACATGGACCTGGGCGATTTCCACATTGTCGGCTCATCGCCAGAGATCCTTGTCAGGTTAGAAGATGAAGAGGTCACGGTGCGGCCCATTGCCGGCACTCGCCCCAGAGGGGCAAGCGAAGCAGAAGATCAAGCGTGGGAAAAAGAGCTACTGGAAGACCCGAAGGAGCTTGCCGAGCACCTAATGTTGATTGACCTAGGGCGCAATGATGCCGGGCGAATTTCAGAGACTGGCAGTGTCAAACTGACTGAAAAGATGATGATTGAACGTTACTCTCACGTGATGCACATTGTCTCCAACGTTACTGGTACCCTGAAAAAAGGGATGTCGCCGATGGATGTACTGCGAGCTACTTTCCCCGCCGGTACCGTGAGCGGCGCACCGAAGATCCGTGCGATGCAGATCATCGACGAGCTTGAGCCAGTAAAACGAGGTGTCTACGCCGGTGCCGTCGGTTATCTCTCATGGAGTGGTAATATGGATACCGCCATTGCCATCCGTACTGCCGTAATCAAAGATGATGTACTACATATTCAGGCGGGTGCAGGGGTTGTCTATGACTCCACGCCAAAATATGAATGGAAAGAGACGTTGAATAAAGGACGGGCAGTCTTCAAGGCGGTAGAGATGGCCTCGGCTGGGTTGAACAGTCGGCAACGGTGATTATCAATTACTCACCGCGCTTTCAGCGATAGAGTGCTGCGGGTAATGAGCTCCTCTTTTATGCCTGCCCCACAACAGTTTTAGTTTTTAGGGTATGTAGCCCTGTTAGATTCACGGAATCAAAATAATGTTATTAATGATCGATAATTATGACTCCTTTACCTACAACCTCGTACAGTATCTGGGAGAGCTGGGTGCTGAGGTAGAGGTGCATCGTAATGACCAAATTACCCTTGAGCAAATCGAAGCGAAAAAACCGGATCACCTTATGATCTCACCCGGCCCGTGCACCCCTAATGAAGCGGGTATTTCACTGGCCGCCATTGACTATTTTAAAGGTAAATTACCGATATTAGGCGTCTGTTTAGGGCATCAAAGTATTGGTCAGGTTTTTGGTGGTAACATTGTGCACGCGGGGCAGATCATGCACGGTAAAACTTCGATGATAAAGCACACGGGTGTTGGCGTGTTTGAGGGCTTGAAAAATCCCCTCGAAGTGACCCGTTATCACTCATTGGTCATTGAAAAAACCGCCGTGCCTGATAGCTTAGAAGTGACCGCCTGGAGTGAAACTGACGCAGGCGAATTTGAGGAAATAATGGGCGTGCGCCACAAAGAGTATATGATCGAAGGGGTGCAGTTTCATCCAGAATCGATCCTTACCGAGCAGGGGCACGAGATGCTTGCGAATTTTCTCAAACAAGCATCAGGGATGCGTGGCTAAAATAGTATGAAAAATGGTACCCGAAGTGACTTTGTAAGGGAGCTTGAAAAATGAACATGCAACAAGCTATACAAGCGGTTATCGACAATCACGATCTGGGTCGTGAAGAGATGATTGCCACCATGCGCCTGATTATGACTGGCGAAGCGACCCCGGCTCAGATTGGCGGGTTTTTGGTCGGGCTACGTATTAAAGGCGAGAGCGTTGACGAAATTAGTGCCGCTGCCAGTGTGATGCGGGAGCTGGCTAAGCCTGTCATCATCGAAGGGGGAAACCTCGTTGATACCTGTGGCACGGGCGGTGATGGCGCCAAGACCTTTAACATCTCCACCGCCTCCGCTTTTGTTGTCGCCGCTGCGGGCGGGCAAGTTGCCAAGCACGGCAATCGCTCTATCTCTAGTAACACTGGCAGTGCCGACGTGCTGGAAGCCGCAGGTGTTAAATTAGATATTAGCTCCGAGCAGGTGGCGCAGTGTGTCAATGAACTGGGGGTTGGCTTTATGTTTGCCCCGGCTCACCATGGTGCGATGAAGCACGCCATTGGCCCGCGTAAAGAGATGGGGGTACGCACGCTCTTCAACGTACTCGGCCCTCTGACTAATCCGGCGGGTGCACCGAATCAAGTGCTGGGTGTGTTTGCCGAGACATGGGTCGAGCCACTGGCACAGGTACTTAAGCAGCTGGGTAGCAAGCATGTCTTGGTTGTTCATGCGGTGGATGGCTTAGATGAAATCTCTATCGAAACCCCCACCCGCGTGGCAGAGTTGAAAGAGGGTGAAATTCACTGTTACACCATTCAACCCGAAGACTTCGGCATTCAACGTGGTAATGTCAGTGAGCTAGCGGTAGAGCATGCCGATGAAAGCTTGGAGGTAATTAAAGCACTACTAAGCAACCAAGCGGGCCCAGCCCGAGACATTGTCGCGCTGAATGCAGGTGCTGCCATCTACGCCGCCAACCTTGTCGACAGCTTGCAAGCGGGTGTCACCAAAGCCCAGCAAGTTATCGCATCAGGTGAGGCGCGGACCAAGCTCGACGCCCTGGTGGCAATGACAAATTCCTTTTAAATATGGCAACTGTGGTTAACTAGCAATGAGCAATACCCCTGATATTTTAAAGAAGATTCTGGCCCGTAAAGCGCAAGAAATTGCAGAGCGTAGCGCCAAGGTTTCGATTGAGCAACTCAGAGTAGAGGCTAAGCAAGCCTCGCCCCCTCGTGGCTTTGTAAAAGCGATACAAGCGAAGCTTGCCGCCGCTCAACCTGCCGTGATTGCCGAGATTAAAAAGGCCTCCCCCAGCAAAGGGGTGATTCGTGAAAACTTCATGCCAGCGGAGATTGCTCAAAGCTACCAGCAGGGCGGCGCAGCCTGCCTTTCTGTACTCACTGATGCGGACTTCTTCCAAGGCCATGAAAGCTACCTACAGCAAGCACGCAGTGCCTGTGAACTTCCGGTGATTCGCAAAGACTTTATCATCGACGACTACCAAGTCGTAGAAGCGCGAGCCATCGGTGCGGACTGCATTTTATTGATCGCCGCCGCCTTGAGTGATGAGCTGATGGCACAGCTGGCGAATACCGCCACCGAGCTAGGCATGGATGTGTTGATTGAGGTACATGATGAAGAGGAGCTGCGTCGCACCCTACCGCTGAATCTACCCTTAATCGGCATCAACAATCGTAACCTGCGCACCTTTGAGGTCAGTCTCAGCACCACATTAGATATGTTAGCGCAAATCCCTGAAAACCGTATTGTGGTTACCGAAAGTGGCATCTTCAACCGCGATGATGTCACATTAATGCGCGACAATCAGGTTAACACCTTCCTGGTGGGCGAAGCCTTTATGCGCGCTGAGCAACCGGGTGAAAAACTGGCCGAACTCTTCGCATAAACGCCACCAAGGCCAGATTGATCAAACAGATCACTCTGGCTGCTTTATCTCCGTATTAGCTTCAGCCCCTCTACAGTCAGCGTGATATTACATCACTGTATAAAATAGCCATCTCGTTAACAAATCTCGTTTAAAAATTGCAGTATCTGCTTACCCTGCCGTTACCTTTTTTACGCTGAAAAGCCACCGTGTCTAGCGGTTAGGACTACACACCATTTTTAAAAGAGGGACGGCAATGTCTACAAATCCTTATAACTACCTGATTACGCTATTATTTGCCTTTATCCTAGGGCTGTATGGCAGTACTGCGTATGCCGCAGGTGGCTTTTTGGTCGATCTTGCACAGGCGGCTAGTAAATGGGCGGACGATGTCGTACTGGATGGCTCAAAAGTAGGGAAACATCTTGATGAGCTTGCTTCAGAAGCCCATCATTTAGATAACCTTGCGGCAAAAGGGATAAGCAAAAAAGCGACTTATATTCGTAATTTTGATGAGATCAGCCTACTCGCAAATAAAGTGCAACAGAAAAAACAGCTGCTTAATTTATTGAGGAGCGAACTCATTAGTAATACTGCCACGAAAAAAGAGCTGAAACAGGTGTCCCATGCACTGCTCAACGATGCCTACAAAGGCCAAAAGCTGCCGTTAGATGCTGACGCCAGTTATCAGCTATTGATCGAATCATCAGAAAAATACGGCGATAATGCACTACTGCGTACCACCCACTACATTGACAGCGATGAGGGCAGCCGGCTTTACAAAGTGTTCAGTGACGCAAAGCCGATAAAGCGAGTAGAAGCGGATGAGATGAAACTCTTTTTTGATGACAAACTCATGGATGACCTCACCCTGAACGGTGATATGCGCTGCGCAAAAATGGAGTTTCGTAACTATATGCAAGGCTTCAAAGCACGCTACGGCAATCTGGATATCGCAGAACAACACGACTTGTTAGTTGACGATGGCCTGGATAAAGCGCTAACAAAGATATTTAAAACCTACACCAATTTTATTATCGAACAAGCGGCGAACGAGCTGGGTGTACAAGCGCTGCTTCCCCTAAAAAACATCAGCATCAAGCAAGGCGTAGTCAAAGTCGAGCTATTTGAACTCTGCGGGACAAGCATTAGCTTTGAGCATCAGTTTAAAGAGCAAAATTACGCCCTAACCGGTGATGGCCGCAAAGTTAAGATAGTCCCCCAACTAGTACCGTTGGTTGGGGTAACGGGTAGAGGCTAGCGCTGTGGATTAAGCCTTCTGCTTAGCCTGTCGCCAATAGGCCCAACTCATTAGCGCCACACCTGCGGCAATCATCGGTGTAGAGAGCAACATGCCCATGGTCAGCCACTCAAAAGCGATAAAGCCCAAATGGGCGTCGGGCTGGCGGAAAAACTCCACAATAAAACGAAATACCCCATAGCCCGCTAAAAACATCCCTGAAGCTGCCGCCATCGGGCGCGGCTTTTGGGTAAAGAGCCAAAGAATAACAAACAGCAGCAGCCCCTCTAACACCGCCTCATAAAGCTGTGACGGATGGCGAGGCAACGCCCCGCCGGAAGGGAATACCATGCCAATCGGTGCCTCAGTGACCCGCCCCCACAGCTCACCGTTAATGAAATTACCAATTCGCCCGGCAAATAATCCCAATGGCGCTAGCGGCGCAACATAATCAGTCACATCAAAAAAACGCTTTTTATACTTACGACAGAAATAGGCCGATCCCGCGATAACCCCCAACACACCACCATGAAAAGACATGCCTCCTTCCCATACCCGGAATAGATTAAGCGGGTTATCCGCCAAGCTAGCGAAGTTATAAAACAGCATATAGCCAATGCGCCCGCCGAGAATCAAGCCCACCGCGCAAAAGAAAATCAAGTCACTCACTTGATCCTTATTCCAGCCAGAATTCGGCTGCTTTGCACGGTACACCCCGAGTAGCCACGCACAGCCAAGGCCAATCAGATACATCAGGCCATACCAGTGAATTTTTAATGGGCCAATAGCCAAAGCAACGGGGTCAATATTGGGGTAGCTAAGCATTACAACGCCTTTGTTAAATCTGCATCTATAGTATGGCGCCTATTGTGCGGGTTTCGTTTACAGAGGTAAATAGCCCATATGTGCACTGAACACAATCACCATCGATAAAGAACTATAGGCTGCGAATGTAATAAAAATAAAATAATGATAAACAGGCCTATTTTGACCACTATAAAATCTCGACATAAGCGCTAAGCTACCGTTAATACTACAAAAAAGGGGTTGTCCACAAAAGCTGTGGATAACTTTGTGGATGAGTTGTGTGAACGGCCTAATAAAGCCCGCCATTATTACAAATTTATTAAATTGATTAAAAATTAATCAATTAAAATATCTGTTAATATTCAGCATGTTACATTTGTCAACAGCAAGGGCTTCTCTCTTAAATAGAGAATCTTGGTCTACTACTTGACATAAAAAATATCTTGTTGATAACTGAAATTTATATTGACAAATTCACGCTTGAATTGGCCATTTCGGATGATTTTTCCTGCCCAAAATTAGTGCGCTCGGTAATGAAAAAATATTGAAATCGCGAAGCCTAACCTTGTTAAGAAAATGCTAAGTTACCGCAGCTAAAGAGAAAAGCGAGTTGTCCACAAAAGCTGTGGATAACTTTGTGGACACAGTGTGAAAATGGCCCAGCAAGGCCCATTATTATTACAGATTTATTAAATTGATCAAAAAATAGACATCAAAATAAGTTCTTTAAAATCAATAATATATTAATGTCAATGTGTTTTTTTACGGCTATTGAGTAAATTAAAGTTAGCAATTTTATTGCTAGGAAAACTTTGTTGATAACTTAGTTTTTAATTGACAAAACAGCTAAAAACCACCTCTTTTAGTAAAGTTAGTGACTCCTTACAGTGAAACCATCTAGTCGCGAATGTAATGCTTGACGGTGCCAGATTAGATAGGGCTTCATCGTCATTGAAAAAAGGGCAATAGCTTGGTTGTCTGTGATCGCGATTAGGACAACAAAATAGAGTGAGGAAGTTTAGATTGAATATGGATTGAGTATGTTTAGGATGATTATGTTTTCACCCGAGCATAGTATCGGCTCCCCCTTAAATTTATTTCAGTCCCCTATATAAAAATTGCAAGTAGCCGCACCCCGCTAGCTAACTTACCGTTCTGACAGTAAAAAATAGCCTTTCCACAAAGGCTGTGGATAACTTTGTGGGTAACATGTGTGAATATCGCGCCAAATCCTGCCTTATTACGGGTTTACTCGATTAATAAAACAATATATAAAAAATAAAATCAATTAAAATCATTATGTTATGGTTTTATCTGGAAGTTTCCTCTCAGAAAATAACAGATTAAAAATAAGGCAAAATGCATATAAAAAAATGTTAATAACTCTGAATTCCATTGACAAAAAAACAAATATTGAGACATGAAACGAGCGTAAGTGAAGGGCTTGCCTCAAGCTAAGCGCCACACAATAATCACGGTGTATTGGTGGTGTACTAGGCTTACTCCCGCTGCTGAATTACATACGCTAATGCTCCTTTTGTTGCGGCTAATAATAAATATAACCCAGAGGCTGAGGCTTGGTTCAGGTACAGCTCACCGCCTAATGGTGCAATGCTTAACTCCTGAAGGGTTGAGAGGGCATCGTGCACATTCTTCAATGTTTCGGCTTCATCGTTATCAATCAATGGGTTAAACCCCTCTATAGGTGAGGGGTGGCTAACATCTCTATTTATTATCGGTGTCTCCATAGGGGGCTCCTTGCCTGGTTATCGCTCATTCATCGGGATTGCTTGCCTGCAACGTGGCTTGTATCACCCTAAGTATCCTTTTGGTCTCTTTTTGTATCTCGTCAGAACGCCGCATTAGCCCATGACAATGGTGCTCTAAGCCACGGGCCGTTTTGACATCAATCTCATCGCCTTGATTAACCATTGATGAGAGCGCCATACAGATAAAGGAAAGCCGCTGGTTAAATTCACAATAGGCCTCATACAGCTCTAAAAGCTGGAGTGCAGGTGATGCCTGTTCATTATGATTAAACAATTTCTCAAACATGGAATGCTCCTTTTCTTGGTTTTAAGCTGAAAGTAGAAGTTTAACTTCGTTAAAAGAGAAGTTCAACTTCAATACGATAATCACCTCAAAATAGAGGTTGATATGTCACAGCTTAAAATTGCCTTCGGCAAACGGTTAAAGGAACTGCGTAAGCAAGTAGGGCTATCACAAGAGCAATTAGCAGAACAAATAGGAGTAACTATAGAGTCTGTGAGCAATATGGAACGAGGTATTCATGGGCCTAAATTTGACACTTTAGAAAAAATTGCAAAGGTATTGAATGTTCCAGTAATTACATTATTTGAATTTTAATGAAATTGGTGAGGTGCTCCATCGGGGGGAGGAAATTAAAATGGAAGTTTAACTTCGTTACGAAAAAAGAACAACGTTAATACGATGATCACTTTCTAGTGGAGGTGATATGTCACAACTTAAATCTGATTTCGGTAAGCGATTACAAACACTGCGTAAACAGGCAGGTTTAACTCAAGAGCAAATGGCTGACCATTTAGAGGTCACAAAAGAGACTGTTAGTAATATGGAGCGAGGTATTCATGGTCCTAAGTTCGATACCCTAGAAAAGATTGCAAAGGTATTGAATGTACTGGTGATTGAGCTATTTGATTTTAAATGAGACGGGGCTTAGGCGGTTCCCACGCCCCTTTCGGTTTTAATAGCGCTTATAGCGTGGTCACTCTTTAGCGTATTTCCTCAATATACGGTGCAATACGTTGCGCTTTGTACCCCTTAGAATATACCTCGTGTAAAGGTCTCATATTAAAGCCTGGATTTAACATGGGTGGTATGTTGTTTTATATTAAAGGTAGTCTTTAATATGGAAGGTGTGGGGCGGCTATGTTAAAGTCTAGCTTTAATATAACCCATGCTAGGTAGGCCAATGAGAGCGGGTAATTATCAACCACAAGTGGCGGGGTATCAGGCGTTTATTCCCACACCACTGCCACCAAAGCCAGCGCTTAGCTTTGATATGGAGATGCAGTCGCTACTCTCCAAGGCCGACCGCGCCTTAGGGCGGCTGGATGGCTCCATTCGCACATTGCCCAATCCCGACCTGTTTGTCTTTATGTATGTACGTAAAGAGGCGGTACTTTCAAGCCAAATTGAAGGCACACAAAGCTCCCTTAACGATGTACTAGAAGCCGAGGCAGAGATTCTTGATAATGGCCGTCCACGTGATGTGGATGAGGTTATCAACTATGTGCGGGCGATGAATTATGGCCTAGAGCGCCTGCAAACCCTGCCGCTCTCCACCCGCTTGATTCGAGAAATACACGGCACACTGTTAAACGGTACTCGTGGCGGCAATACCGGCCCCGGTGAACTGCGCCGCATCCAAAACTGGATTGGTCCGCAAGGTTGTGCCGTCCAAGAGGCGAGCTTCGTACCACCACCACCGCAAACGGTTGAAGACCATCTGCAGGCGTTAGAGGTTTTTCTACATCAAGACGAGTTACCCGCGTTGATACAAATTGGCCTCGCCCATGTGCAGTTTGAAACCATACATCCCTTCCTTGATGGTAATGGTCGTGTAGGACGACTGCTCATCGCCTTTTTGCTCGCAGAGCGTGAAATCATGCAAACCCCGGTGCTCTACATCTCTCACTACTTTAAAAAGCACCGCCAAGCGTATTACGAGCGGTTACAAGCGGTGCGTGATAATGGCGATTGGGAAGGGTGGCTAAAGTTCTTCTTGAATGGCATTAATGAAGTTGCCCAAGAAGCCACCGAAACCTCCCGCAAGATTGTTGACCTGCGTGAACAACACCGTCGCGTCATTACCCAGCATTTTAGCCGCGTCGCGGCCAATGCCCTTAACGTATTAGAACTACTTTACGAAAAACCGATTATTAAGGTACAAGACATCGTTGACCTCACCCAAGTGAGTTATACCGCTGCCAACAATTTGATGACTAAATTTGTTGAGCACGGCCTGCTCAATGAAGTGACAGGTAACAGCCGTAATCGACAGTTTCGTTATGGGCCTTATATCGATCTGTTCAATTAGATTGACAGCCGAAACTGGAAACAGGTAACAATATGAAATATAGAACGGTGGGTAGGCAGCAATGAAAAAGCAGATTCGTAACTCTACCGCTGAATTTTTGATTTTCACTTCCCAAAGTAGTGAGCAGAGTATTGAGGTGCGTGTTGAAGAGGACTCCATATGGTTAACACAAAAGCTAATGGCCGAGCTGTTTGGAAAATCGACCTCAACGATCAATGAGCATATTAAGAACATATATGCGGATCAAGAGCTGAATGAGGCGAGCAGTTTAAGAAAATTCGGAAATTCGGAAATTCCGAATTTTCTACCAAGCCCACTAATTTCTATAACTTAGATATGATTATCTCTGTTGGTTATCGGGTTAACTCAAGGCGTGCCACCCAGTTTCGCCAATGGGCGACCCAAGTACTTCGTGAGTTTGCTATTAAAGGCTATGTGTTGGATAACCAGCGCTTAGAAAATGGCACGTTTTTAGGGGAAGACTACTTTGAGCAGCTGCTGGCCGAAATTCGCCTTAGTGAAAGGCGGTTTTATCAAAAAATCACCGATATCTATAGCACTAGCATGGACTACAATAAAGATGCGCTAACAACCCAAACATTTTTTTCCAAGGTGCAAAATAAGCTCCATTTCGCTATCCATGGACATACCTCGGCAGAATTAATCGTAGCGCGAGCCGATAGTGAACAGCCTAATATGGGGCTAACCAGTTGGCGCAATGCGCCAGATGGAAAAATTGTTAAAACCGCTAGCAAAGATTGTTAACGCCTACCTAGACTTGGCGGAAAAGTGTGCAAAGCGAAAAATCCCCATGACCATGGATGATTGGGCAAAACGCTTAGATCTTTTTTTAGAATTTGATGAACGAGAGATACTGCAAGATACCGGGAAGATCACGGCGAAAATAGCAAAGACGTTTGCTGAAAGCGAATTTGAAAAATATCGCATTGTACAAGACCGTCTATTTGAATCGGACTTTGACCGCTTGCTGACATGGTCGAGCAAGCCCAAGCCCAATCAAGATAAATCGTAATCGATTAGCCCCGTTATTGATAGAAAAATAACGACAAATATAGAGAGTGTGTATCGCAAAGCACCCCCTCAACGAACATAACGAAAAGATAAAAGACAATGCCCCTACTCGATTGGTTAAACTCAGCATAACCAAGGATTATCCCCGTAGCGGCGGAAGAAAAACTTAACTGATTGTCCGGTAATAGTTGACCACTACAGGTGGAACAGGGGCGGAATGTTTATCAGCAGTTGGACGCAGTGCTTGAGTAAGGATTTAAAATGAGTGAGATTGTGTATGTTTTGATTAATGAGGCGATGCCAGGCTATCTGAAAATTGGTCGCACGACTAACCTTGAACAACGTATGCGTACTTTGGATAATAGTTCTGTACCATTGCCTTTTGAGTGTTATTACGCGGCACGGGTAGGTGATTCTGTTTTTGTAGAAAAACAGTTACATGAGGCATTTGCTGATAATCGGGTAAGAAAAAACCGAGAGTTTTTTGAAATTTCTCCTGATCGTATTGTTGCCGCGTTGAAAATGGTTGTGCTGGATGAGGTGACGTTAGGCGGGGATGTGGTCGAGAGTGACGATGATCAACGTGCGTTGGATCAGGCTCGAGATCGTCGCTCGGCATTCAATTTTAAGATGGTGGATATCCCTGTGGGTGCGCAGTTGCACTTTGTGCGAGATCCAGAGATTATTTGTACGGTTGTTGATGCCAGACGAGTGGAATTTGAGGGAGCACTGACTAGCCTTTCAAGTGCGGCGGCAACACTGCTTAACCGCTATGGCTGGAATAATTGCCGCTCAGTACAAGGGCCTTTGTATTGGCAGTATGAAGAGGAGAATCTTGTTGAACGCAGATTACGTATGGAGTTTGCGGATTAAGCGGAGGCGCTGTTTTGTGCCAAGGTCGCTATGAACTATTTTTGAACGTCACGCTGTCTGTATTGAAGAGGCGTGACGCTGTTGTTTTAAGTTTGAGTATATCGAGATAAAAATGAGCCAAGATATTTATATATTTGACGTTACGGAGAAGAGTTTCTCCTCTGTGGTGATGGATAATTCCCATAAGCTTCCGGTGGTGGTGGCGTTTATGGGGGTGTGGTCTGAGCCTTGTTTTGTGGTGGCTGAGATCTTTAGTGGACTGGCTAAGGAGTTTGCCAGTCAGTTTATTTTTGCCAAGGTGGATATTGATGAGCAGCCAGAGCTGCGTAAGTTGTACCAGATAGAGAATGTGCCGACGATTGTGGTGATCGACAAGGGTGAGGTGGCCCGTGTTGAGATGGGGCAGTTAGATGAGGCGGCTGCGCGGGGTTTGCTGCGGGAACTTGATGTGTTTCATGAGTCGGATGCGTTACGTGAGCAGGCCCGAGAGAAGCATCTTGCCGGTGATACGGCGGGGGCGATTATGCTGTTATCCCAAGCGATCCAAAAACATCCTTCTAATACTCGCGTGGCGATGGATATGGTGCAGATCTTCATTGATATTGGCGATTTGGAGAGTGCAAAAGGTTTGTTTGCCAAGCTGCCAGAGCGGGATAAAAGCGGTGATGTGGGCAAGGGGCTATCGGGACAACTCACCGTTAATGAGTATGCGGCTAAAACCGAAGGGGTTGAGGTATTACAAAGCCGTGTAGTGAGTAGCCCAGATGATGCTGAGGCACGCTTTGATCTCGCTATTTGCCAGATGGCGCAACACGATTATCAAGCGGCGATGGATCATCTACTGTTGATTATAAAAAACTCACCTGAGTTTAAAGAGGGCGCAGCTAAAGAGATGTTTATTAGCATTATCAGTACTCTGATGCCGAGTAGCCCAGAGTTGGCTAAAGAGTATCAACGTAAGTTAAGTAATCTGCTGGCGGAATAGCGCTGGGGATAGTCTGCTGGATTGAGACCCTGAGTGATGTAATGGTAGCCATCTATCACCCAGGTTTTAATTATCCCATGCAAATCTGCCATGCTGGTGTATAGCCGGAGAGGCAATCGGCATGGCATTGGGTATTGTTTTATTTGATGCTTGCGCCGATATAAACCCCGAAGCTACTGGCATCAACGGTGTAATAGTCATCTCCCTCGTAGTCCATGTTGGTGTATTTAACACCGAGAAAAGCACTGTTGCCGAAGTTATAGTATATTCAACAGTGAAGCCAAGGGCGTTATCATAATCTGCTGTGCCACAATAAGGGTAACCACAGCCACTAGCCGAGACTTCATAGGTGGGGTTAATGTAGTAGGCTAGACCTACGCCAAATTCATGGTGCTCATTAAACAGTTTATAGATACCGAGGTTTAAAGGAATGGCGTTAGTTGATGCTTCGCCGCTGCCAATACCACTCATGCCTGCATGGATGAACTCTATATCGTCAAACAGGTAGCCTACGGTAGCACGGTATATCAAGTCGTCTGGCGTATCGCCAGTAATGTTAATGCCGGCACCAAAGTAGAGGCCGCCGCCTGCATTCATGTCTTCGGTGGTGGTTTCAACTAGGCTATCTCCGCCTACTTCAACACCAAATTTAAAAACCGGTTCTATTGCTGCTTGTGCGGCTGTTGTTAATGACAATGCTAATATTGCCAGGGACGTCTTTTTCCACATTTGAAATAATCTCCAT
>Ga0316204_10005987_pt1 | contig 19314 bp, 21 predicted proteins | sample 6monrhotite_MG_2_FD_205661 | JGI IMG/M metagenome (GOLD analysis project Ga0316204, IMG submission 205661) | Microbial mat bacterial communities from mineral coupon in-situ incubated in ocean water Damariscotta River, Maine, United States -... | ecosystem: Environmental > Aquatic > Marine >...
TCCACCAAGTCGGCGTTCAGGTCATAAACCGTCAGGTCGATGCCATTTCTCAGCAACGACCCGGACAGTTTTCCACCTACATTTCCAAGACCAATAAATCCGACTTTCATCCGCGTTCCCTCTGACGTTTATGGATTGAGTTTCACGGCATGAGGCAGATCGGGTTGCGGGTTTTCATGCCTAAAACCGACATAACGACCAAAAGCGGCGAAAAAGACGTTGGGGCATTTGGCGTTGGTTGTGGGATTTGGCTGGCTGCGAAGGGCCTGTCTTTTGGGGCGTTCTTTGGTAATGCTCGGGTTAAAGAGCGGTGCAAGAGGGTAAAATGAACTTCAAACGATCCGATTTTCCCGAAGGCTTTGTGTTTGGGGCGGCGACGTCGTCCTATCAAATCGAAGGGCATGCGTTCGGTGGGGCAGGGGCCACGCATTGGGACACCTTTGCCAAAACGCCCGGAAACGTGGTGCGCAACGAAGATGGGGCGATCGCGTGTGATCACTATCATCGCTACGCCGAGGATTTCGATCTCGTGCGCGACGGCGGTTTTGATGCCTATCGGTTTTCCACAAGTTGGGCGCGGGTGATGCCCGAAGGTCGAGGGGCCGTCAACCAAGAGGGCTTGGACCACTACGACCGCTTGACGGATGCGTTGTTGGAGCGCGGTTTGAAGCCTTGCGCGACGCTTTATCATTGGGAACTGCCGTCGGCCCTTGCCGATTTGGGCGGTTGGACCAATCGCGATATTGCGTCGTGGTTTGGCGATTTCACAGAAATTATCATGGGGCGGATCGGGGATCGTATGCATTCGGTTGCCCCGATCAATGAGCCTTGGTGTGTCAGTTGGCTTAGCCATTTCCTTGGGATACACGCCCCCGGAAAGCGCGATATTCGTGCAACCGCACGGGCGATGCATCATGTGCTTTTGGCGCATGGCACTGCGATCCAAGCGATGCGGGGTTTGGGGATGGACAATCTCGGGGGGGTGTTCAACTGCGAATGGGCGACCCCTGTTGATGACAGCGACGCCGCCCGTGAGGCCGCCGAGACCTATGACGGCTATTACAATCGGTTTTTTCTGGGCGGTGTGTTCAAAAAAGCCTACCCCGAAAGCGTTCTTCGGGGGCTTGAGCCGCATCTACCCAAAGGGTGGCAAGATGATTTTGACGTCATTGGGTCCAAGGTCGATTGGTGTGGTATCAACTATTACACGCGTTCAGTCATCGCGCCCGAGGATGGTGCTTGGCCGCATCATAAATCGGTCGAGGGGCCGTTGCCAAAGACCCAGATGGGATGGGAAATCTACCCTCAGGGGTTAACCGATTTCATCGTGCGGGCGTGGAAAGAGTATTCGGGCGACCTGCCGATTTACGTGACAGAAAACGGTATGGCCAATGCGGATCGGCTGGTTGCTGGATCCGTGAAAGATCCGGAACGGTTCGAATATCTTGATCAGCACGTTGGCGCGATGAGGGCCGCGATGGATCAGGGCGCGCCCGTGAAGGGGTATTTCGCGTGGTCGCTTCTCGACAATTATGAGTGGTCATTAGGCTATGAAAAGCGATTCGGGTTGGTGCATGTGGATTTTGAGACGCAAGAGCGGACGCCAAAGGAAAGTTACTTCAGATTGCAGTCTGCATTGTCTCGCTAACGTCATGGGTGATGGACGGCTCTTTTCAAGGTTTGTATCAATTGGTAGGGTGTGGTGTGTAGTGATTTGGGTGGTTGAACGTGCAGGGCAATAGTGACGATAGTTGGGTTCTCGTGCAGTTCAAACCGAACTCGGACGCGATAGCGGTGCGCAATCTGGAACGCCAAGCTGTACAGGTGTTCCTGCCAAGGGTCGAACAAACGCAACGCCGTGGTGAGAAGTTTGTCACAACCGTTAAGCCGTTGTTCCCGGGCTATTTATTCGCGAGAATTGATGTGGAGGGACAGGCTTGGCAGGTGATTAATTCAACGTTTGGTGTGTCGCGGATTGTGTCGACGGGCGGCAAGCCTTCGCGGGTGCCTGCTGGGCTGGTTGACGCGCTTAAGGCTCGTTGCACGGATGACGTTGTTATCGAAGACCCGGTCGCCTTTGCCCAAGGGGACGAGGTCAAGCTGGCGTCCGGTCCCTTTACCGACTGGATTGGCGAAATTGTCGAAATGACAGGCGATCAGCGCGCTTGGGTGCTTTTGGACCTGATGGGACGTCGAACCCGAGTCGCAGTTGATACCCGCAACTTGCTGGAAACCTAGGCGATTATTTGCAAAAAACTGCAAAAGTATATGTAATCCATACCTTCGTCGGGCTTGCTTGCGGCGATTGAACCCTGTAAGTTGACATCTAAAGTTGGCCTATTCGGTCTCGTGTTGCCGCGTGCTTGGCAAAAATTTGGAGAGCAAAATGAAAAAGATTATCGCAACGGCAGCAATTACGGCTGCTATGACACTTCCAGTGCCGGCTTCGGCGCAGGCAGTATCGCTTGAGACACTGTTGGCCAACATCACAGCGGCTTGTGGCGCTACGGCGACCCTAGCGACTTGTGATGCGCTCGTTTCACAATACATCGCTCAGACTGCTTCTCTGCCAGGTGCAGATCGTGCAGCCGCCATTGGCCGTATCGTTGTAGCAGCGACATCTGCACTACAATCAAGCGCGGGTTCAGACGGTGCGGTTTCTACAGAGATTGCGCAGATCATTGGCTCTGCGACAACAACACTTGATGCGGTTGTTGCAGCCGATCCGGCAGCGGCGGCAGCGGTAAACTCGGCTGTTTCAAACGTAACCGTCGCGGTTCTTGAAGTTGTTGAAGCACGTGATCTGCAAGATGATGCGGGCGCAGCAGTGACTGTTGTCGCTGCTTTGACTGATCTTTCGGATTCATCTTCTGACAATAACCAGTCTGGTGCTATCGACGATATCGCAGCGATCATCGAAGTTGGCGGAAGCGTTGCCGACGTTATCGATGAAATCGAAGTTATCAGCTCTTACGCTTCACCAGCATAAGCTGATCTTATACGCATTCAAAAAGGGGCTGGCGTGATCGCTGGCCCCTTTTTTGTGTGCGCGCTACGGCGAAAAAAGGGCGACCCGTTAAGGCCGCCCATTCGCGTTTCTGGGACTGAGTTTTAGCCTGCAATCAAGCCAAGCTGTTCAAGTTTGAGGATGACTTGATGCGCGCAATTGTCGACATCGACGTTTTCAGTCTCAACACGTAGCTCGGGCACCTCGGGCGCTTGGTAAGGATCAGAGATTCCAGTGAACTCTTTGATCTTGCCCTCGCGTGCCAGCTTATAGAGACCCTTGCGGTCGCGACGTTCACATTCCTCAAGCGATGTGGCGACATGAACCTCAACGAATGCACCATAGGACTCGACGTCTTCACGCACCGCGCGACGGGTCGAGGTATAAGGCGCGATGGGTGCACAAATTGCGATGCCGCCATTCTTCGTAATTTCGGACGCGACATAGCCGATGCGACGGATGTTCAGATCTCGATGCTCTTTTGAAAAGCCAAGCTCTGATGACAGGTTCTTGCGCACAATGTCCCCGTCAAGAAGCGTCACCGGACGGCCGCCCGTTTCCATCAGCTTCGTCATCAACGCGTTGGCGATGGTGGATTTGCCGGACCCCGAAAGCCCCGTGAAGAATACCGTGAACCCCTGTTGCGATCTTGGCGGATAGCGGCCGCGAAGCTGTTCGACGACTTCGGGAAAGCTAAACCATTCAGGAATATCGAGACCCTCACGCAGGCGGCGGCGAAGTTCAGTTCCTGAGATGTTCAGGACAGTGACGTTATCACGATCGTCAATTTCGTCCGCAGGTTCGTACTGGGCGCGTTCCTGCACATAGACCATGTGTTTGAAATCGACCATTTCGATGCCGATTTCGTCCTGATGTTCGCGAAACAAGTCCTGCGCATCGTAAGGACCATAGAAATCGACGCCGGCAGAATTTTTGCCCGGTCCCGCGTGATCGCGACCGACAATCAAATGGGTGCAACCGTGGTTCTTACGGATGAGACCATGCCAAACAGCCTCGCGCGGGCCGGCCATGCGCATTGCAAGGTTGAGAAGGCTCATCGAAGTGGTCGATCCCGGATACTTGTCAAGCACGGCCTCGTAGCAGCGGACACGGGTAAAGTGATCGACGTCGCCCGGTTTGGTCATCCCAACGATTGGATGAATCAGCAGGTTGGCCTGAGCTTCCTTCGCGGCGCGGAACGTAAGTTCTTGGTGCGCGCGGTGCAGCGGGTTGCGCGTTTGGAAGGCAACGACTTTGCGCCATCCAAGTTTGCGGAACAACGCACGAAGTTCGTTTGGCGTATCGCGGCGCCCTTTAAAATCATAGTGCACAGGTTGCTGGATGCCGGTGATCGGACCGCCGAGGTATATCTTGCCAGCTTCATGATGCAAATAATTGACGGCAGGGTGCGCCAGATCGTCGGCGCCAAATACCATTTCAGCTTCACGAGATTTATTGGGCTCCCAGCGATCCGTGACCGTCATGGTCGCAAGGATGACGCCTTCCTGGTCTCGCAGGGCGATGTCTTGGCCAAGCTCAATCGTGCCCGCGAATGCGTCGTTTACATCGAGCGTGATCGGAATGGGCCAAAGCGACCCATCAGCGGTGCGCATGTTTTCGACGACGCCGTTGTAATCGTCTTCGGTCAGAAAGCCCTTTAGCGGGTTGAAGCCGCCGTTCATCAGAAGCTCAAGGTCGCAGATCTGGCGCGGGGTCAAATCCCAGCTTGTCAGATCAGCGGCCTCGGCTTTAAGTTTTTGGGCCGAGTCATAGGAAACAAATAGTTCCGGAATGGGGGCTAGGTTGGAAAGCATCAAAGGAGTCCTCTTTTTCAATGCAAGGAGACCGCTTGCGGTCCCAGTTAATTCTGCGTGAAGCGCGTCGTATTCATGGAGCTTACGCGTTAAAAAATTGTCGGTGAGACGCAGCTTTTCGGCGGCCCCACGGGCGGTGATTTCATATTTGAAACGGGCGCGCTTATCAGGCCCGCAGCGATCATTGACAGTCACAAGGCCAGCTTCGGTCGTCAGTCGGATTTGCGCGTTCAAACGCCCAAGACTAATGCCCAAAGCGCCCGCAATCGTCCGCTGCGAGGCGTCGGGCGATGTGTCTAGCTGATGGAGTAGACGAAACAGTTGATCGTCCTCAGGTAGAAGGGTGGTGGGGGTCTGGGCGTTCATTCGTCTCTGATCAATTAGTGTTCATTTGTGAACACATTGCATGTCGTGGCTTTAAAATAAAGAAAAACTGTTGATAAATGCCTTTTAGGGACGAAATTGGGCAAAATTGCGGTCAATGCGTCGGAAATCCCCGAAATCGACGTGGATTTGGAAACAAAACCGGGGGTGGGTTAATGCTTCAATGCATCTCCGTCGCGACGAACGCTTGGCGCGATGGCCGTATTCCAGTTGAACAACGTCAGGTGGGTTAGGTCAGGGCGACTGCGCGACGGCGTCAAAAGCCCATCAGCCCCAAGCTGTCGCAGGGTTTCGCTGACGGCCTAAGTGGGCGAGGTTTGTCCCTTCGCCAAATGATCGGCCCAAAACGCGTGGATGTCCGCAAGTGACGTGTAAAGATCGGCGCGACTGTCTGGATCACGCAGATCAGCGACACGTGCATTTTCAACCCACATCGGAAAGATAAACCGTTCGGGATCGGACATCTGTTGATAGGTTTTGATGGCGATACGGCACCCTTCGGGGGTTGCAGACAGATACAGCGCGCGTTGGCCGTCCCTGTGCCAGCGCCCGTGCGGAGCAGCGGCTGGGGCAAGCAATGAAGGTTGGTCTTGCGCAAAAGCCGAGCGCCAAAAGCGCCCGGAAATGATTTTGAGACGGGTTGGCGCGATCATTCCTGCTCGGCGATGAACCGTTCGGCGTCCAGGGCGGCCATGCAGCCCATTCCCGCGGATGTGACGGCTTGGCGGTACTTGTGATCCGTCAAATCGCCCGCTGCAAAGATGCCGGGGATTGACGTTTGGGTACTGCCCGCTTTGACCTTCACATAGCCGCCATTGTGCATTTCCAGCACGTCTTTCACCAGTTCTGTCGCAGGGGCATGGCCGATGGCGACAAAAACGCCCTTACACGGAATTTCGGTGATCTCGCCGGTGTCGACGTGTTTGGCGCGCACCGCAACAACGCCTTTTGGATTGTCTTCGCCAACAACCTCATCAAGCTGGTGGAACCAAAGCGTTTCGATCTTCGGGTTTTTGAACAGGCGATCCTGAAGGATTTTTTCCGATCGCAATTCGTCGCGACGGTGGATCAAGGTGACCTTTGACGCAAAGTTTGTCAGGAATAGCGCTTCTTCTACGGCGGTATTGCCGCCGCCGATCACAACAATCTCTTGGCCGCGATAGAAAAACCCGTCGCATGTGGCACAAGCGGATACGCCAAAGCCTTTGTAGGCTTCCTCAGAGTCCAGACCCAACCACTTGGCACGCGCACCCGTGGCAAGGATCACAGCGTCGGCCGTGTAGATCGTGCCGCTGTCACCTTTGGCGACAAACGGGCGTTTTGAGGTATCGAGTTCGGTTATGATGTCGCCGATGACTTCGCAGCCCATTGCCTTGGCGTGGGCCTCCATGTTGACCATCAAATCGGGGCCTTGGATTTCGCTGTGACCGGGCCAGTTTTCGACTTCGGTGGTGGTGGTCAACTGCCCACCCGGCTCGATGCCCTGGATGAGAATGGGGTCCAGCATTGCGCGACTGGCGTAGACACCGGCGGTGTAGCCGGCGGGTCCAGAACCGATGATTAGCACTTTTGTTTGTCTCGATTCGCCCATAATTCGCCTCATAAGATTAGTGTTAAGACCGATATAGTGCGCTACCGCCCAAGGTAAAAGCCCCGCCGAACAATCAGAAAAGTTCTGGCATCTTTGTGATTGATGCAATAATGATATTGCGCAAAGACGCAATAATCTTGCGTTTCAGGAACCCGTTCCGAAACCTATTAGAAAATTGAGGCAATAAATGGCTGGACACAGGCTAGATCCGATCGACCGTAAAATCCTTGCGGAACTTCAGGCCGATGGTCGTATGACCAATGTAGAATTGGCCAAACGAGTCGGGATTTCCGCGCCTCCGTGTCTGCGCCGTGTGCGTACGCTAGAAGAAGTCGGGCTGATCCGTGGCTATCACGCCGATGTCGATAGCCGGTCGCTTGGATTTGAGGTTCAGGTGTTCGCGATGGTGGGCCTTCACAGCCAAGCCGAGGTCGATCTTTCGGCCTTTGAAGCAAAATGTGACGGGTGGCCGCTGGTCCGTGAATGCCATATGCTGAACGGCGAAGTTGATTTCATCCTAAAGTGCGTCGCACCGGATCTAAGCACGTTCCAGAATTTCCTGACGGAAGAATTGACGTCGGCTGACAATGTGATCAGCGTCAAGACGTCTCTTGTTATTCGAAACGCCAAGGATCAACCCGGCGTTCCGTTTAATGTGCTTGAGGATCGTCTCAACCGCGAGGCTTAAGCCCCGGCGAAGTTGAACGACGTGTTTTCAAAGAACGATGTGAACAGCGCTTTGCGGTTTGGCCCCATGCGATCCACGAAACGGGCGTTAGGCACGTAGCTGGCGACGGGTAAGCCGTTGGCCAGCACTTGCGCCGGACGATCAAGCATGACGTGGTACATCCGAACGCTGCTTTGGGGCATGAGTTGGCAAACTGAATCCCCATCCACACGGTCGCTTGCAGCAATGGTTTCATAGCCAGCCGAGATGACGGCAGACGGGGCAAGGGTAAGATCACCCATTGGTCGGTCCAGCCCAAACGTATCGGCACTGATGCGCACCAGCTTGAAATTCGGCAGCTCGGGTTGTTCCATGGTCGGAACGCCTGTCATTGAGCCGATCCAAACAACCCGGCGTTCCTTGCCCGATGCCGTTGTCACGATATCGCCCGGAAGAAGATCGGACGCCTGAATAGGGCCACCGGGCGCGGAAATTTGCGTTGAATGGGTAAAGGCTGAAAAAGCCTGTTCGAAATCAGGGGTCGCTGGGGCCAGACGCTCCATTTCCGTTATTCCACCAGTCTCGGAAAGGCAGGCGGCCGCATATTTACGCATGAGAGGTGCAGATTGCGGCGACCGCCCGACAGACCTTGAGACTTCGCCACGAAGGGCGAGCGGAGGGAACTTCGAGACAGAGGCACGCTCTGCTGTACGGGGCTTATACATGTGGACTTTGTCCTTGGTCACATGCGTTGGCCCCCACGGCAACGACGTTTCTGATTTACAAGACCTTTTTGGCGAACGGATCGGCCCGTGTCAAATCGCATACCTTATTACATACGCGTGGTGGTCAATGATCTGAGATGGGGGGGATTGTTGACTTGAGCGTCCGACAATATGGCGAATTTGTGGCCTTTGGCCCTATTCTGAAAACGAATCAGCCGGGTGCGCTATGCGACCCGGCTGTCAGTCTTGGAATGCAAAACGGCCTACCGGGAGGGTGCAGGCCGTCTTACTGGGAATTTACGCAGAGCGCTTCACTGGCTTTTCAGCTTTACGGTTTTCGATCGTTTCTTGACGACGTGCGCCGCGAACCCAAGGAAACTGGGTTTCGTTCTTCTCGGCTGTTTCTACAACGGCGTCGATCCATCGCTTTTTAATCGTCATATCTTTGTTCCTTCTAATCGATGCGCGTTGCATCAGATTGTTTTGTATTAAGGAACAATTTGTCTTCCGATTGGGGCCAATTCTGGGCGTAAACGGAACAAGTGTGGGGAAAGATTAGAGTGTTTTTGGGGAAGCCCCCCATGATTATAAGCGAATTGAGGAGATCAATCGCCCGTAGTCAGCCTCTTTTTGATGGGTGGCGCGACGAAACGAAAAGAAGCGGTCAGGGTCTGCATAGGTGCATTGTCTGATCCATTCGGCGTTGGTTACACCCGCCTCGGTCAGTTTGTGAAGCCCGTAGGCCGGCAGGTCAAACCGGGCACGCTCGCCTGCGTCATTGGAAAAGAAACGCTTGTTGGCCCAGCTGTCTGCCAGAAACCCTTCCAGAAACTCGGGCCCGACTTCGTAATTGGGCAGGCTTATCGTCGGGCCGATAGCGGCCACGATGTTTTTGGCGTCAGATCCAAGGGCGATCATTGCCGAAACGGTATTGGCCAGCACGCCGTTCTTTGCGCCTTTCCAGCCCGCATGGGCCGCGCCGATGACGCCCGCCACAGGATCGCTGAACAACACCGGCTGGCAATCGGCCGTCAAGATCGACAACGCCAAGCCGGGAACGCGGGTGACCATGCCGTCGCCTTCGATGTCGCCGTCCAGCGGCGCGGTGACCGTGATGACATCCGAGGAATGGGTTTGGCGGATTGCGACCAAAGACGGGGTTTCGACATCCATTGCCTCGGCCACGCGGGCGCGGTTGATACGGACCATTTGGGTTTGATCGCTTGATGACAGCCCGCAGTTGAGGCCGGAAAATATGCCTGACGACGCGCCACCGCGGCGGGTGAAAAACCCGTGGCGAACGTCGCCCAATAGGTCGCTTGTCAAAATCTCCAGCGTCATACGCCGACCCCAGCCAATGGTTTGGCCCCGTGTGGATAGAGGGCCATAACTTTGAACAGGGTTCCCATTTCATCCGCGTGGGTCAAGCGTTGAAATGCAGTAACGTGGTTTTCCAACCCGTCGCCGGACAGATTGGCCGCCAATGCCTGGGCGCGCACTACAATGCCGAGACGCTCAAGGAATACACCTTGGGGGGTGACACGCGAATAGGCGCACGGCACAGCGAGGGCGAGGGCTTCGAAATCCACATGGGCCGTTAGATCGGCAAGGCCGGGGGTCTCAAACGGATCACGGGGCTGGTGCGATCGGACTGCCTGAAAGGTGTCGCCAAGCGAATGCCAGTCGCCATAGTCGATGATAAGCGCGCCGCCGCCAAAGGCGTTGATCCGCTGGCCGATGCTACTGATGATGCCCCGCGCTGGTGCACAGGTTTCAACCACGTCGCCAACGACCGTGTCGTCCAAGCGGTGCGCCAAATCGGCAAAGTCCGTAGCCGTGGCAAGACCAAATCCGAGATCATCGTTTTCGGTGACATGCACCAGTCGTTCTCGCCAGCCGGATTCAGACCGATGAAACTGTCGGATCGGCAGGGCGTCGAAAAATTCGTTCGCGACAAGCCAAAGCGGGGCATCTGGAAGCGAAGACACGTCCGCCACCCAACTGACATTTGCGGTGTTCAGCGTTTTGGCTTGAACGGTTTTTAGCGTTTCGGATGCTTCAACAAGGTAAATTCTTGCGGCCGCATGAAACCCCGCCACGGCTTTGGTCGCGCGCAGGATGTCGGCCATTAGCGTGCCGCGCCCCGGTCCAACCTCGGCCAGTGTAAATGGCGACGGGCTGCCCTGATCAATCCAGCTTTGCGCAAGGGCGAGGCCCACCAATTCGCCAAACATCTGACTGATCTCGGGCGCGGTTATAAAGTCACCGCTTTGGCCAAAGGGATCGCGGGTGGCGTAATAGCCAAACTGTGGGTGCAACAAACAGGTCGCCATATAATCGGCCAAGGTCATCGGGCCTTCGGCACGAATACGGCGGATCAGAATGGCTTTCAGATCGTCACCCACGTTTAGACCTTGCTACGGAATAAAAAGAACAGACCGATTGCCAGCATGGGAAGCGATAAAAGCTGCCCCATGGTCAACCCAAAGTCGCCAAACTGGACGGCCCAGCCGACCGGGTTGTCGAATGTGACGAACTGGAAATCTGGCTGGCGGAAAAACTCGACCGTAAAGCGGCTGAGCCCGTAGCCCATGAAAAAGACACCTGTGATCAGACCGGGGCGCTTCAATGCGTTGAAGCGGGTCACCAAGACCAGCATGATCGCCCCAAGCAGCAGCCCCTCAAGGCCGGCTTCGTAAAGCTGTGATGGGTGGCGCGCGCACAGGCCTGCGACGTCGGGACAATACTGTGCGGCCTCGCCCGGGAAGATGACCCCCCATGGGGCATCCGTCGGGCGGCCCCAAAGCTCGGCGTTTATGAAGTTTGCAAGCCGTCCGAGCATCAACCCGATTGGCACGACAAACGCCATAGCGTCCGAGATTTGCAACATGGGGATTTTGTTGCGTTTGCAAAACAGGATGCCGGCGACGATCACGCCAATAAGCCCGCCGTGAAACGCCATGCCGCCCTGCCAAATGCGCAAAATTTCCATGGGATTGCTGAGGTAATACCCCGGCTGATAAAACAGAACAAAGCCAAGACGACCGCCGAGGATCGTGCCAAGGACGATCCACCCCAACAAATCTTCAACCTTTGCAGGCTCTATGGGGCTGGTGTTCGCAGGCCAAAGGGCTGGTTTTTTGGCCATCACGACGATGATGCGCCAACCAGCGGCCAGACCGACCAGATAGGCCAGGGCATACCAACGGAGGGCAAATTCAATCCCGAACAGGGAAATGGTGAAAATCTCGGGTGCGATGTTTGGAAATTCGATCATGCGTCTGTCTGCCTCTGGGGTGGGATAAAAGTCAACCTTGAGCCTCATCACAATAAGGCCCATATAAAGGGGGACGAAACGCCGGAGGCCTCAATGCAAACCCGCAATAAAATTCTCGATGACATCTCGCAATTGATGACAAACGCCATGGGTGTTGCCCAAGGCGCCAAGGACGAGGCCGAAACGGCGATCAGTTCCATGATGGACCGTTGGCTGGCGGATCGTGACTTTGTCACGCGTGAAGAATTCGATGCCGTACGCGCCATGGCGCAAAAGGCGCGTGAAGAAAACGAAGCCCTGAAGGCGCGCCTTGATGCGCTTGAAGCCGCCAGCAAATAAGCTGTCGCTAAACCTGAATTCTGTAAGGCGCCGGGTGCAAACCTTGCGCCTTTTCCATTGGGCGAGATGCCGAACGGGCCGCCGGTTTCGCCTGTGCTAAGCCGCAGATATCCACAGCTTTTTCCATCGATCACGAACATTTTTCTTTACAAGGCCATCCCATTGGCCCCACCATATCTGGTAGAGGTATGGCGAAAAACGTCAGCCACTAGAGCAGGCACCTAGCGCTTGGGGCGCTTACCGGCCCAAACGCTACACACATGAGAGGTGGCGTCATGGCATTGTCCGAAACATACATGGACTCAGACGATCTTCATCCTATCGATATCGTCGAACACATAGCCGAGCATTACGAATGGGAATTTGACCGCATCGCGGACGACCAAATCGCGATGGCGGTGCAGGGGCAGTGGAAATCCTATTCCGTCACGTTGGCTTGGTCGGGCTATGACGAAACGCTTAAACTTGTGTGCACCTATGAAATGGATCCGCCCGAAGACCGCATGGGCGAGCTTTATGAAGCCTTGAACGAGGTGAACGATCAATGCTGGGCAGGGGCTTTTACCTATTGGGTCGACCAAAAACTGATGGTGTATCGCTACGGGTTGGTTCTCGCTGGGGGTGGGACGGCAACGGGGGACCAGATCAACACACTGATCAACGCCGCGGTTCTTGCTGCTGAACGCTACTATCCGGCCTTCCAGCTTGTCGGCTGGGGCAACAAAACCCCGCAAGAAGCGCTACAAGTCGCCATTGCAGAGGCATACGGACGCGCGTAACACTTCTCCTCTAAAAAGCGGGGGAAGTATGTCGTTCGAATTTATCAATAAACGTGGGCTCGTACTGCTTGGCTGTGGCAAAATGGGGTCGGCCATGTTGGCGGGGTGGCTTGATCGCGGATTGAGCGCTGCGTCCGTATGGGTGCAAGACCCGTTTCCGTCTGATTGGGTCAGGTCGCAGGGTGTGCACATCAACGACGTTTTGCCCGCAGCCCCCGCAATCGTCCTCGTTGCTGTGAAACCTCAGATGATGGCCGACGCGTTGCCTGTTTTGGCGACGATGGGCAACGGCGGCACGTTGTTCATATCCGTAGCAGCTGGCGTAACGATCCCGTCTTACGAAGCCATTTTGGGCGCTCGCACCCCGATCATTCGCGCGATGCCAAACACGCCTGCCGCTGTGGGCAAAGGCATCACGGCGATCATCGGCAACCCTGACGCAACGCCTGATCACCTTAACCAAGCGGACGCGCTGTTGGGTGCGGTGGGGCAGGTTGTGCGGCTGGATCGCGAAGACCAAATGGATGCTGTCACTGGCGTCAGCGGCTCTGGTCCTGCGTATGTGTTTCACATGATCGAAACCCTCGCGGCGGCGGGCGTGGCCCAAGGGCTGTCCGCTGATCTGGCAATGCAATTGGCCAAGGCAACCGTCGCCGGTGCAGGCGCGTTGGCGCAACAGGCCGATGAGACGCCTGCGCAGCTTCGGGTCAATGTGACCAGCCCAAACGGGACCACGGCCGCAGGGCTTGAGGTCTTGATGGATCAAGACGCCGGATTGCCGCCGTTGATAGAAGCGACCGTGAAGGCCGCAACAGACAGATCAAAGGAATTGTCCAATGGATGAGATAAGTTTTGATGATTTTCTAAAAGTGGACATCCGCGTTGGCCGCGTGACCAAAGCCGAACCCTATCCAGAGGCAAGAAAGCCGGCGATCAAAATGTGGATCGATTTTGGCGGCGACATCGGAGAAAAGAAAACCTCGGCTCAGGTGACCGCGCATTACACGCCCGAAAGCCTTGTTGGGCGTCAGGTGATGGCCGTGGTGAACTTTCCTCCTCGCCAGATTGGCAAATTTATGTCCGAGGTTCTTGTGCTCGGCGTGCCGGATGCAGACGGAGAAATCGCCCTTGTTGGACCCGAACTCAACGTCCCATTAGGGGGGCGTATGCATTGACCCGGATTTTCGTCACGCGCCCTTTGCCCGCCCGCGTCATAGCCGAGGCTGAAAAGCATTTCCGCGTTGAAGTGCGCGATAAAACGACCCCGTTAACGCGCACCGAACGGCGCGCGGCGATGGCGCTTTACGACGGGATCATTCCGACGCTGGGCGACAACTTTAACGAACAGGTTTTGCAGGGTGGACCGCACCGGTGCAAAATCCTCGCGAATTTCGGGGTGGGGTATAACCACATCGACGCCGCGTTGGCCGCCGAAAACGGCGTTCGCGTGACGAACACACCGGGCGCTGTGACCGATGCCACAGCAGATATTGCGTTGATGCTGATGCTGATGACCTGTCGCCGTGCGGCGGAAGGGGATCGCCTTGTGCGGTCGGGCAAGTGGGACGGGTGGCATCCGACGCAAATGCTTGGTCTTCACATGTCAGGTAAGCGGCTCGGGATTGTCGGGATGGGACGTATCGGACAAGCGATTGCCAAGCGCGCCCACTACGGTTTCGGGATGGAGGTCGCCTACCACAACCGGTCGGTCAAAAAGGCCGATGTTCCCGCAACACAGCTTAAGTCACTGAAAACATTGGCGTCCAATGTTGATATTCTTGTTGTTGCCGTGCCGGGCGGGGCCGATACCAAGCATCTGATTGATGAGGCCGTCTTTAAGGCGATGCAACCCCATGCGCATTTCGTCAACATCGCCCGAGGCGACGTCGTGGACGAAAACGCATTGGTCACAGCGCTTCAGACAGGTGAAATTGCAGGCGCAGGTTTGGATGTTTACGAGAACGAGCCTGACGTGCCACCTGCGTTGATGAGGCTAAATAACGTGACCCTGTTGCCGCATCTTGGGACGGCGGCAATGGAAGTGCGCACGGCCATGGGGATGCTGGCAGTCAAAAACCTGCGCGCTTTTTTCGACGGCGAAGACCTGCCAAATCCAGTGAACTAGGCGGGTTCAACCGCTTCGCGCCAATGACGGCGGCAAAGACTGACGTAGGTTTCATTGCCGCCGATTTGCACCTGATCACCCTTGATCAAAGCGTTGCCTTGGTCGTCTTGGCGGATCACCATCGTTGCTTTTTTGCCGCAATGACAGATCGTGCGGATTTCGCGCATTTCGTCAGCCAAAGCCAGCAACGCCGCCGAGCCGGGAAACAATTCGCCCTGAAAATCGACGCGAAGACCGTAGCACATGATGGGAACGCCCAAATCATCAACGGCGCGGGCCAGCTGCCAAACCTGATCCTTGTCAAGAAACTGCGCTTCGTCGATGAATATGCAAGCAACCTTGCCTTGCGCCAGGCGTGCCGCGACCTTGGCAAACAAATCTTCGCCCGATGCAAAAGTATCCGCCTGTTGGCCGATCCCGATCCGACTGGCGATGCGCCCGTCGCCTGCCCGATTGTCGAACTGCGCGGTTAGAAGATAGGTTTCCATCCCGCGCTCACGGTAGTTATGCGACGCCTGCAATAGCACCGTCGATTTCCCGGCGTTCATGGTAGAATAATTGAAATAGAGTTTGGCCATGATGGGTTTATGGCAGGGCAGATCAGATTCGAAAAGTGTAGGGTGGGTTTATAACCGACCTTTAACAAGGCTGTTTGGTGGGTGGGCTAAAAACCCACCCACCAATGGCCTTATCTGGCCGCGTCTTGCAGCGACGTCACTTCGATCTCGCCTTCTTTGCGGGATTTGATCGCAAGCGATGCGGCGTGTGAGCCTGCGGCTGTCGTGAAGTACGGGATTTTGTCGTACAACGCGACCGAGCGGATTTCGCGGCTGTCTTCGATGGCCTGAACGCCTTCGGTTGTGTTGAACACCAGCGAAATCTCACCGTTTTTCAACGAGTCGACGATGTTCGGGCGGCCTTCGTAGACCTTGTTGACGGTTGCCGCGTCGATTGCGTGGTCGCCAAGCCATTTGGCCGTGCCACTTGTGGCGACGATGTCAAACCCTTCGTCGGTCAGGATTTGCATTGCTTCGACGATCATCGGGGTCTTGTCGCTGTCTTTGATCGACAAGAACACTTTGCCGTCGGTCGGCAGGTCGGTGCCTGCACCAAGTTGCGCCTTCAAAAACGCACGTGCAAAGCTTTTGTCCGACCCCATGACTTCGCCGGTTGAGCGCATCTCTGGGCCGAGGATCGTGTCTACACCGGGGAAACGGGCGAAGGGCAGCACGGCTTCTTTTACCGCGAAGGTATCGATTTGGGGATCAACGAGGTCAAAGTTCGACAAAGGTTCGCCCGCCATAACCCGCGCGGCGATGGACGCGATCGGGCTGTTCACGGCCTTGGCCACAAAGGGCACGGTGCGCGATGCGCGTGGGTTGACTTCGATCAGGTAAATCTCGTCGCCTTTGACGGCGAACTGAACGTTCATCAGACCAACAACGCCAAGCTCAAGCGCAAGGGCCCTGGACTGAACTTTCAGGTCGTCGATAACGTCTTGCGACAGCGAATAGGGGGGCAGCGAACAGGCCGAGTCGCCCGAATGGACCCCCGCTTCTTCGATGTGCTGCATGATGCCGGCGACGTGCACGTCCGTACCATCACAAAGCGCGTCGACATCAAGCTCGATTGCACCGGCAAGGTAGCTGTCCAAAAGCACAGGGCTGTCGCCGGACACCACAACCGCTTCTTTGATGTAGCGCTCAAGATGCGCGTCGTCGCGCACAATCTCCATTGCGCGCCCCCCGAGTACATAAGACGGGCGGATCACCAGCGGATAGCCAACCTTTTTGGCGATCTCCATGGCTTCGGCGTCAGAGTGGGCGATGCCGTTGTTTGGTTGCTTGAGGCCTAGTTTATTGACCATTTCCTGAAAACGTTCGCGGTCTTCGGCCAGATCAATCGCGTCCGGCGTGGTGCCAAGGATCGGGATGCCGGCTTCTTCCAGCGCGTTTGCCAGTTTCAGCGGCGTTTGCCCTCCAAACTGAACAATCACACCATGAAGCGTGCCATTTTCCAGCTCAACCCGCAGGATTTCCATGACGTGTTCATAGGTCAGAGGTTCAAAATAGAGGCGATCAGACGTGTCATAATCCGTCGACACCGTTTCGGGGTTACAGTTGATCATGATCGTTTCGTAGCCCGCGTCGGTCAGCGCATAGCAGGCGTGACAGCAGCAATAATCGAACTCGATCCCCTGACCGATCCGGTTGGGACCGCCGCCGAGGATAACGACCTTTTTCTTGTCTGAGGGACGCGCTTCGCATTCAACGTCGCCCATAACCGGGGTTTCGTAGGTCGAATACATATAGGGCGTCTGCGCTTCAAATTCGGCCGCGCAGGTGTCGATGCGTTTGAACACAGCCGTCACACCAAGGTTTTGGCGTGTGCGCCGGACGTTGTCTTCGCCGCGACCCGTCAGGTTGGCCAAACGTGCGTCCGAAAACCCGAGCATCTTAAGCTTGCGCATACCGTCTTCGGTTTCGGGAAGACCGCTTTCGCGGACAACGTCTTCGGCTTCCACAATCTCGCGGATGCGGGCAAGGAACCACGGGTCGAATTTCGTGGTGGTGTAGATTTCGTCGTCGCTTAGACCTTCGCGCATGGCTTGGGCAATTGTGCGCATACGGTCGGGGGTCTGTAGACTGATAGCCTTGATCACGGCGGCTTTGTTCGGCGCGCCTTCGATGTCGACTTCATCGAACCCTGTCAGGCCGCTTTCCATCGAGCACAGCGCCTTTTGCATCGACTCGTGGATCGTGCGGCCAATGGCCATGACTTCTCCGACGGATTTCATCGCCGTGGTCAGATATGGTTTTGAGCCAGGGAATTTCTCAAACGCGAATTTCGGGATCTTGGTGACGACATAATCGATGGTCGGCTCAAACGAGGCCGGTGTGACCTTGGTGATGTCATTGTCCAACTCGTCGAGCGTATAGCCGACGGCCAGCTTCGCGGCGATCTTGGCAATCGGGAAGCCTGTCGCCTTTGATGCCAGCGCGGACGATCGTGACACGCGCGGGTTCATTTCGATCACGACCATGCGGCCGTCATCCGGGTTTACGGCCCACTGAACGTTCGATCCGCCGGTTTCAACGCCGATCTCGCGCAGGACCGAGATCGAGAGGTTGCGCATGATCTGGTATTCTTTGTCCGTCAACGTCAGGGCAGGGGCCACGGTGATCGAATCTCCAGTGTGCACGCCCATCGGATCGACGTTTTCAATCGCACAGACGATAATGGCGTTATCCGCTTTGTCACGGACCACTTCCATTTCGAATTCTTTCCAACCGAGCAAGCTTTCATCAACCAGAATCTGGTTCACTGGCGATGCATCCAAGCCTGTGCGGCAGAAGTGAATATAATCGTCGCGATTATAGGCAACACCGCCGCCCGTACCGCCAAGCGTAAAGGCAGGGCGAATGATCGCGGGTAGGCCAATATCGTCTAGGGCTTCCAAGGCGATCTGAACGCCTGCCTCAAGATCATCTTCGCCGGTGTCTTTCTTTGGCGCAGTCACAATCGTTGCGCGCGGGTTTTCGATGCCCAATCGATCCATCGCTTCGCGGAACAGTTTGCGGTCTTCGGCCATTTCGATGGCCTCGCGCTTGGCGCCAATCATTTCGACGTTGTATTTGTCGAGAACGCCCATTTCTTCAAGCGCGAGTGATGTATTGAGACCAGTCTGTCCACCCATTGTCGGCAACAATGCGTCGGGACGTTCTTTTTCGATGATGCGGGCGACGACTTCGGGGGTGATGGGTTCGATGTATGTGGCATCGGCCAAGTCGGGATCCGTCATGATCGTCGCGGGGTTCGAATTCACGAGGATGACGCGGTACCCTTCTTCGCGCAGGGCTTTACAGGCTTGTGCGCCGGAATAATCAAACTCGCAGGCTTGGCCGATTACAATTGGCCCCGCACCGATGATCATGATTGAGTTGATATCAGTTCTTTTGGGCATAGCGGACCTCGATCGGAGTGGCAGACGAATAGGATTGCAGAGTCGCAGGACGAAGCAAATTGTCGTGGGTTATAGTCATCAGAAGCCTAGGTGCAAGGGGCAAACGGCCCAAACTCTGACCGTCTACGGTCGGTCCATTTTGTATTTAAGTGTTGACTTAAATAAGGCGCGACCTCATGTTGACAGATATTGAAATTTGAACGCGAACCCTGTCATGTCCAACCTTACCAATAGCTTTGCCGCCCTTGCTGATCCGGTCCGCTTTGCGATCGTTGATCGCCTGCTACGCGAAGGCGAATTGTCGGCGGGTCAGATCGCGCAAAGCTTCTCAATCTCGGGACCAGCGGTGTCACAGCATTTGTCTGTGCTTCACGAAACCGGCCTTGTGCGGCGACGCCGACAAGCGCAACGGCGCATCTATTCAGTTCAACCCGAAGGTCTGAGCGCCATTTCCGATTGGATCACTGAAGCGCGTAAATTCTGGGAATCCAGCATTGATCGATTGGAAAAAGCCTTGCTGCAGGAAAAGGACTAAGAATGGCTGAACTTGTTATAGAACGCCACCTTGGCGCACCGATTGAAAAAGTGTTCGCCTTTGTGACCCAACCTGTGAACCTGTTGAAATGGTGGGGCCCCGAAGGC